>Ga0247837_1000632_pt1 | contig 75410 bp, 57 predicted proteins | sample LaCtaG_2_FD_187115 | JGI IMG/M metagenome (GOLD analysis project Ga0247837, IMG submission 187115) | Freshwater microbial communities from meromictic Lake La Cruz, Castile-La Mancha, Spain - LaCruzMarch2015_14.5m | ecosystem: Environmental > Aquatic > Freshwater > Lake | place: Spain: Castile-La... | reverse complement strand
CTCCGCATCGACCGGGGCCGCCAATGCCCGCGACAACTGCTCGAGATATTCGACGCCCAGATCACCGAAGACCGCCCGCACCAGCGGGCCGCGGGCCGTTGGGTCTTTGACGGCGGCCACCGCCGTAACAACCTTGGCCAACGGGACAAGGTCGCCGCCACGGTCTGCCGCGTCATTCCCGTCGGGGCCGAGCAGGTCCTGCCACGACAGCCCCAGGTCGGCGATGCCCGCCACCGGCCGAGATTTCAGCAACTGCGGACGCCCTGTCGCCTCGAGCAGCTTCCCTCCCAGCGTCATCCGTTCAAGCATCCCCGCGTAGCCGACGCTCATCTCTTCCTCGACCTCGTCGCGATCATCGCCGGGCCTCCAGAAGTCGAGCCGCAGGCTCTCCAGGGCGTGTTCCATCTCAGCGGCCGGCGGCAGATTACCGGCGAACGTCGCCCCGTCCCGTGCCCGCCAGCGGATCGCGTTGGTCAGCCCGCGGACCGAGATGGTGAAAAAGTCGATCCGCGGATCGATATCCTCCCAGACCGCGACGCCCCACCGCTCACCGCCGGGGGGGATCTCCGTCGCCGCCATGCTGGCGCTGTCGAACAATTCCCTGGCCGGATCCTCGCGGCGGCGAATCGGCCCCATGGCATTGGGCACGACGCGGTCGAGATAGCTGCGGTAGGCGGTCTCACCTTCGGCCTCGGTCAGTCCTTCGACGCTTTCGAGCACGAAGTGTGGCAGGAACCGGACCGGGGCCTCAAACGCCTCGGTGGTCCGGGTGGTGGGATCTTCCTTATCGATGACAGTGCGACGGCCACCGGTGTTCCGCACGCGATAGACGAGATACCAGACCCGTTTCCGCTGCATGCGAAACTCACCTGCCGGGATGTCGACGTCGATCAGCCTCGGTGGCTTGAATGCGAATTCCAGGCACCAGATATCCCGCTGGAATTCCCGGTTTTTTGCCCGTTCGACAAGCGTTGTGTTGAGCGGCGCCTGCCGGGGCTCCCAGGCCTGATCCTCAAGCCCCCGGCTGATCTCCATCAGGTCGCCACGGAGCACGTGGGAATCACTGCTCGTGCGGGGCGGAATCACAGTCAACACGCCGGGGGCCAGACGGCGAAATCCGGCCGAACGGGGCGGGCTCGCGTCGGCCGCCGCCACGGGCGTTTCGAACCCGACCACAACCGACAGCAAAGCTCCCTGGAAGACGAATACAGCCACAAGCCGCGACACAAGCCGCGACAAGAGCCCGGCCGATCCAGCCGAAAGCCTTGCGATCGCCCGGCCGGCTAACGGCAGGTGAATCGGGGTGCCTGAAACTCTCTCGAAACGCTTTTTCACGGCTATTTTCACGGCTCTTTCCCTGATTTCCATCGCCGCCTGCCTCTGCTGAATCCTACAGAAACCGGGCCCGATGAGCCTACATTCGGCAAACTCTCATCAAATTACCCAGAGACCCTTGCTTACCGATACTTCGCGAAGCAGACTGTTTCTGTGGGTTGTACGGCCGAAACGGTTCTGCCGAACGGCCCAGCCCCACGCTCTGACGGAATATTGGCCTACGCCGGGCCGGCCTTCCGAAAGACACTCCGATGGGTTTGTGCCCGACGGCATAGACCCGCATCCCCGCACACAACTTCCTACCACGCCTTTCGGCATCTGAGACGATCATGCTGGAACGGAACCGCCTGCAGCCCCCCCGTCCGTCAGCCCCGTCGCAGACGAACGGCTGGTCTGATGTGCCGTCCTCATACAGCCCGCCTTCCCACATCCCGGCTTGGGACGGTCTGCCGGGGGCATCTGCCGGCCTGTTCGCGTCAGCTGAAGACTACGACGCCACGGGCATTCTGACTGGCGTCGACCCGTCTGAATCCTGCTACTGGTGGGTGCCTGAGCTGTACACTCAAGCCCCAGCCCAGGCTCAGGCCCAAGCTCCGGCTCAATCCACAGCCGCAATCGCTGCTGAGTCTGCCGGTGAGACGGACAGCGTGGTGCGTCGTTCGGGAATCCGTTCGGGCCTCACGGAGCGACTGCTCCGGGCAGGTCAGGCCACGCGTCGCAGCGGCTCGCGGAGCACCGCAGCGGCCTGATCCACCTCTACCGCCAGCGCAGCGTAGTCGGCGGCGCCGTGGGAGTCGGGCGCGTAGTCGAAAATCGACTGCCCAAAGCTCGGGGCCTCGGCAAGACGAATGTTGCGACGGACCCGGGTTTCAAACACCTGCGCCGACCCCCAGGCAGGATGCTTTGCCGCCGACGATGCGAAGAACGACTGCACGTCGCGGCCGACCTCCGACGCCAGCCGCGTGCCTGCCTCATACATGCAGAGCACAACTCCCAACAGCCGGAGCCTCGGATTGACGTGCTCGGCGACCAGTTCAATCGTCTCCAAGAGCTTGCTGAGACCGTGAAGTGCGAGAAAATGCGGCTGGAGCGGAAGGAGCACTTCGTCCACCGCCGCCATGGCGTTGAGCGACAACAGCCCCAGTGACGGGGGGCAGTCGATCACCATGTAATCGAATGCATCGGCCGCCTGCGGGCCTGGATTGCACCGCGGATCAGCCTCCATCCGCTGCCGGAGGATCATCTCCCGGCCGCTACGTCCGGCGAGTGCCATCTCTACTGCGGAGAGATCGATATGGGAGGGCACCACGCAGAGGTTATCGCCAGCCGCGACCATCGCCGCTGCGAGCGGCTGGCCAGCCACGAGCACGTCATACGCCGACACCGCATGCGATCCCGGCATCACGCCCGCATGCAACGTGGCATGGGCCTGTGGATCGAGATCGACGAGGCAGACCCGCCGACCCGCGCGGGCCAACGCAACGGCGAGGTTTACCGACGTGGTCGTCTTGCCAACGCCACCCTTCTGATTGGCCACGGCGATGGATCGCATGAAAAAACCTCGTGCCTGAAGCCTCGGTGCCGGAACGGCCGCTGGTGTCTCCAGTGGGGGGCGGGAGCATAGGGGCCGGCACCCATGACGAAAAAGCCCGGTTTTCCCCCGGGCGGTGCGTTCCCACACAATTCGCTACCGGGCCGCCGACAGCGTGGAGCGGATCCACTTTTCCAGGCCGGGGCCGATGCGGCCAAGCCCCATTCGCCCAGGCTGCCCAAGCATTGCAATCGCCCCCCCTGCGGGGTCGATGTCGATGACCAGCGTGGTCTGGCCGCCGCCACTGCGACCAGCATTGCCAGCGGCATCGCTGGCGGCCGGCTCGCTGAAGACGAGCGCTGCGTCCCAAACTTCAGAAGGCAGTCGGGCCTCAGAAGGCAGTCGGGCCTCGGAAGGCCGTCGGGCTTCGGGGCTCGCGGAAGTGGCCGCGGCCTGCCAGGTGAAGTTGGCATCTTCAACGAGCCCACGTCGCAGGTGCACCAGCCCAGGGGCCTTCGAAACGTCGATCCGCGTTCGGCATGCGAGGCGGCCAGGCGCACTCCCCGGCTGCACGGTCAAGAGTTCGACCACCGGGGCCGCTGAAATTCTTCGAGCCGCCGCCGGGCCGTAGAACTCGAGGCACCGGCGGGTCTGATGCCGCTGAAACCAGACGCCGGTGCTGGCCGCCGCCAGCCCCAGCAGGAGCAGGCCCACCACCAGCCACGTGCCCCCCGCGACGCCGTCGGTGCGAGTGGAACCGGTCTGCTGGGGGGCTGGTTGTGACATCTCGAATGATCCTTTCGGCAGACGGTGGGGCTGGCCGCACCCTCAGCCTCTGCACTGTATACTCGCCGGTCAGCGGGTGAAAAGGCTGCCCGCACCGTCTGTTTCTTCGGAGCCGTAGCGCATGCCAAACGCGTTTGACCCCTACCGCGAAGCCCTGGTCGTTGAAAATCACACGGTCTGGCCGGACGACTATCAAGACTGGTCGGATGCCGACAAGGCCCGGGTCGATCTGCTGCTTCACGCCGCGCCGCAGGAGGCCGCCGAACTCGACTACCTCCGGCAGCACACCGGCTTCGCCCGCGTGATCACCGTCACCCCCGCCGACCTCGACCGCGTGAGCGTGGCCTGATTGGCCGAAGTGGCCTGAGCGGCCTGAATGGCCCTGAGCGGCGAGTCTTCTCTTGAGGCGTAGGGAGTATCTGTGTTGTCCGACACCGCCACCATCCGCGTCCATCTGCCGGCAGAGGCATCCCCGGTCGACCGTTCGTACGACATCATCGTCGGAGCCGGGGTTGTCGGTTCGATTGGCCATGTGCTCGCGGCCAGCGGTGCGTGCCGGGCGATCGTGGTGACAGACGCCGCCGTGGCTGGCTCCCATGCGGTGGCCGTCGCCGCCTCCCTCGAAGCCGCCGGCCTACACGTGGCCACGATCACCGTGGCGTCGGGGGAGGCCTCGAAGTCGGTCGGTCCGCTTGCGCGGCTCTGGGACGAAATGGCCCGGCTGGCGGTCGACCGCCACACCCACGTCGTCGGCGTGGGCGGTGGGGTCGTGGGCGATCTTGCCGGCTTCGCGGCAGCCACGTTTGGACGCGGCCTTCCGGTCTGGCACGTGCCGACCACCCTCGTCGCCCAGGTCGATAGCGCGATCGGCGGCAAGACCGGCATCAATCTCGAGGGAGGAAAAAATCTCGTCGGGAGCTTCTGGCAGCCGCGGGGCGTGATCGCCGATGTCGACACGCTGGCCACCCTGCCCGACCGCGAATTCAAGAGCGGCCTCGCGGAAGTATTGAAATACGGAATGATTCTCGATCCCGGCTTCTTCGACTGGCTGGAGGCCACGACGGCGACGATCCTGGCGAGAGATTCGGCAGCCCTCCGCCACGTGGTCGGCCGGTCGGCAACACTCAAAGCTGGCATCGTGGAACGCGACGAGCGGGAACTCTCCGGCCTACGGGCGATCCTCAACTACGGCCATACGTTCGCCCATGCCTACGAGACCGCCGCAGGCTACGGCACGCTTCTGCACGGCGAGGCCGTTGCCATCGGCATGGTCTCAGCGGCCGCGCTTGCAGAATCGCTCGGCCGAATCGGGCCGGACATCGTCGCCCGACAAGAGCGTCTCCTCCGGGCCTTCGACCTCCCGGTGGCCGTGCCGACCGGGGCCGGATTTACGACCGACGCATTGCTCGACATCATGGCCCGCGACAAAAAAACCGTCGGTGGCCGGCTGCGGTTCGTGCTCCCGACGCGGATCGGACATGTCGAACTGGTCGACGGCATCGATCCAGCGGCCGTGCGGTCTATCCTCGACAAGCATCTGGCTGGCGATCCCGACAGCACCCTGGATCAAGACTCGCGTGGGCCGGCGACCCAGCCGGTGCCACTGTCGTCTCGCCCCTCCGAAGGAAACGTGCGATGACTCAAACGTATTTACGATCTCTCGCGGTCGGTCTGGTGCTGGCCGGCGGCACCATCTGGTGTGCGTCGCCTGCGCATGCACAGAACGACTGGCAGTATCCCGATCCCTACTTCGGCATTCTGGAAATCGAGAAGTCGCACACCGCGGCGACGGCGCGTCGGTATCGCGCGGAGGTCAATCCTGCGGCCCGTGGAGACAGGGGATCAACGCAGTCCACAGTGCCGGCTCTCCCGGGCGAGCCGGCGAAAGCGGCCGCTGCGGCCCCGTCACCTGCACCGCGGCCCCGCTGGCGAAACCGCTGGCGTCGTTAAAACCTCTCGCGTCGGTGACAACGCAGCGAAAACAGGTGGTGCGAAACGGAAACACGTGGAAGCCACGAATTCCGTTTTTCAGTCTGCGTAGACGTCGATCTCACCGAAGAACGTGCCGAAGTTCTGCGGGGTGCCGTCGTTGTTGATGCCGGTCGTGGGCTGCACGACGACGAGAAGGTAGCGGTACTTCCCGAGGGTCCCCCGGGCCGACGAGACAGACGATGCCTGCTGCGCCGGCCGCGAGGGCCCCTTGAGCCCAAAGTAGGCATCTGAGTTGACCCGAGCGATCAGGGTCCACCCCGAGCTGGCGGGATCGGCATCAACACTGGGTGGTTCTTGCGCAACACGAGTTTCGTGCCAAGCGAGAGCGCCTTGCCCGGCGCGAGCGCCTTGCCCGGCGTCCGCCTCTTGTCCGGAAATGCTTGTTCCGGTGTGCGCATACAGCACGAAATTCTGCGCGGCCCGCTCGCGGTGTGCGTACCGAAGATCGTCGGCAAATCCCGGATTCATGCAGCGGTGCCAGGAGTAGACGTTGATCTTTGTCAAGGGCACCGACTCTCCGAGGTCGATCAGGAGACCGCCTGTTTCATCGTCGGCAAAATAAAGCGACTCCTCCGGGGCGTCGGGGTTTGTCTGACCACGTCCGTCGAAAAGGATCTCCGGGTCGGCGCTGGCTGCCTTGGGAAGATTGCTATAGAGGCGTCCCAGCACGCTACGGATGCTGGCCTGTCCGCGGCTCCGGTCGGCAAAGTCATCGTCTGCCGGCGGTTCGATCGATGGAAAACGGAAGGCCGGCGACTCATCCCCCTGCTCGATCCGCGTGATCACCTGCCGTTGGCCCGGTTCGACTTCCATCACGTCGCCTGCTCGCAACAGGTGGCCGGCCCCCCGTTCACCTGGATGAAAGCTCACGGCACCGGAAGAGACTCCGATCCGGCAGCGGCCATCAGGCAGGGCCTCGGCCGTAAACTCCGTGCCAAGGTCGACGATGCGGCCCGTCCGGGTGCGGATCGTGAAACCTTTCGACTCGGGCGTATCGGCCGTCACGGCGACGCGGCCCATCGTGAGCACGGCAGTCATGGACGACTCGGCCTCGAAAATGGCCGGGCCGGTCAGCCGCACGACGGCTCCACTCGCAAAGTAGAGCCGCACGCTGCCGCTGGCCAGTTCGATCCGCCGGCCCGACCGCAGCGGGTCGCCCTCCCGCACGATCGTGTCGGCTGCAACCCACTCCGCGGAATCGATGCTGCCGAATGTGCCGACAACCTGCGGGGCCGGCCGCGGTTGCTCGACAGGCGGAGCGATGGCCGTGGGCTGTTCGTCAGACGGCCGGTTGTGTTTTTCCGACCGGCTCGTGCTCCCGAGCATGGCGGCCACAATCAGCCCCAGCACGGCCGCTCCGGCCCAGACGGCCGCACGTGCGCCGCGTTGTTCACGTCGGTCGTTTGCCGTCACGACGTCAGGGCGGCTGGCCGTTGTGGCCAGTGCGAGAATCGACCCTGGATCGACCGGATCGACGAGGTGCGATGCCGTAAGGAGCGTCGAATGAAGCTCTGTTCGCAGGAGGTATTCATCGAGCGCGGCGTCGTCGGCCTGCAGCAGTTCGGCCAGCGCAGCGAGCGTCTGCTCGTCAGCAATGCCGTGGCAGGCTGCCGCGACGGCGTCGTCGAACTCGGGCGACGGAAACCTCACGATGCTCCCTCCAGCCGTTCGGCTCGTTCGATGCACTCTTGAAGCGAGTGTCGGATGCGTTGCAGCGACTTGTAGACGGCGTCAACCGTGCGGCCCGCCTCTGTGGCCACACTCCCCACGGTCAGTTTGCGCAAGTAATAGCCCTCGATGATCGCCCGCTGGCCGGCCGGCAGTTTCTCGAGGCAGACCTCCAGATGTCTCAGCCTTAGCTGGATGGCGGGCATCTCCGCCTCGCGCCGATCGGCGATCCGCTCGGCCAGTCCGTCGGAAAGCAGCGTCCGCCAGCGGCGTTTTCGTTCGAGCCACTGTTTGGCCACGTTGAGGGCAAACCTGCAGGCCAGCGGCGTGAATGGGAGCGTCAGGTCAAATTGCTCGAACTTCCGCCAGAGTTCCACGGCCGTCTGCTGGATGACCTCGTCGGCATCTTCCCGGGCCGGCACGATCGCGCAGATGTAGCGGTAGACCTCCCGCTCACTGGCGAGAAACAGCGATAAAAAACGCTCCTGAGACCGCTCGATGGACGGCTCCAAAGAGCGATCCGTAGAACGATCCGTAGAACGATCGATAGAACGATCCTCGGAGCGATTCCGGCGTGGCTGATCGGCGTTGGAAGGCGTGGAGGGCATAGGCGGCATAGTATCCCCCCGGCGAGCCCCGGCGTTTGGACACGCTGATTGACTCGTGGGGAACGATTGCGACCAGCTCCCCCCAATGAAATCCTCCCAATGAAAAAATTGTCCAAAATGAGGATTTCGTCGGAGGGATCTCGGAATAGGTTTTTTTCGTCTTTGGAGCAGCAGCCATGCGTGATTTTCGCGCCGGATGTGCCGGATTTCGTCAAATGCCCCGACGATCCGCCATGCAAGTGGGCAGCCTCGGGGCCCTCGGCCTGTCGCTGGGCGGGTTTTTCCGGGCCCGGGCCGCCCGTGGCGAGGCAGCTTCCTCGACCGGCGCCTACACGGCCCAGGCCGCCAAGGGGAAGCTTCCCGAGCGGATCAAGAGTGTGATCCAGCTGAATCTCGGCGGCGGCTTCCCGCAGCATGAGTCCTTCGATCCGAAGCCTGAGTCGCCGGTGGAATACCGTGGCGCGTTCGGCGTCGTGAAGACCAAGACAGGTGAGATCTTCAGCGATAATTTTCCTAAGGCCGCCGAGATTGCCGACAAGCTCACGGTGGTTCGCACGCTCGTCGGCAAAATCCCCGACCATGTGCTCGCGACCTACCACCTCTCCACCGGCTACATCCCCACGGCCGTCATCGATTACCCGTCGATGGGGGCGGTCATCTCACACGAACTCGGTCCCCGCGGACTCTTGCCGCCCTACATCGCAGTCCCCGTGAAAGGCGGCTATGCGGGGGGCACGGGCTTTCTATCGAGCAGCTACGGCGCCTTCGAACTGGGCGAAGATCCTGCCAAGGGTAAGGACTTCAAGGTCCGCGATTTTTCGCTGCCCGAGGGGCTCACCATGGACCGTTTCGACCGCCGGCAGCAGGCTCGCAAACTCATCGAGAGGCGAATCCGATCGCTCGAGGCCGATCCCGCTACGCTCGACACAATGGACGGCTTCTACGCGAAAGCCTACGAACTGCTCACCTCCGCCGACGCCCAAAAGGCCTTTACGTTCGAGGGGGAGACTGATGAGACATTCAAGCTCTACGGGAGCGAAGTAACCGGCCGTTTGCGTGGACCTGACGGCAGGTATCACCCGACAGGTTTGGCGGAGCAGTTGATCATCGCCCGCCGACTCGTCGAGGCGGGCACGCGGTTCGTGACAATCAACTACGGCTCATGGGATTGCCACGTGGACGTCAAGAAGTGTTGCGATGACTTCATGCCGCCGCTTGACCAGGCGATCTACGGCCTCGTCACCGACCTCGACCGCCGCGGTCTGCTCGATTCCACGCTTTTCTGGGTGACGAGTGAGTTTGGCCGCACGCCGAAGATCAACAATCAGTCAGGCCGAGATCATCACGCCCGCTGCTACTCGATGCTCCTGGCGGGCGGTAGTTTCAAACGGGGACTGGTGCATGGGGCGAGCGACTCAGTGGCCAACGAGCCGATGCGCGACGGGGTGACGCTGGAAGACCTCATGTTCACGGTCTACCACGAGCTGGGAATCGACGCCAACAAGGAACTCGTCGCCTTCGGCACGCGGCCGATCGAGATCATCAAGGACGGCAAACTGGTGGCGGGGCTCATCGCGTGAAAAGTCTCATGACGTCATGGCGAACTCGCGCAGACACGTTCCGCGACGGAAGTCGGGGGGCTGTTTTCTGCAACAGCATCATCTGGGTGGTCGTGGCCACAGTGATCGCCACCGGCTCAGGCGTTGTCGCGGGGGCCACTTACAAAGACGTCGAGTGGGTGCGGCCTCGGATCGGCCAGCGGGGCACGACGGTCGAGGTGACGATCCAGGGCACGAATCTCAGCGACCCGCAGGAGATCGTGTTTTTCAAGCCGGGCATTCGCGCGGTGAAGCTTGAGTCGCTGCCAAACGTGCCCTACCCGGTTGGCCTCGCCCACGGTGGCCGCGTGGAGGAACAGCTCAAAGCGGCACTTGAAATCGCCGCCGACTGTGAGCCGGGAGAGCATCCTTTCCGACTGCGGACGGCCCATGGGCTTTCGCTGCTCTCCACGTTTCACGTCAGCCCGTTCCCGGTCGTCGCCGAGGTGACCACGCCAAACGACACGATCGCCACGGCGCAGGCCGTCGAGCCCAACGTGACCGTGCTCGGTACGGTCGATACCGACGTGTTCAAAGTGCCGGTGCAACCCGGTTCGCGGCTGTCCGTCGAGGTCGATTGCGTCCGGATCGCCGATGTGCATTACGCCGATGCTGAGTTTGATCTGGCTGTTCGTGTCCTCGACGAAACCGGTCGAGTGTTGGCCGCCAACGACGAAAACCCGCTCCACGTTCAGGATCCGCTGGTCAGCCTGAAAATTCCTGACACCATCCCCGGAGGCCATGCCTACGTCGAGGTGCGGCAGTCGGTCCACAAGCCGGCGACCATTCCCTACTGCATCCATATCGGCACGTTCCGCCGACCGCTGGCGGCGTATCCCGCCGGGGGCAAGGCGGACGAGCCACTGACGACGACCTTTCTTGGCGACCCGCTCGGGGAGTTCATCGAGACGGTGGCAGTGCCGGCAGCAGCCGGCACATTTTCATGGTGTGGCGATGCGCCGTCCCCGCTGTCGCTGCGGGCGAGCCCTTTCGAAAACGTGCTCGAAGACCGGGCCGCCAAGGAGACCCGCGTGGCGTCGCTGCCAATGGCGGTCAATGGCATCCTCGAAAAGCCAGGCGACACCGATGCCTTTCGGGTTACCGTGAAAAAAGGCGACCGCTTTCGGGTGCGTGCGTATGCATCAGCGCTGGGCCACCCGATCGATCCCGCCATTCGGATTCGACCGATTGGTGCCGACGGCGGGCCGGGTGCTCCCGAGGTCGAGGCCGATGACGCCGAGCCGAGAATGCTCAACGATCGCGATCTGTTCGGCACGAGCATTCGTTCGCAGGGCGGCGTCAAGGACGTGCTCGATCCGTCGGTAATCTGGGAGCCCAAGGCGGATGGCGACTATCTGCTGGAGGTTTTCGATTCCTCCGGTGGGGGCGGGCCGACTGCGGTCTACCGCATTGAGATCGACACGCCGCCGGAGGCGATCCACTTTGTGCTGCGGAGCCCTTTCTTTGATTGGATGGAGGGCAATCGGGCAACCGGTCTCGCCGTGCCCAGAGGGAATCGCTGGACGGTGGTGGTGGACGTTCATCAAGGCCAGGGGACGACGTACGCAGGGCCGTTCGACATCGTTGCCACAGGGCTCCCCAGCGGCGTGCGGCTTGTGTCGCCGCGGGTGCCGGGCAAGATGGCCAAATGGCCGGTGCAACTTGTTGCTGAAGCGAACGCCCAGCCTGCATGCGGCATCGTGAGGTTCCAGGCCAAGGCCACCGATCCGGCTGTCGTGCTCGAGGGCGGCTGCCATCAGGCGGTGCCCTTCATCAACCACTCTGGGGGCGACGCGTGGCGGGTTGTGCGGACTGACCGCTTTGCCATGGCGGTGACGGAGCCCGCGCCGATCGCAATCGAACTCGTGCAGCCGACTGCGTCGCTGGTCCGCGGTGGCGAGCTTTTCATTCCCGTCAAGCTCACGCGGCAACCAGGCTTTGACGAGCCCGTCGAGTTTCAGGCCGAATTCGCCCCGCCCGGCGTGGGGCTGCCGCCGAAGGAGCTCATTCCCTCCGGTGAAACCGGGGCCGTGCTGCGTATCACCGCCGAACGGAACGCTCCGCTCGGCAAGGGGCCGCTCTATCTCATGGCCACGACGTTAGGCGGCCCCAACGAGCAGTCGAGCCAGTATCTCGGCACGGGGAGGATTCGCGTTTCGTCGCAGATCATCGAAGTCGAAGTCGCTGAGCCGTTCGTGGAACTTGCAAGCGAACCGGTGAGCGTTCGGCGGGGTGGGCGGGCGATGTTCGCATTTACCGTCACGCCGAAGAGCCCATTCGAGGGAAACATGGACGCCACGCTCCTCGGCCTGCCGAAAGGGGTCGGCGTGGTGGGCGGAGCGCCGAAGATCACCAAAGACGCCAAGCAGATCGCGTTTGAGATCGAGGCCAGCGACGACGCACTGCTGGGCGCCGTATCGGGACTGGAGTGTGAACTCGTTGTGAAAGTCGCGGGCCAAGAGATCCGGCAGCGGGCCGGCAAAGGCACGCTCCGCATAGACCCACGGCTGTAGGGAGAAGGTTCGACGCATGAGACACATCCTGCTTGCACTCGCCTTGATTGTCCTCTTCGTCGGCCGCGCGCCAGCCGCAGCGCCGCCAGCCGCCGAGCCGTCGGCCGCGGCCGCGCCCAGTTTCCGCCGCGACGTGATGCCTGTGTTGTTCCGCGCCGGCTGCAATGCCGGCACCTGCCACGGCTCGGCCCGTGGCAAAGACGGCTACATGCTCTCGCTCTTTGGCTACGATCCCGCCGGTGACTACCGCCGCACCGTCGAAGAGATGCCGGGCCGCCGGGTCAACACAGCCATGCCCGCCGAGAGCCTGCTTTTGCTCAAGGCCACCAACGCCGTGCCCCACACCGGCGGCAAGCTCTTCGAAAAAGATAGCGACCTCTATAAGACGCTTGCAGCCTGGATCACAGCCGGCGCACCCGACGACGTCGGCACGGTGCCGGAGGTGATCGGGATTTCTCTGCCGAAGCAGAGCGTCGTCTTCAATAGCATCGGCCAGCAGGGAAAGGCCCGCGTGACCGCCAGCTATTCCGACGGCACCAGCCGCGACGTGACCGATCTGGCCCGCTTCTTTTCCAATAACCCCGCCGTGGCCGAGATCGACTCCAGTGGCAGCGTGACGGCCAAGGGACCGGGCGACACGAACGTCTTCGCACGATTCAGCCGGTTTACGATCGGCGCCGAAGTGATCGTGCTCCCCCCAGCCGGAGACTTTGTCTGGCCCAACCCGCCCGCGAATAACTTCATCGACAATCTCGTCTTCGAGAGGCTCGAAAAACTGCGGATCGTGCCTTCCGATCTCTGCGATGACGAGACGTTTCTCCGCCGGGTCACGCTCGACCTCGTCGCCCGGCCGCCGACGGTCGAGGAATACGAAGCCTTCATTCCTGACACGTCGGCCGACAAGCGGTCGAAGAAGATCGACGAACTGATCGCGAGCGATGCCTTCGCCGACTATCAGGCCGCCCTCTGGGCTGAGCAACTGCGGGTGATCGGTGGCAACTACTCGACGACCGGCACCGTGATCAAGGCGGCTGACCTGTTTGCCAACTGGATCAAGGAGCAACTGCGGGCCGATCGCCCGCTCAACGAGTTTGTCTCCGAGATGGTGACAGCCTCAGGGCCAAACATCTCCCACGGCCCGGCCAACCTCTACACAATGCTCGTTCACAAACCGCGGCCGGAGCCCAAGATGCTGGCCGCTGACTTTTCGCAGGTGTTTCTCGGCGTTCAGATTCAGTGTGCCGAGTGCCACAACCATCCCTTCGACCGCTGGACGATGGACGACTACTACGGCTTCGTCAATTTCTTCACGGGCGTGCAGTGGAAGGCTGGGGTCGAGCCGCGTGAGAAGCGTATCTTCTGGAACACGAAGGCCAATCAGGTTCCCCATCCTGTGGACGGCAGGGTGCGAAAGGCGAAGACGCTGGGCACGGTTGAACCCGTGGCCGTCGACGGTGACCCGCGGCCTGCGCTGGCTGCCTGGCTCACATCGTCCGACAACGAAATCTTCTCGAAAAACCTTGCCAATCGAATCTGGGCGCAGTTCTTCGGCCGGGGCGTTGTCGATCCAATAGATGACATGCGGGTGAGTAACCCGCCGGTGAATGCCCCACTCATGGACGCGCTCGCTGCCCGCCTTGTCGAGCTGAAGTTCGATCTGCGTGGTTTTGTCCGCGACATCTGTCATTCGCGGGTCTACCAACTCTCGGTGCAGCCCACGCCGTCGAACGCTGGCGACACGCGGCAGTTTTCCCACGCCCACCTACGGCGTTTGCGAGCCGACGTGCTGCTGGATTCCGTCGTGGCCGTGACGGGCGTGCCGCGGACTCTTCCCGGCTGGCCTGTCGGCACGAAGGCGATCGAGTATCACCCCCGGGGAAGCGGCGACACGGGAGGCCCACAGGTCGGTGACCCCTTCTTCGCCACGTTCGGCCGCTCCAGCCGTGGTACGATCTGCGCCTGCGAGACGAAGTCGAATCCCACGCTCTCGCAGGCCATGCATCTCGTGGTGGGTGACACCGTCCGCGACCGGCTGACAAAGGGGGGCATCGCGAAGGGACTCATCGAAACGAAATCGACGCCCGAGGAAATCGTCACGGCCCTCTTCATCCGCACGCTCTCCCGCAAGCCTACGCCTGAGGAACTAGCCGGCTTCGTGGAGATGGCGTCGGGTAAGCCCAAGGACCAGGCGGTGTACGAGGACATTTTCTGGAGCCTTCTCAACGCGACGGAGTTCGTATTCAATCATTGATCTGCAGCAGGTGAGCCCGGGGCGAATAGGGGCGACCGGGCCTTGTCTTTTCTGTTTTTATCTTTTCTTTTGTTTTGTTGGGGGGCGACTCATCATGAATGGTTACAAGACAACGCCACATCGGGGCCGTTACGGCATTCTGGCCGGTTTTACGCTCGTGGAGCTTCTGGTGGTGATTGCCATCATCGGCACGCTCGTCGGCCTGCTCCTGCCGGCGGTGCAGACGGCACGGGAATCAGCCCGACGAACGACCTGCACCAATAACCTCAAGCAACTGGCCCTTGGTTGCAACACGTATCAGTCGGCACATGGCGGCTATCCGGGCTACAAAGACTGGAAGAACGTGACCACCAACGGGGCCACCACCGCGCGTTCTTGGAGTTTTCTGATCCACGTCATGCCGTTTCTCGAGCAATCTGAGACGTTCGATCAGGCCCGCGCCTACTTCACAACAAACGCGAATGGCCAATCAGACGCAGCTTGGAGAGGCACGCAGTCTGCTGGCCGTCGGATCAACGCGCTTCTCTGCCCATCCGATCCGATGGGTATGAGTCCAGCCATCAGATGGCCCACGAATTACCGGGGCTGCGCCGGTGACTTGACCTACAACCTGAGCAATTGGGGGTCGTATCCGCACGAGGCGCAGCTTGTTTACAATGGTGCCGGAACCGTCTTGTTAAACGGCTACGGCCAATACGGAACCTCGCCGCGGTCGGCGATCGGCGTCAGTCTGCCGAAGAAGATCACCGACGGCCTGAGCAAGACAGTGCTGGTAGGCGAGGCCGTCATCGGCGATGGGAGCGCAAGCCGACTCTCTGGCTGGGCGACGGCCGATGGATATGACTGGCAATGCAAGCCCCAGGACTGCCTGGCCGCCACGTTCACGGCCAACACCAACGTCATTGGGCACACATGGACGAGCCGGCAGGTCGGTCACACCTGGTTTTACAACACGCTTCCTCCCAACGGGCCACGGTGCGCCCATCACAACGGCACGACATCCAATGACGCAGGCGTGCCGGCGAGCAGTTATCACCCGGGCGGGGCCGTGGTCGCCATGTGCGACGGCGCCGTGCGGTTTATCGCGGAGTCGATTGACACGAATAACTCGCCAAATCTTGCGATCGGAAGCTCCGGTTACTTCAGGCAACCGTCCCTGTGGGGCGTATGGGGGGCGATGGCGTCGCCCGCTCAGGGCGAAACCTACTCAGACTGAGGAGCAGCCATGATTCGATCATTTCCCGGCATGCCTGCCGTCTTCAAGATGAGGCTCGCCATCCTCGCCTGCAGCATGGCAGCCGTCTGGGGATGCAGTCGCGGTCCCGCGATTCAATATGTCGAGGGCATCGTGACGCTTGATGGAACGCCGGTCGAGAGGGCGATCATCACCTTCACCCCGTCGGGGAGCGGTCTCGGTGCGGCCGGAACGACCGATTCATCTGGCGTGTATCGACTCAATCCCCTCACCGGCCGTGCTGGTGGCGGCACGTTGGCGGGGGACTATCTCGTGGCTATTCGCAAATGGGAGTATCAGGATCCCGGGCCGGCTCCCGATCCGAGCGATCAAAAAGCCTACGCTACGTGGCAAGTGAGGAGTCTGAAGGCGGCGAAACAAGAGCCAACCTACATCACGCCCAAAGCCTACGGCGATGCCGCGACCTCCGGCCTCAGGGCAACCGTCAAGCAAGGCCGCAACGTAGGCCCCGCCTTCAGTTTCGCGCTCAAGAGCGATTACAGCGCACCGTAGGGGTGCGACGGAAGCACAGCGAGAGACATGAAAAACCAGCGGCATGACAACCTACCGCGACTGCTGCCAGGCGAGGCGGCAATGCACTTTCTTTCGAGGTAAGCGGCCCTCGAAGGAGTGACGCCTCGCCTCTCAATCCTTGACATCTACGAATCTGTTATGACACTTTTATCTGGTCAGTTCTGTCGTCCATGGAGAACTCAGCAATGACACCACCGAATCTTTTCTCGACACGATCCGGCGTTCGATCGCGTTCCGCAGGGTGTGACGGTTTCCGCAGCCTCCCGCGACGGTCTGTTTTGCAGGCGGGCAGCCTCGCCGGGCTTGGTTTGTCGCTCGCCGACTTCCTCACCCTGCGATCAGCCCGTGGCGAGGCGTCCGTCGTGGGGGGCAATCTCACCCAGCGGAAACTGCCGGAGCAGATCAAGAGCGTCATCCAGATCAACCTGCCCGGCGGCTTTCCGCACCATGAGTCGTTCGACCCCAAACCCGAAGCGCCGGTCGAATACCGCGGCTCGTTCGGTGTGGTGAAGACGAAGACGGGTGACGTGTTCAGCGACAACCTGCCGCAGCTCGCGGGCATCGCCGACAAGATCACCGTCGTCCGGAGCGTGGTCGGAAAAATCCCCGACCACGCCCTCGCGACATACCATCTCCACACCGGCTACACACCCACCGCGGTGATCGACTACCCGCAGATGGGCTCGATCGTTTCGCACGAACTCGGGACCCGCGGCGAACTCCCCTGCTACATCGCCATTCCGGGCAAAAACTCCTTCGGCGGCGGCACTGGATTTCTGCCGAGCATCCACGGCCCGTTTGAGACGGGTGGCGACCCAGGCACCCAGAAGAAGGATTTCAAAGTCCGCGACTTTTCACTTCCTGCCGGCCTCACGCTCGAGCAACTTCAGCGACGACGGGGGGTTCGCGAGATCGTTGAAAAGCGAATCCGCGGGCTTGAGGCCAATCCTGTGCTCCTCGACACGATGGACGAGTTTCATGCTCGCGCGTATTCGCTTCTCACCTCCACCGATGCCCAGAAGGCGTTTTCTTTCGACGGCGAAACGGACGAAACGTTGAAGCTCTACGGCAGCGAGGTAACAGGCGACATCAAAGGCCCCGATGGCAAGCTCCACCCGAAGGGTCTCTCCGAGCGGCTGATCATCGCCCGCCGGCTCGTCGAGGCGGGTGTGCGGTTTGTGACGCTTGAATATGGTTCGTGGGACTGCCACTCGGACGTGAAGCGGGCCTGCCTCGACCAGATGAGGCCGTTCGATTATGCGATCGCCGGGCTCGTCACCGACTTGGAGCAGCGGGGGCTCCTCGACTCAACGCTTGTGTGGGTGACGAGCGAATTTGGTCGCACGCCGAAGGTGAACAAGGAGAGCGGCCGCGATCACTGGGCCCGATCCTACTCGATGATGCTCGCCGGCGGCGGGTTCAAGCCGGGGCTCATTTACGGTGCGAGCGACTCGACCGGTGGCGAGCCGGCTCGCGATGCGGTGACCCTCGAGAACCTGATGGCCACGATCTATCACCAGATGGGCATTGACTCCAACAAGGAACTCGTCGCGTTTGGCACGCGGCCGATAGAGATCGTGAAAGACGCCGAAATTGTCACGCCGTTGCTCAGCTGAAATCCAGACAGATTTTTCTTTTGCGGGAGGTATCAACCCATGCACGTGTTTCCTCGTGCCTGTCTCACGCTGGTGATCCTCGTCCCGCTTCTGGCGGCCGACGCGATGGCCGATCCCTGGATCGATGGCGTGAAGCCGCGGCTTGTCGGCCGGGGCACGACGTGCGAAATCGTGGTGGCGCCGTGGCACCACGAAGCAACCGAGGTCGTGTTGTACCCGCCGGCGACGTTCGCCCCCTGGAAGGCATCCGACTCGATCACCGCCGCGACGCCAGGCATCCGCTGCGTGGGCACGCAGTTTGACGCCGCGAAGCAGCGGCTTGTCTGCACACTCGAGGTCGCTGCAGACTGCCTGCCGGGGGAGCATCCCTTTCGGGTGCTGACCGCGGTGGGGCTGTCGTCGATGGCCGCCGTGTTCGTCAGTCCCTTCCCGGTGATCGACGAGGGGGAGAATAAGGCCAACACCAACGACACGGTCAAAACGGCCCTGCGGGTCGAGCCGAACGTCACCGTTCGCGGCACGCTCTCGAAAAGCGAAGCCGCTGACGTCGACTGCTTTCGCGTGGCGGGCAAGGCGGGCGAGCGGCTCTCGGTCGAGGTCGACATGGTGAAGATGGGCGACGACCTCCAGTGGCAGCCCTTCCCCGAAGGCTATGACTCAGTGGTTGAAATCCTTGACCCATCCGGCAAGCGGATCACGCTCAATGATGACTCGCCGCTGAATCGCCAGGATCCGCTCGTCTCGCTCAAGCTGCCCGTTGACGGCGACTATACGGTCGTCCTCAAGCGGGCGATGTTCATCCCGCACGACCGGGAGTATGCGATTCACATCGGCCGGTTTTTCCGGCCGCTGGCTGCCTACCCCGCCGGCGGGCCGGCTGGCCAGCCGCTCGAGATGCAACTGCTCGGTGACCCGCTGGGCACGGTTTCACACACAGTCGCCGTGCCGCAGACGCCGGGCACGTTTCAACATGCCGGCGAGGCGCCGCTGCCGCTCCTGTTGCGGTCGAGCCCGTTTCCCAACGTGCTCGAGGAGCCGGGGCAGACCGAGACAAAGGTGCCGACGATCCCCGTCGCGATCAACGGCATTCTCTCGCAGCCTGACGAGACTGATCGGTTTCGCCTCACGGTGAAGAAGGATGTGCCGCTCCAGGTGCGCGTGTGGTCAAGCGGGCTCGGTCTGCCGGTCGATCCTGTCATCAAGCTGCGGCCCATTGAGCCGGCGGGGGCGCCAGGGCCGGCCGAACTCAAGGCCGACGATGCCACGCTCGCGGATCGCGACATCTTCGGCGCGCAGGGGGATTTTCCCGAACTCTTCGATCCATCGGTGATCTGGACGCCGAAACAGGATGGCGATTATGTGCTCGAGGTGGCCGACACCCGCGCCGCCGGGGGGCCGACGTCGGTCTATCGCATCGAGATCGCGCCGCCTGTCAACACACTCCACGTCGGGCTCCACCAGGAGGGATATTGGCCCGAACGGCCGCGGAAGACGTCGCTCACGGTTCCGCGGGGCGACCGTTGGACTGTCGGGCTTTCGCTCTATCCGGGACAAGGGAGCACTCTCAAAGGGCCGATCGATCTGGCTGTCGACGGACTGCCGGCAGGCGTGAAGATGCTTTCGCCACGGCTGCCGGCTCTGCAATCGGTCTGGCCGCTTACGCTCATCGCCGATGCCGATGCCCCGTTGGCGGCTTCGTTCATTCGAATCGAGGGCCGGCCGGCGGATGGCGGCGAGCCGTTCGCCACGGTCAACCAGCAAAACCTGCTGCGGGTGCGGTATTCGCACTACCCATGGCGGAGCATCCGGGTCGATCGGTTCCTTGCAGCGGTGAGCGAGCCAGCCGGATTTGCGGTGACGCTCGCCGCCCCGAAGCAGCCGCTGATGCGGGGGTCGGAGCTCACGGTCCCGGTGAAGATCGTGCGTCAGCCCGGATTCGACGAGCCGCTCGAAATGCAGTGCGAGTTTGCGCCGCCGGGCGTCGGCACGCCACCGGCTGAGTTGATTCCGTCGGGGGAGACCCAGGCGAACCTGACGCTCTCGGCTGATGCCAACGCTAAACTCGGCGTGGCACCGCTCTACGTGATGGTCACGACGACACAGCCGCGTGGCGGCCGTTCGGGGGGCGATACGGCCCGGGGCTCGGAGCGGGTGAGAGTCTCGTCGGAGGTCGTCTCGCTCGAGGTCGCCGAGCCGTTCGTCTCACTCTCCACCGAACCGCAGAGCGTGCGGCGTGGCGAGCGGTTGGCGTATCGCTGGGACGTGAAGCAGATTCGGCCGTTCGAGGGGCAGGCAACCGTTCGTATGCTCGGCCTGCCGGTCGGGGTCACTGCGAACGGACCGGAGCCGACGATCGACAAGACTTCGAAGGAGGTCGCGGTGGAACTCGAGGCCACCGACGACGCCCTGTTGGGGCTGGTGAGTGAACTCAAGTGTGATGTGCGGTTCACTGTCAACGGCGGAGAGACCAGGCTGCAGACGGGCTCCGGCAGGCTGCGGATCGATCCGAGGCTCGAAAAGTGACTCATAGGAACAAGGAATACGGTGACATCATGACCTCGAAACTGATCGTGGCCCTCTTGGGCGCGGCCTCGATGGTGGCAGCGACTGCAGTCTCTGCCGCTGAGCTTGCGGGTGGCAGTCTCTCCGCACCCGGTACGGCTGTGCCTGGATTTCGCCGTGATGTCATGCCGGTCTTCTTCCGGGCCGGTTGCAACGCCGGCACCTGCCACGGCTCGGCCCGCGGCAAGGACGGTTACATGCTCTCGCTCTTTGGCTACGACGCCCCCGGCGACTACCGCCGGACCGTTGAGGAGATACCGGGGCGACGGGTCAACACGGCCGTGCCCGCGGAGAGCCTGCTGCTGCTCAAGGCCACAGGAGCCGTGGCCCATACCGGTGGCAAGCGGTTTGAGAAAGAGAGCCACCTTTACAAGACGCTTGCAGCCTGGATCCAGGCTGGGGCTCCGAATGACGTCGGTAGCGTGCCCGACGTCGCCGATATCGCCGTGTCGCAGCCGTCGATGGTCTTCAACAAGGCTGGCGAGGGGGGGAACCTGCAGGTCACGGCCACCTACGCCGACGGCTCCACCCGCGACGTCACGCCCCTTGCCCTCTTCGGCACCAACAACCCAACCGTGGCCGAGATCGATGAGAACGGCCGGGTCTCCGCCAAGGGGCCGGGCGACACGACTGTGTTCGCCCGCTTCAGCCGGTTTACGGTCGGTGCGGAGGTGATCGTGCTGCCGACGACAGAGGGTTTTGTGTGGAAAAGCACCCCCGAAAATAACTTCATCGACAAGCTTGTTTTCACGCGGCTTGAAAAACTGCGGATCGTGCCGTCGGAGATTTGCGACGACGAGACGTTTCTGCGCCGGGTCACGCTCGACCTGGCTGCCCGCGTGCCTACGCCCGAGGAATACGCGGCTTTTATGGCCGACGCCTCGACCGAGAAGCGGGCCAAGAAGATCGACGCCCTGATCGCCAGCGATGAGTTTACCGACTTCATGACGGCCCGCTGGGGAGAACTGTGCCGTGTGTCGAGCATCGACTACACGGGCCGCGGCGACTGCCACAAGCCGGCCAATGCGTTCATCGCGTGGCTGCGGGACCAAATCGCAGCCGATCGGCCGTTTGACGAGGTAGCGGCGGATATGGCGACTGCGGTTGGCAGCACGAACGTCGACGGTCAGACGGGCCTCTATACGATGCTCGTCAAGGACTACAAGCTCAACCCCAAGGTGTTGGCGGCCGACTTCTCCCAAATCTTTCTCGGCGTGCGGATGCAGTGCGCGGAGTGCCATAACCATCCGTTCGACCGGTGGACGATGGATGACTACTACGGGCTGGTGAGCTTCTTCACCTGCGTGAAGCGGAAGCCCGGCAGCGACGGCCGCGATCGTCGCGTGATCTACGATCCTGCGGCGCCGCCGGCGAAACACTTGGTGGATGACCGGCCCGTACCGGCAAAACTGCTCGGTGCGGTCGAGCCGGTTGATGGTGAGGGCGACCCACGGCGGGCCCTGGCGGCGTGGATCCGCGACCCTGCCAACGACCTCTTCAATCGCAATATCGTGAATCGGCTCTGGGCCCACCTCCTCGGTGTCGGCATCGTCGATCCGGTCGACGACTTCCGGGCCACGAATCCGCCCGCGAATGGGCCGCTGCTCGATGCGCTGGCCGCCCGATTCGCGGAACACGGCCGGAGACTGCGGCCGATTGTCCGCGATATTTGCAACTCGCGGGTCTACCAACTCTCGGTGGAGCCGACGCCATCCAACGCGGCCGATCAACGGCAGTTTTCACACGCCCGAGTGCGGCGACTGCGGGCCGATGTGCTGCTTGACTCGATCGTGGCCATCACGGGCATACCCCGCTCCCTGCCCCGTTCTCCGACCGGCACCAAAGCGATCAACTACATCAATCGCACTCCGAACTCCTCCAGCGGCGACTTTGTTCTCGACACGTTCGGACAATCGGCCAGAAATTCCGTGTGCGCCTGCGATACGCGCACCGATCCCTCACTCTCGCAGGTGATGCATCTGCTCGTGGGCGACACGGCTAGCCCGCGGGTGCATACGGCTTCCACGGGCGGTGTACTGAAGAGGATTCTTGACGAACACTCTACTCCGGAGGGCATCGTCGAAGCGATCTTTATCCGTGTGCTCTCGAGGCGTCCAACGCCGACAGAGATGGAGGCGCTGCTCCACCTCGTGGCGGCGAATCAGGCCCCGGCCGTCTACGAGGATGTTTTTGCAGGCTTGATTGGCTCAAGTGAGTTTTTGTTTGTACATTAAGTGGGCCTGGGGAAGGCCTCGGGGGCCGCGGGCAAACCACATCAACCTGACTCTGTTCAAAGTTGATATTTGAACCTTCTATCTTTACGCCACCGATGTTGTGGTCTTGCGACACTCTGGGAGGGGAAATCACATGCTTGATATTCTCATGTTGCGGCGGAGGAATCGCCGCATCGTGCCGGGCTTCACGCTCGTAGAGCTTTTGGTTGTGATCGCCATTATCGGCACGCTCGTGGGCCTGCTCCTGCCGGCCGTCCAGACGGCCCGCGAGTCCGCCCGGCGGAGTGCGTGCCAAAATAAACTACGGCAGGTTGGCCTTGGGCTGGCCAACCATGAGTCGGTTCGCGGCCAGCTTCCCAATGGCGCTGATGGCTATGCATGGACGAGCAATGCGACCAACGCCAGCATGCTGGTCAAAATCCTTCCGTTCATCGAGTTTCAGGAGCTGTATGCAAAGTGGGACTTTACGTTGCCCGTGAGTTCGTCACCAAACAATACGGTCGCCAACACGCTCGTCCCCCTCTTCGTGTGTCCTTCGTATACGGGCGCAACACGCGGCGGGGCGGCATACATCACAGGCGGCGTGCAGTGCCGCGCGACGTGTTATGTCGGCGTGTTCGGCTGGCATGGGACGGATGGCACTGCATTGACCAAAACCGCACTCGGACTCAATCGGGGCGCGTTCTTCATCGATAGTAAGACCAAGGCCAAGGATGTCACGGATGGGCTGAGCAATACGTTCGTCATGGGTGAGTTCCGCCCCAACTTCCTAAGAATCCTGAGTACCTTCTCCGAGTATCAGAGCACACACGCGGACGAGCAGATCGGACCCAATGGCCGCTGGAGCCCCTGGGCAGCCAGTATTTTTCTGGAAAACATCGGTTCCGTGAAGGGCATGAAGTATTCACCAAACCAGGTGTTCGCGGCCTACAACGCCCGAGTGAAGGATGTCTGGCCTATCCCATTCAGCTCCGAGCATCCGGGGGGCACGTCGATGCTCTACGGCGATGGGGCTGTCACGTTTGTATCGGAAAATATTGACATTACAGTCTGGCGTAATCTTTCCACGATCGCGGGGGGTGAAGTTGACACGCAACCATGAGTGGACGTGGCTTCTCATTCTATCGGTAGCCTTCGGCGTGATCGGCGTCGGCTGCGGCAGAAACCAGCGGCCGCCGCTCGCCAAGGCCGGTGGGATCGTGCTCTATCAGGGAAAGCCGCTCCCCGCCGGGAGGATTTCCTTTATCCCAGATCGTTCTCGTGGAACGATGGGCCGGGGTGCGTCTGGAATCATCGGCTCTGACGGAAGATTTGCGATGCAATCCTTCGCGGCTGGGGACGGTGCGCTCGTGGGATTCCACCGCGTTGCGATCGATTCGTGGGAAGAAGTGAGGCCGTCCACTCCGACGGTCACCGCGGATGATGTTCCTGCGCCTCCGCCCCCCATGAAATCGCGGATCCCGGTCCGCTACAACGATCACACAAGCAGCGGCCTCACGGCTGAAGTGCTTGCCCAACCGAACAACGACTTCGAGTTTGTCCTCGAGCCGCGGTGACCGGCGTCGTGTTAGGGACGCATATGAGCCTCACTCCCATAAAAGCCCCCGGCGTAAGCCGGGGGATCGGAAGCCACGAAACGCGAAATCCCATCGCTTACGCTCCGGGCTTGTATGACCGTTCCCCATAAAAGCGGGTATTTCTGCCAAATATCGGCTCCGTCGAATTGATGCTTGGCAGGCCGGTGTCCAAAATCGGGGTCGCAGCCGGGTTATAAATGAGTCGTGGAAATTTTCCTTGTGAGGAGCGGGCCTGTGTCATTTTCTTCTGATGCCGGAAACAAGTCGGCTTGTCTGAAGTCGCTGGCGGCTAAGGCGGCCCCCGCAATCCTCTGGATGCTCTGGATTGCCTCCTTTGCGACGGCTGCCGACGATAAGCCGATCACCTACGAAGACCATGTCGCGGGCATCATGAAGAAGCACTGCGCAACCTGCCATGGCGACGGCAAGCAGGAGGCAGGGCTCAGCCTCGTGAGCTATTCAGGACTCATGAAGGGGGCCGGCGGCGGTGAAATCGTGATCGCCGGCCGGTCGGGTGGCAGCCGGCTCATCGAGGTGATCACGGCGCCAGACGATGGCGAACGAATGCCTCCCGAGGGTGACCGTGTGCCGGCCGAGCAGGTTGAACTGATCAAAAAGTGGATCGACACGGGCCTGCGTGAGAATGCCGGCAGTTCCGTCGCCGCGATGCGAACGCTCGGGTTCAAGGCGGCGGCCCCGGCGGCCGCCAACGATGGCCCGATCGCCGTGCCCGCAGACCTGGCGTCGATCGAGAAGCCAAAGACGATCCGGCCCTACCCTGTTCTGGCCCTTGCGGCGAGCCCGCGGGCCCCGGTGGCGGCCGTCGCCAGCTACGGGGCCATCGATCTCTTCTCGTCACTCGATAAGCGGTATGGCTCGCTTGCCTTTCCAGAGGGGGAGCCGCTCGTGCTCGCCTTCAGCCGATCAGGACGTCTCCTGATGGCGGCCGGTGGCAAGCCGGTGCAAAGCGGCACGGTCGTGCTCTTCGATGTGGCGACCGGAAAAAGGCTGGCGAGCGTCGCCGATGAGCCCGACGCGATCATCGCGGCCGACATCTCGCCCGACGAAAAACTCGTGGCGATCGGCTGCACGAGCCGCAAGATCAAACTCTATTCCACCGAGGATGGAAGCCTGCAGACGACGATCGACAAGCACACCGACTGGGTGACGGCCGTCGCCTTCTCGCCCGACGGAAAATATCTCGCCACCGGAGACCGGATCGGCAACATTCATCTCTGGGACGGCAAGACCGGTGGCGTGATCCTTCCTCTCTCCGAACACAAGAAATCGGTGCGTTCGCTCTCGTGGCGGAGTGACTCAGGCGTCGTCGCCTCCTGTGGCGAGGATGGCACGATCGTCTGGTGGGACGTGAAAGACGGCTGGCCGGTGGTGAATAAGCCCAATGCCCATAGCGGCGGCGTGCTCGATGGTCGCTTCGGGCCGCAGGGCGAATTGGCCACCTGCGGCCGCGACGGTCTCGTCAAACTCTGGTCGCCAGAAGGGCAGGAACTGAAAAAGTTCACGGTCGCCGACGACACACCGGCAGACAAGAAGCCACCGGCAGGCGTTTCCCTGCTGCCGATGCGGGTGGCGATATCGGGCGACGGTACGATCATTCTGGCGGGCGACTCCGCCGGCCAGCTGCATGCCTGGCCGACGAAGTAACGCACTCACAGAATTGCATACCGTGCCCGCAGGATTGCAGACCCTGCCGCCGGTCTCGACGTTGGGGTCTTCCTGGCTCCACACTGGGCTCCTCACCCCGACTAGCGTCGCTTATCGCGGCGGGCCTGCGACCGCTTGCCGGCGGCAATGACATGACTGCCCTTGCGGGTCGCCTGCCCCTCGACCTTGAGGCGGGCGTTCTTGGCCGCTGTTCGCGCCGACCGCTGCTTCCCGCCGTCATACCTGATCGCCTGCGCGGCGGCCGCAGCTGGTGGCCGATTTCGCTTCTTCGACCGGGCGGCAGATTTTCCAGCCGCCGATGCAATGACCATCTTGGAGACCGGCTTGGATGCCGTCTTGGATGCCGTCTTGGATGCCGGCTTCATGGTCGTCTTGGCCTCTCCCTTGGCTTCCACCATCCGCGTCACCGGAACGACCTTCTTCGTAGCCGCGGCAGCAGCGGCAGCCACACGCGACGCAGCCGGCTTGGCTGCAACGGGCTTCGACACGCCCCGCTTGGCACTGGCTTTGTTGAGCGTGGCGACCTGGCGGGTGAACTCCGACCGGAGGCCCGCCCGAGCGGCCCGGTTGCCAGCGACACGAGCACGCTTCGGCGTCGTCTTGCGGGTGATGACCCGCTTCGAGGCGTTTCTTTTTTCCTCGCCAGCAGCCGGGAGAAGTGCCTTGAGCCTCGCTTCAACTCGCTTCACGGCGGCATCGAAAAGGTCTGCCTTGGCACGGGTCCGGGCATTCGCCTCGGCGACGGCCCGTGGCGCCCTCTTCACGACGCGGGTCTGCTCCCCCGTCAGTGCCCGCCATTTGTCGCGAAACGTCCGCGTTCGCACGAGGAGCGCCTGCACGTCTGCATGGACGGCCTTGGAAAGCCCCGGGTCGTCGCTCATTGCAAGCAGCGCACGTTCAGCGGCCGTGCAGAGATTCCGAAGTTGATCGGAAGATGCCCCGGTCGGAGGCGACACAGAAACCCGAGATGACTTGGCCATGAATACCTGCTCCAGCGGTTGCGTTGATGAGACCACACCCCAATGCCCGCCGATTCGACGGCCGGACCGGGGTCAGAATCATACGCCACGGGAGGCCGGAACGGCGAACTCGCCTCACCACCGTGACTCGACGGCCAGACCGCCCATGTCGGCCATGGGCAGGGGCACCACCCGCACTTCCATTCCGGCGAAGTGCGTTTCGGTGCGGTTGACGGCCATCGAACTGGCCCAGGCCAGATACCAGCCGAGAAAGATCTGCGACGGATAATGCGCGTTGTCGGTCATCCTCGAGAAGCCGACGAAGGTCGAGCAGACGTAGAGCGTGCCCTTGGCAAGCGGGTTTTCCACCATCTCGGCCGCGGCGAGAAAGGGAACCGCGCCCACGAAGGCATGGCCACTGACGCCGTTGTTGTCATTCCACAGATGCCAATCGCTGCCGGCGGGGCTTTCACCGGGCCGCGATGCCCCCGTGGCCATCTGCAGCACATAGAGCGGCGGCGCCCCGACCAGGAATATGCGGAGCGAACGGGAGCCCCACTCGCCCACGATGTCGCCGGCTGGCTGCCCTTCGAGGACCACCCCGGTGAGGGCCGCCACACCAAAAATCGGTAGGGCGTACTTCCCCTCGCCGAGCACCTTGCAATCGGAAAAGAACGTTCCGACATCGGTGGGCCGAACTCCCTCCTGCCAGGCGTTTTGCATGGTCGTGTCGAAGCCGGTATTGGCCATCAGCGCGCCGGCGCCGAAGGCAGCCGTGATGCAGGTGAGGCTTTCGCAGGAGTAGAAGTTGCGGTAGTCCTCAACCACCTTGTAGCCAGCCCGGGCCAGGCGGGGGTGCTGGCTGTGCGCCCAGGGCGGCTCTGCCGCATGACTGCCGCTCTCTTCGAGCGCTGGCAACGAATACACCGGCTCGGCTGCGCCTCCAGGGGAGGTCGCCATGCGGGCGGCCAGCGTGGTGGTGATGTTGGTGCGGTCGCCGCCGGAATTGACCGTGGGCCAGCCGCCCGTCAGTTCGACGCCGCCCGGAGTGGATGTGTCGTAGGCATCGGCGATTGACTGTGTTTCAACGATGGCGTCGATCCAGGCCCCGTTGACGGCCGGCACCACGCGAACGACCACCCGTTGTCGCCTCGGCGGCCAGGCCTGGGAGGTCGTCGGCAGGCCGCGTGCTGCGGGCGCCGACTCAGGCGGCTCGAGCCATGCCGATTCGATCACACCCTCCCGCGGGGGCGTGGAACGAAAATCGGGTTCCACGGTCCGCACGATCGGCCAGTCTGCGGAGACTGTGGCCAGCGTCTGCCGCCAGAGCCTGCTGCCGTCGTCACTGGGCAGATACATGCCTCCGGTCTTTCGGGCCGCGACCAACGGGCTGCTACCGGAATCGACCCCGGCATCCTGTCGGGGGGCCACACTGTCGACCATTTCAAACTCTATGGCGAGAGCGAGTGGCAACTGCCAGACCGCCAGGGCGGCCGCGACGGCGGCGCGCACCGCAATCCGGCTGATCGCGACGGCGGTGGTTCTGGGCCGGTTGTATGGCATGGGCGGTGCGGAACTGTCTCAGCCCGAGGCCGACGAGGCAAGGCATCTTTGCCACCGATAACGCCACCGATAACGCCACCGATAACGCCACCGATAACGCCACCGATAACGCCGCGGACGCCCACGCCAGACGTCGCCAATCCCCAGCCTCCCCCGGCTTTCCCTGGCTGCTTCCCCGCGGCCGGCCCCCATCAGCCAGGCGGCACTGGCTGCGGTTCAATCTCGATAAACACCTCCACCTGCTGCCCGACAAAAAGGGGCGGCAGGCCGGCGGGATCGAATTCATAGATCACTTGCAGCACCCGCGTGTCGACCCGCTCGGCATTGCCGCCGGTCAGCGACTTCTTCGGCACCACAAACGGCTCCACGCGGACAAACCGCAGTGGATACCGCACCTGAAGGTTGCCACGCGGTGCGGCCACCGCGCCGTTGCCCTGTGGAAACCGCGCGATGTCGAACTCATCAATGTCGACCCGCACGTGCAGCATATCGATGTTGCCGAGGATCACCAGCGGCTGATTCGGCGGCGTGCCGACAAACTCACCCGGCCGCACGTTCACCTGCAGCACCCGCCCTGCCACCAGCGATCGCACGACCAAGCGATCAAGGTCGATCTCGATTTTGGCCACGTCCGCCTCAGCCTTCGTGATCGCCTCGGCTGCCACGTCGCGGTCGTATTGCCACGCCCCGGCACGCAGCAGATCGAGGTCGGCCTGCGTCCGATCCAAAGCCGCCTGGGCGCCGGCCAGAGCCTCCTGCCGGGTGATCAGTTCCTGCTCCGTCGTAAACTTGCGGCCAAATGTCTCCTCAGACCGCTTGAGTGCGTCGGCTTCACGGATCACCGCCGCCCGCGCTTCGTTGACCTGTGCGACGAGCACGGGAATCTTCTCCTTGCGCGGCTCGGCCTCCAGCCGGATCAGTTCGCTCTTCGACTGCGAGACGACGGCGCGTTTCACGGCCAGTTCGCCCTGCAGTTGCCGGTCATCGATTCGGAAGAGCGGCGCACCAGGCTGGACGTCTTCGCCGACCTTCACGAGCACCTGCACCACGACCCCGGCCGTCGCGGAGCCGACGGCGATATTCTCCGTCTGCGCCTCGACGATACCGGCCGCTGCGAGCGTGGCGGCATAGGGGCTGCGGGCCGGCGGAATCGGAGGCGGCGGGTTGCGGACCACGGGCCGGGTCGTTGCCACATACCAGCCGGCAAAGCCGAGCATCGCCACGGCCACGAGGGGCAGTGCGTATTGCGTGAGGATGTCGGCCGGCGTGCGGCGGCGCTCCGTGCGGCGGCGAGGCGGAGCTGCGGGAGCTTCCGGTGATGTCGCGACGTCGCTGTCCATGGTGGCCATGCCGTCATGCTATGCGACGGCCAATCGCCACGTCACTCCCGGGCCGTCGACCGTCTGCCCTCTTTACGTTTTCCTGCTGCTGCGTCGGGGAGTGGCCCGACGTGCATGGAAGCCAGAGAGAGCTTACTATCGATCAGACCGCCATCCGCATGTCGTACGCCGGCGGCCCGCCCGCAAACAACGTCCCACTCGAACGCACTCTTTTGTCCACACCTGCCCCATCTCCCCAGCGCCGCGTGATGAGGCTGCTGGCCTCGCCCCCCGACGCCGCCCTGGCCGCCGCGAGTGAGATCGAAGCCGCTGGCGAATGGCCCGCGGTGCTGCGTCGCTGCGAACGATGGAAGGTACTTCCGGCGGTCGCCGCGAGGCTGGCGGCTCTTGGCCGATCGTTGCCCCCGACAGAGGCGGACGATCTGCGTCGCGCCACGGCGGCCCAGTTCATCCGCACCTCGCTCTGCATACGGGCGGGATCAGAGGCGATGCAACGGCTGCATGCCGCAGGCATCCAGGCGGTGGCATTCAAGGGGGCCGCGGTCATCGCGCTGCTGCACGCCAACGCCCGCGACCGCATGCTTCAGGACGTCGACATCCTGATCCGAGCCGATGACCTCGCCGCCACACTCACAACCCTCGAAGCCAACGGCTACCGGCGGCACGTCGGCACCGGCTCCTTGGCCGACTACATCGCCTTCGTGAGGAATTCGCCGGGGGCCGCCGGCAATCAGGCGGTCAGTCTGAGCAATCCGGCAGGCAACCACATCGACCTCCATTGGAAACTGGGGCGATTCGACACCGAGGCCTTGCTGGGCACAGCCCGGCCCGTGCGGATGCTCAATGTCGAGACGACGGTGGTTCGCCCCGCTTTTGGCCTGCTGCTCACCGTGCACCATGCGGTGCGAAACGACCTTGTTCCCGACGAGATCGCCCGCGACATCCTCGACTGCGGCGGCTGGTTTCGCCTGTTGGCCACGGATCCCGCAGAGCTTTCCTACGTGCTCGACTACGCCCGCCGATGGGGCCTCGACGATGCCGTTCACGCAGTCTCCATGATCCTGCAGCACTTCGGAGGCGACTCGCCGCTGCCGGCGACCGCGACAGGGAGCACGGCCGCCTCGCTGGCCGACCTCTATCTCCGGCAGCTCGATTCCGAGCCGATCAATTCTGATCTGCCCTATCTCGCCAGCCCCCGCGCCGTCGGGCAGATCCTCTCCGGTGCCCTGTCAGGCTGGCGGCGCTATGCGGGCCTGATGCGGGAGTTCGAGGCGGCCAACGGCGAGGAGTCGCTCACGCTTCCGCAGCGGGTGAAGCGGCTGGCGACGGCCGCCTGGCACCTGTCACCGGCCCAGTGGCGGCAGGTCCGCGCCCTGGCCCGCGCGAAGGACAGGCTCTTGTAGCGGCCGGGGGCTGTCGATTCGGAAAGACAACTGCTGTAAAACTGCGATAACGTACAAAGGACCAGTAAGAATCCCACGCCATACCCAGCCCGAGACCACAGGAAACATTCAGTTCGTGATCATTCAAGGCCGCGTTGAGTCGTACCGGGTCAATGAGCCCGACGTCATCCATCAGCTCTTCGATCGCGAGGTGGTGGTCGTCGATCTCCGCAACGGCAGCTACTACAGCCTCTCAGAGTCGGGGGGCACGGCTTGGCTTGCATTTGGCTCCGCTGCCGCGTCGATAGACGCTGTCACAGAGCTGTTGGCCACCATCTATGCTCTCCCGCCCGACGTCATCGCCCGCGACCTGCGAAGGTTTGTCGAAGAGTTGACGGCCCGTGATTTGATCGTCGCCTGCCCGCAGGGCGAGGGAGTGATGGACGCAGCCACGGTGGCAACACCCGCAGCCGCCTACTCGCCCCCCGAACTGCGGTCGTACAACGACCTTCAAGAACTGTTCCTGCTCGATCCGGTGCATGAAGTCGATGCCGTGGCCGGATGGCCCCACGCTGCGGCGGGAGGGCCGGCAGTACCCCCGCCCGCTGAGCCAGCGGGCGGACCGGCAACCACCGGCGCCTCCCCTGCCGCCACGGGCGGTGACCTGCTCACCGCGAAGCTCGGGGGGCACACGCTCCTGGTCAACCGCGACACCGGCGTCTATTCCACGCTCGAAGCAGACCGCGGCACCACCGAGCATCACGACCTGGAAACACTGATGCGACCCTGGATCGAAGCCGATCGCCCGCTGCGTCGCGCCGCCACCGCCCAAGGACGGCAGCTCCTGGATCGACTGGATCAATCGTTCACGGACGACGCCGCCACGGCCGGCGGTATCGTTGAGCAGTGGTACGAGATCGGTGGGGAGGCCATCTGCGTGCGGACGATCCCCGAGCAAGACTCGGAAAGGCTCCGGCCCGCCCTTCGCCATCTGGCGATTCCTGAGGCACCGGCCACTGGGGCCGGCCTCACCATCAGTGCCTGGAACGGCGGCATGCCATCGGCCCCACCGATGCTGGCCAACCTGCTGCAGCGATTGCGCAGGAAATGGTGCACGGAGTGCGGCCCCCGGGGCGAGGTCCTCGAACTGCACTCGAGCGAGATCTCCGCCATCTACAATGCCGGGCCCAATGTGCTCACGGTGCTCGACTTCGAACGCAACCGCGGCTGGCTGCTGAAGCTTGATGATGTCGCCTTCCCCTACTGGGAAGTCGGCTCCCCCTTTCGGTTCTTGCTGCACGAATGGTTTGCCCCCCGCGGGCTGCAGTATGTGCATGCCGCTGCGGTTGGCACAGCACGGGGCGGCGTGCTCCTCGTCGGCAAGGGCGGCTCTGGCAAGTCGACCACCGCCCTGCTCTGCGCCGCCGCCGGCCTGCAGTATGCTGGCGACGACTACTGCCTGATCGACCCCTCTCACGCATGGGCTCACAGCCTCTACAACACCGGCAAGCTCAAGGGACCGGAAGACTACGCCCGTCTGCCGGAACTGAAAGGCCTGTCTACCAACCCGGACAGCTTCGAACGGGGTGGTGACGGCAAGGGGGTCTATTTTCTCGACGAGATCTGGCCCGACCGCGTCGTGGCTGGCATGCCATTGCGGGCCATCGTCGTGCCGCGGATCACAGGTCAGCTAGCCTCTTATGTCGAGCCCTGCTCCGCGTTCGAAGCACTCGTGGCGATGCTGCCGAGCACCGCTGCGCAGCTTCCTGCGGCATCGAATGACGACTGCGACCGCATGGTGGCTTTGGCCGAGAAACTGCCGGCTTACCTACTGCACCTCGGCACCGACATCCGCGGGATTCCGGCGGTTCTGACCACGCTTTTGAACGGGTGAAGGCTGCCCCGTGAACACCTCCGTCAGCGTCGTCATTCCGGCCCACAACGCGGCCCGGTTCATCGGGCAGGCCATCGAAAGCGTCTTCCAGCAGTGTGAGGCCGCCGCTTACCTCGCTCTCGACGTGATCGTGGTGGACAACACCTCCACCGATGCGACCTGCGACGTCGTGCAGCGAGACTTTGGCTCGAAGGTGCGGCTCCTGCACGAGCCCAAGCCCGGTGCGGCGTGCGCACGCAATGCGGGCATCGCCGCCGCCACGGCGCCGCTGATCGCCTTTCTCGATGCCGACGACCTCTGGCTACCGGGCAAGCTCGCGGACCAGTTCGCCGCCCTGGGCGCCCAGCCCGATGTGTCGCTCGTCTTCTGCCACGGTGTGGAGTTCTCAGACCCGCCAGCCGCTTTTCCCTGCAATCTGGAGTCTCGCCCCTTTCTGCACCCATCTGGTCTGCTTGCCCGCCGTGAAGCCTTCGACATCGCGGGTCCGCTCCCGGAATTTCGCTGCGGCGAGTTCATCGCCTGGTATGGCTGGGCACAGACGCTCGGACTCAAGTCGCTCGTCGCGCCCGGGTCGTTCGTCCGCCGCCGTGTGCATGCCGACAACACCACCCGCGACCGTCAGGGACTCGCCGAATACACGCAGGCGATGCATTGGCTGATGGAACGCCGCCGAGCGCACGCCGCTGCCGCTGCCGGAGCCACCGGACGATGAACGACACCACGCTTCTTGTGCAGGCGATCCTGGCCCCCTCCGCCGACGCGGCGGCCGCGGCCTGGCGACAATGGCGTCGCGAGGTCGATGTGCAGAAGCTCTCGTGGTCGGCGCTCCATCTCCTGCCGGTTCTCGGTCGCGATCAGCTGCAGCCGTGGCTCGTAGGCGATCCCGACGCCGGCATTCTCATGGGCATCGTCCGTCGCGGCTGGACCGAGGCCCAGATGCGTCGTCAGGTGCTGCAGGAGTGCACGGGCATGCTCGAAGCCGGCGGCGTGGGGCCGGTGATGGTGGCCGGTTCATCGGCAGTCGTCCTGCGAAACCAACGGCCAGGCTCCGTGCGGCCGCTGACGGCGATCCACCTTGCCGTGCCCAGGCACCAACTGGCGGCCGCCGGTCAAATCCTCCAGGCATCCGGCTGGGTTCTCGAAGCCGACGCTCCCGAATCGAAGGCCCTCGACTGGGTGAGCCACACGACCTTCCTGCGCAACGGGACCCCGCTGAAAATCCTCTGGCGACACCTGCCCGTGGCCCCCTGGAGGGCCCGTCGCTGCGAGGCCGACCTGTTCGCCAATGCCGAGCGTGTCATGCCGGCGGAGCACCTCATGCTCTCGCTCCTCGCCCCGGTGCATGCCGGTGATTCGCTCATCCCGTGGCAGATCGATGCATCGCTCATCAGGCTGACTGCCCACCAGTGGGAGCATTTCCGGGAACTCGCGACCTGCTACGCCCCTGCGGCATTCGAACGGCTGGCGGAACTGCGTCATGCCGGCATGCCAGTGCCGGTCATGCGGCCACCCAGTCGGTGGGCGGGCCGTATGGAATTCCTGGCCCATGCCGCGGCACGGAGCCTGGTGATCAAGGCCGGCAGACTGCGGTCGATCCCCCTCGCCCGTCCTCAACCATCGCTTCCACCAGAATCCCCGACAGCCGCGCTCCCATGACATCCAAACCCTATTGCCTGTTCGTCACGTCGTTTCTGCCGTATCCCACGGGTGGTGGCTCTGCGATGCGAGCCAGCATCGCCCTGGAAGTGCTGTCATCGCTCTTCTCCGTGATCGTGGTACAGCCGGAACTCTGGGACAACCGCGAAGGCATCTTCCACGACGACTGGGTGCGGGCCCACTCCGCGGCATACTTTCGGATTCAGGCCGATCGTCTCAAAGAGATCAAGCCACTCGTGGAGGACTTCCTGGCCGGTGAACCAGCCGGTGCGAAGCTGGACATGGTCTACGCCTTCAGGCAGGCCGTCGCCCCGCTGGCGATCAACTGCTTCAGTGCGGCGGGATCCCAGCCCCGCGTCACGATCCTCGATCTTGACGACGACGAGTGCGCCCGCAACGAACAGTTTGCTCCGTTGCACGAAGCCGCCGGCGACGCGGCTCTCGCGGCCACGATTCGGGCCGAGGTCCCGAAGATGAATCTGTTTCGCGCCATGCTGATGCCCCGGTTCAACCATCTCCTGCTGGCAAGCCCCGACGACTGCACGGCCCTGCGGTCACGCCATCCCGGCCATTCGTTCGTCCACGTGCCCAACGCCGTCCGGGCACCGCACTCATCGGCGACCGCCAGCGCCCGCGACCGGCAGTCAGTCCTCTTCGTCGGCTCACTTGATTACCTGCCCAATGCCGACGGCGTGGCCTTCTTTGCCCGCTCCATCCTGCCACTCCTCCGGGAGCAGGACGATCGCATCACCTTCCGCATCGTGGGTGTGGGCCAGTCGCGGCCGATCGGTGGACTCAAGAATCTGCCGGGCGTGCACCTGATCGGTGCCATTGCGGACCTCACGCCCGAGTATGCCGCGGCCGGAATGCTGGTGGTGCCGCTGCGGGCCGGCAGCGGCACCCGCATCAAGATCTTGGAAGCGTTCCGGCACCGCACTCCGGTCGTCTCCACGACCAAGGGAGCCGAAGGGCTGGCTGCCACCAGCGGCGAGCACCTGCTCATCGCCGACACGCCGGAGGAACTTGCCGCCGCCTGCCTGCGGCTCTCGACCGACGAGCCCCTCTGCCGACGGCTCACCGAGAATGCCCATAAGTGGGTCGTGCAGCACCACTCCATCGACACCGTGCGAAAGATCCTGGGAGAGTGCCTGAAAGCCCCAGGCACCGATTCATCCCGACCCCGCCATTGAAGGCACGCCATGCTGAACCGCTTGTCGCAACTTTTTGGCTTCGGATCGCAGGCGGAGAGGGTTCTCGTGGGGACTCACCACAAATGTGGCACGGTCTGGATGAAGAATATTTTTTCGGCCGTGTGCGATCGCCTGTCGCTCACGTTTTACAACGGCGAGCAGCGGCGCCTGCCGTGGTGCTACGACGTCTTCTTCCAAAATCACAGCCGATTCCGATTCTCCACGTTAATCGGCCCACACCGGGGCCTGCACCTTATCCGCGATCCGCGCGATGTCATCATATCGGGCGTTTTTTACCACGAGCGTTGCACCAGCGAACGCTGGCTCACAGTGCCTAACCCGAAGTTCCAAGGTCGGAGCTATCAGCAGACACTCGCCGGGCTGCCTTCTCTGGAGGAAAAAATGCGGTTTGAGATGCTGCACGGCTCCAGATCAATCCGCGACATGCTGGCGTGGAATTACAGGAATCCGGTCTTCTACGAGGCAAAATACGAGGACCTGATCGAAGATGTGGAGTTACGTCGGTTCCGGGACATCTTCACCTTTCTCGGATACCCGGAAGATCAGATGGCCGAACTGCTCCAGATAGCCTTCGACGGCAGCCTGTTTTCAGGCCGGACGTCTGCGCACGTAAGGTCTGGCCAGCCGCAGCAGTGGCAGTCGTATTTCACGAAGCCCCTGCATGGCCAGTTCCTCGAATGCTTCGGCGATGCGCTCGTCCGCCTTGGCTACGAGCAGAACGACCGGTGGTGCCCGTAATCAGGTTGACACACGATCCTCGCGCGTTCCCCGAACGGTCAAGCGGGTGGGTGTTCCCGACCGGTGTTCTCCGGCTGAGCACCGGGCGATCGGCAAGGAATCCCGTCGCTCACGCTCAGGGCTTGTATCTGGTGCTTGTATGAACCCTCCGCACAGCCCCGGCGTGCCAACCTCACATAACAGAGGTGCTGTTCTTAGCCGAAATCCCCGACGAGCCCACGCGGAGCGATCCGGCGGCGAACAAATTACGGGGGGGTGAGCCTTTGTTCGTCACATGCCGAGAACGTCCGCGTGGCAGGAGTGCCTCACGCAATCGACGATTTCCTCATAGTTTGCAACCAGCTGATGCATCGGACGGTCATACGTCGGCAGTAATACCGATGATCCCGGTATGGCTGAGACCCCGAGCATCACATGGATCCGTGACAATGTCAGGTCGCGAACGCTGCCGTCAACAAGGTCTCTTTCATACTCGATCGGCAGATGAGGGATTCCTTCCAGAGTTCGTGCTTCGTCATGCGATTGGCGTTTCAGTGAATCGATCTTGTGCAGAATCGCGGCGGGTTCGATGCGGACTTGATCGGTCTGAACCGGATCGTTCCGTGTGCGGTGATACCTTTTGGTCTGAATGGCCAGTTGATCAGAGACCGCCTGATTCCAAAGATGAGCCCGACGCAGATGAATGATTTGCCATCCTCGTCGATGGAGCCTCGTCAGGAGTCCTTTGTGTTGGTACGCCTGATAGTGCAGAACTTTGAATCCGTAGGCGGGAGCCTTGCACAGTGCTGCTCTGAGTTGCAGGTAAGGGATCGGGCAAGACCGCAACAGCCTTCCAGACCAGACACGCCGCGAATGCTTCCAATTAGCGGAGAAGAGCTCGCCATCACATTCAATCTCGGGGTGATTGTTGAGTAGATCAACCAGCCAGGTGCTGCCTGTTCGAGGCTGGGAATAGATCAGAAAACGCCGCGCAGACATTCACATCACCAGGATACAAACAGGGAAAAGTGGTGCGGTCAAAAGATCGGTAGCCAAGGGTACCGCGACGGTATCAGACGGTATCAATGGTACCCCACTCTCGCATGAGCACTGGCCCAAAAATGGGAGCGGGGCAGCTACGAGCAGCTCGACGCTTCTGTAGCTGCCGACATGCTCGCCTCGGTGAGCGCGGCCAGGCCCGCCCTTCCGCTCCTCATCCAAACCCGCAGCGCAAGCAAGGGAATTCGGACGGCCGCAGACTTGATAGCAATCACCCATTTCCCATTCGCTAGGCTTGGCCGCCGAGAATCTCCCGTAGCCGCGTGCCCGGGAGCCGGCCGAGGGAGAGTGGTTCTACGCCCTCGCCAAACGTCGCCACCGTCTCGGTACGCGACGACCACTCGATCCGCTCGACCACTGCGAGTTGGACGATGTACGACCGGCCTACCCGCGAAAACAAGCCGGCAGGCAGAACCTTGTCCCAGTAGCTCAGCCGGCGACGGAAGAGCATGACGCCTCCCGGTGGCTTGAGCGCCACCCGCGTGTAGTTGCGAAGCGACTCGATCCAGCAGATGTCGCTGACGGTCACCACATGCGACGTGGTCTTGCCGGCCAATGGCACGCTCACCACGTCGCCAAGGCCAAGGGCCGCCGCTGCGGCAGCCTCGTCGGCGTCGAGGTCGTCGGTGCCCGGCTCGCGGTCCCCTGTCGGCCGGCCCCGCGTACCGGCAGCCTGCTTCTGGATGCGGGCCACCGTTTCGGCGAGTCTCTCGGGATCAATAGGCTTTACCAGATAGTCGAGGGCCGCGGCAGCGAACGCCTGGACGGCATACTTCTCGCGGGCCGTGACAAACACCACCTGCGTGGCATCGGGCACATTCTTGAGCAGATCGAAACCGCTGCTCCCCGGCATTTCCACGTCGAGAAACACGACGTCCGGCGGATTCGTTTCGAGAAAAGCCCGGGCCTCGGCGACGTTCCCGGCGATGCCGAAGACGACGATCTCTGGATGGGCGGCGAGTAGTGTCTGCATCCGTTCATTGGCACGAGGTTCGTCATCGACGAGCAGGGCCGTGATCATCTTGATATCCGGTGGAGTTCCGCCGTCCGGTGAGGGTGAAGGCATGTCAGACGAGTTCCGCAGCCAGCGTCGGTTCGTGGACGGCCGGCGATGGCTGGGTGAGCGTCGCGGGCATCCGGATGACGACCCGCACCCAGCCACCGTCGAGGTCTGGATCGATCACCGTATCGACGGTGGCCGCTTCATCGACCAGCAGGGCCAGCCGCTTGCGGAGCGTACGGATGCCCGTGGAGGGCGACCGCGACGTGTCGGGCGGCACCCATTGGCCGGTGTTGGCGACCACCACCTCGAGCCAGCCATCGGCCACCTTCGCCGTCACGCTCACCCGCAGCGGCATGCTGCTCGTCTGGGCTCCATAGTGCAGCGCGTTTTCGAGAATTGGCTGGATTAGCATCGGCGGCACGATCACGGCATGGGCCGCCCTGTCGCAGGAGAAACGGCAGACGAGGTTGTCGCCAAACCGTGCCTGCTGAACACCGAGGTATTTCTCCAGGGCCTGTAGCTCCCGCGACAGCGGCTCACACTCGCGGGCCTCTCCAAGCGTGAACCGCAGGTAGTCGGCGAGGTCGCGAGTGACGCTCTCCACGGCCTCAGGGTCGTTCTTGCTCGCGGCCACGGCGTTGAGCGCATTGAAAAGGAAGTGGGGATTCATCTGCTCCTGCAACTGCCGCAGCTCAAACGTCCGGGCCGCCGCCCCCGCCTTGAGCATCCGGAGTTCCAGATTCATTGCGGTCGCCTCGTTCTCCGCGAGCAGGATCTTTGCCCGGTAGAGGTCCTCGATCAGCTCAAGCCCGAAGACGATCAAGCACCAGAGGCCCGCAGCGATCAGCCGTGGCACGAGCGGCCCGAGCGTTGTCTCACGGGTCCAGTTCGTCGGCCCGCCGACGCCGCCTAAGATGAGCAGCAGAATCGATGCTGCGAGCGCTGCCACCGCTACGCCCACCATCAGCGGCCACCGCACCTTCCGCGGCAGCGATTGGAGCCGCGGTGTCTCAAAAAGCAGATAGACAAGGCTCGACACCACGAAGCCGGTGACCACTCGCAGCGCGACCGGCAGCCACGGCATCGGCTCATCGGGCTTGAGGGCCGTGCTCATCCCCAACACAGCCGCGCCGATTGCCAGCCAGAACACGACCTGAAACACCCAGAAGATCCGCCTCCGCCACCGCGGCAGCGAGTCGCGCAGTGCCGCGATCTGTGGCGGTGCGACCCCCGTTGGAGAAATCGGGGACGGGAGCGAATTTTGCGAAACAGATGGCATACTTGCCGCCGTCCTTTTTTCCTGTTCGGATAAGATGTCGTGCGTGTCAATAGCATGGCGATCGAATCTCGCCGCCCGCTTCCATTCCGAACAGCATGGCGCCGACAGTATTTCGAGATGGAGTCTATCACTTCTTTTTCTTCTCTCGTGAGGAGACAAGAATCCACGTCCATGTGTCGCATCCGGATGGCGAGGCGAAGTTTTGGCTATCGCCCGAGGTTGAGCTCGCCAAGTAGACCGGACTTGCAGATCACGTCGTCAGCGAAGCAAGGCAGTTGGTAACAGATCACTTGCAGGAGATCGTCGATGCCTGGAACAAGCACTTTGGCGGTTGAGATATCGCACGTCTCGCAGCACGGGCTGTGGGTATTGCTGGATGCAGAGGAACTGTTCCTGCCGTTTGAGCAGTTTCCATGGTTTCGTAATGCCACCATTGCACAGATTTGCTCCGTCGAGCGACCAACCGAAGACCATCTTTACTGGAAACAGTTAGATATCGACCTGTCGTTGCAGTCGATTCGTAACCCTGCCGCTTTCCCGCTGATCGCCCGCTGATTGGGGAGGGAAATCGGGGACGGGAGCGAATTTTGCGAAACAGACGGAAAGCTTGCGCCCGTCCCAATAGTGTTCGACACGGGGTGGGCATGCAGCCCGCATTCCCGTGCTTGCGCTGCGGGCTTGAATGAAGAGAGAACTCAGCCTCGAGCCAGGCCCGTTAGAGCCCCAACCACTGTCGCAGTGATTCGTCGATCCGGCTTGCATCATCGGCACCGAGTCGGCCGACTCTTTTTATAACGAGCGATTCGTGGATCGTGTACAGGCCCCGCTTGACGACTGATGCAACGTTCAGTCCTGCTCCTTGCCAATCGGCAAGGCTGAACTCTCCCTCGGTCATACGATCGGTCCTGCTCGTCAAAGGCACGACAAAGACGTCTCGTGATCGATGCTCGCCACTCACCACGACCGCCGGCCGCACCTTCACCCCGGAGCGGTCTGAAAAGGGATAGGCAACGAGAATGACGTCATTCCTGGAGAAGCTTGGCATAGCCATCGTCTTCCGGGTTGTCCCATATTTCTGCGAGTGACTTCTGGCTGGCATCAAGCCAAAAGTCGGTGCCATCATCGGGAAGCACTGTCACGAGAACCTTGGCCCCTTCGGGAAGAGTCGCCGGTTCCGCCAGTTCGATCTTCCCGTCGTGGATGACAGCCTTGAGGGTAAGAATCATAAAAAGATGGCTCCGGAGAGGTGTCGAAGGGATGCGGGCTTGCAATGCCCGCATCAACGGTGCCGACTACGAGATTCTAACCCGGATTGTTCCTCAGTGACGTACCCGGATGGACGGGAACGACTTTTACAAAACAGACGTGAAATTGGCTCACTTCCCGTTCCTGTTCGGCTCGGCATGTGATTGAGCCCGTATTCCCTTGCTTGCGCTGCGGGCTTGGATGGAGAGGAGTTCCTATGCAGACCAGCAGTGGTGCCCGTGACACCCCGCCTGAGACCACTCGTCACACAACTTCCACGCTTTCAATCCGGCCATCCTCCATGTTCGCGATCCGGTCGGCAAACGAATAGACCCGGGAGTCGTGCGTGACCACGATCACCGCCCGGTCGGGCTGCACCGCGATGTTTGAGATCAACTCCATCGTGATCCGGCCGTTCTCGGCGTCGAGGGCACTGGTCGGCTCGTCGCAGACGAGCAGCCGCGGCTCGTGCACCAGCGCCCGCGCGATCGCCACCCGCTGCTGCTGGCCGCCCGACAGTTCGCTCGGCAGGTTCGCCAGCCGGTCGCCGAGGCCAAGTTTTTCGAGCACGCCGCTGGCCACCTCCACCGCCCGCGAACGCCGCCAGCCGGCGATCAGCAGTGGCACAGCGGCATTCTCCACGGCCGTCAGCGACGGGAGCAGATTATAAGCCTGAAAAACGAAGCCGACGTTCTGCCGGCGAAACCCGACCTTGCGGCCATTGCTCATGGCCACCAGGTCTTGGCCGAGCACGACCACCTCGCCGTTCGACGGGCTGAGTGTGCCTGCCACGATCGAGACAAGGGTCGTCTTTCCGCAGCCGCTGGGGCCCGCAAGGATGAGCAACTCACCGTAGGGCACGTCGAGATCGACCCCCCGCAACGCCTTCGTGAGCGAGCCCCCGGTTCCAAATTCCTTCGTCACGCCCCGCACCCGCACGGCGACATCGCGGAGAGCGGCGGCGGCGCGGAGGGGCGGGGAGGGAGTGTCTGTCGTCGCCATTGCTGCTGATCCTGATCCTGATCCTGAAACGTCTCGAAGCGGTGTCGTCAGCCGCGGAACACGATCGCCGGGTCGACCACGAGCACCTTGCGGATCGAGAGCAGGCTTGCCAGGAGCACGATGACGAACACCGCCACACCCGTAATCGCCAGCACCTGCCAGGGCATAAAAAACGAGAGCCGCGACTGACCGCGGGCGACCGCGTAGCCGAACATGGCCGCCAGCCCGACACCGACACCGTAGCCCACGATGCCCACCTGCATGGCCTGCGAAAGCACCATCAACAGGATCGTCCAATTGCTTGTTCCCATCGCCTTGAGGGCCCCGAACTGCCGGATGTTTTCCACGGTGAACAGGTAAAATGTCTGCCCCGCGATCGCCGTGCCCACGATGAACCCGAGCAAGACCGTGATCGCGAAGTTGACCGGGATGCCAGTCTTGGCCAGGTAGTAGCGAATCGTCTTCCTGATGAACTGTTGCTTGGTCAACGCCTGCAGCCCGGTCTCCGCCTCGATCCGCAGGCAGACCTGTTCTGCCGGCACACCCGGCTCGGCTTCCGCCAAGACAAACGAGAGCACCTTCCGTTCGGGCGGCGCGAAGAGAACCGCCTGACTGTAGCGGGTGTAGACGATTGGAAAGCTCTGGAACGTGCGACTGGCCCTCGTGATGCCGACGAGCACAGCCCGGCGGTCGTTCATCTCAAAGACCCGGCCCAGCCGCAAGGCATCGCCGGGCCAGATCCGCCGGTAGCCGGCCTCGTCTATGATCACGGCATCGGGCGCGCGAAGGTCGGCCATCGAACCCATGAACACGCCCTCCGGCGCCCCTACGAGCGTGGCGTCGTCGAGACCGAGCAGGATCATCTGTTCGTAGGAGCCCTCCTGGAGACGGGCTCGGGCGATCCCCTTGTAAAACCGCACCGCCCAGGCAACGCCCGACACTCCCTTGACGCGAAAGAGCTCGGTGTCGGCCAGCGGCTTGACGTCGTCAACAAACTGGACGTTTCTGTCCATCACCCAGATGTCCGGCCCCTCGACGTCGCGAATCTGGCTGATGGTGAGCGACATCAGGCCGCAAAAGATCGACGACTGCTGCGCAATCAGAAGCGCCGCAAACATCACCCCGAATACGATGCCGAGGTATTTTGCCCGGTTTCCGATCAGCATTTTCCAAGCAACCCAGAGCATCGCGGAATTGTAGATGAAAACCGCGAGATAGAGGGGACGCAGCTCTTTTCTCATCCGGGTGGTTCAGTTGACGCGTCTGGGGCCAGAGCCCATGCTTCGGCCAGTCGAGAGCACGCCTATCTCCGCCGAACGAGGGAGCGAACCGATGAACGAGCTTGATCGCCAGCAGCGACTCTTCGTGGCGGCCATGGCCGAGAAGCTGCGGCTGGGGGGCATTGGCCGCCGGGCGTTTCTTCGCGCCGCCGCCAGCGCAGGCTTCGGCTTCGCCTCGGCGAGATATCTCGCGGGCCACTCCCCGGCCCGATCGCGGCTCCATGCCGCGGAACCGTCGATCACCGAAAGCGGCATGACGAACGAGCAGCGGCAGTTCCTCGTCGACGCTGGAAAACGTTTCCAGGGAGCCCGGATCAAGGTCGTCTCGGAGAACACGCCACCGGGTCTGTCGATCGGCAGGATGATCCGCGAGGAGTTTACGCCGCTGACCGGCATCGAGGTCGACTGGCCTATGGTGCCGCTCGATCAGGTGCTGGCAAAAACCGTGCAGGACACGATCGCCGGTGCCGACGGCACCAAGGGACACCACGACATCTTCTACTGGGACCAGGCCTGGCTCGCGCGATTCGCAAACGAGAGCATCGGTGTCGAGGAACTGCTCGACCGCAAGGAATTGGCCTATCCCGGCTACGACTTCGGCGACTTCCTCCCGCAGTTGGTGGAAGGAACCGCGAGCCACGGCGGCCGGATCATCGGCGTGCCGTTCGACATCCCGATCTTCATCATGATGTACCGCAAGGACATCCTCGATGAACTCCGGCTGGCGGTGCCGAAGACCATGGGCCAGTATCTCGAAACGGTCCGGGCGATCGACGAGGCCAAACGCGGCCAGGGCATCCATGGCACCGCCGGCCAGTGGAAGACCGGCCACTTCTCCCTGCAGTGCGATGCCTCGGCCTGGATGTGGGCACACGGCGGCCACCACTTCAATGCCGAGAATCACCCCGATTACGTCACGGAGGGCAACGCGAAGGGCCTCCGCTACATGCTGGAACTGGGCAAGTACATGAGCCCAGACGTCCGCGAGTGGGACTGGGAAGGAGAAGCCACCGCCTTCACACAGGGCCAGGCCGGGATCGTCATTTCCTGGAGCGAGTTCTTCCCGGCCTGCGACGATCCCGACAGCAGCCGGGTCGTCGGCCTGGTTGAGGCGGCCGATTGTCCGCTGGAGGATGCGAAGCTGACTCCCGACCAGTGCGGCTTCCACGAAACCCCAGGGATCAGCCGGCAGGGAGGGTCATGCCTTGCGCTGAGTAAACATGCCCCCAATGCCGACGCGGCCTGGGTCTTCATGCAGTGGGCGACAAGCGCCGACGTGACGGCACGGGCCAACGCCGACGGCGCCGACACGCCCATTCGCCGCAGCAACTACACCGACCCTCGCGTGCTGGCGAAGCAGCGGACGGTGCGGGGAACGACCCGCCACTTCAACGTGACGCGGCGGGCGATCGAAAACCGCATGGGCACATCGCCCCACCTGCCTGCCTGGGTGACACTCGCCTCGGAGGTCAACGCTGCCGAACTCGGCAGAATGACGACCGGAAAGCAGGGCGTGGACGAAACACTCGAGGCGATCCAGAAAAAAACCGTGGCGTTTCTGGCGGCGCAGTGACCGTGATCGGTGCATAACGACACGTAAACCAGTCCCCCGTGGCGGCAAGTTTTCAACGTGTCCGTTCCCCCGTGGCGGCAAGTTTTTAACGTGTCCGGGAGTTGACAGCGCCCGTGCTCACCGGTTGCGCGCAGGCCCCGCCGCACACCGCCGGAACGCAGCTTTATTCTGCTACCATGCGTCCAGTCCACGTTTCCTGCCTACATGTTTCCTGCCTATTGGAGTCGACCACCATGGTGTATTCGCAGATCATCGCCCGCGGCCTTCTGTCTCTCTCGATCGCCTCTGCCAGCGGCAGCGTGGCCCTGGCCCAGTCGGCCACGGCGGTCACCCCGGCCCAGCAAGCCGCTATTGAGGCAGGCATCAAGGATCTCTCCACGCAGTGGTCAGCCGCATACCTGAAGAATGACACCTCGATCCTCGAGCGGATCTGGGCACCGGAGTTCGTCTATGTCGAGCCGTCGGGCCACCGCTTTACGAAGGCGGAGGGGATCGCCACGCTCAAGACGGGCGGCGAGCAGCACACAGTCTCCGAGGCCAGTTCGATCGACGTGCGGGTGTATGGTGGCGGCACGGTGGCCGTCGATATCGGCGACTACAAAGAGGCCGGCCGCGACAAGGACGGCAAGCCCTTTGAGCGAAAGTCTCGGTTCACCAACGTCTGGGTGCTCAAGAACAGTGCGTGGCAGTGCGTCAGCGGCCATGCGTCGGCCATCCCCATGCGGTAGCGATGGTAGATGCGACCCAGCCGGTCCACAACGTCTCGGTGCGGCAGTCCGACAAGCCCTGAGGGTGAGCGACGGGATTCCTCGCTGCCGATCCCCCGGCTCACGCCGAGGGCTTGTATGGGAAGGATCATACAAGCCCTGAGCGTGAGCGACTGGATTCCTCGCCGAGCCTTGGTACTCAGACGGCACTGATGCGGCCTTGAAACCGATCCGTTCTGCTATCCTTTGGCATTCACAGCCACCACAAGCAGGTGCACCCGTGCCAGGGCCGGCCGACACTGCCGCAGAGCCGATCAACGACGCCCGCATCCGTGAGATTCTCTCGCGCTGGTGGGGCTTCGAGACGTTGCGGCCGCTCCAGGCCGATGCCATTCGGGCGGCGCTCGCAGGCCGCGATTCCCTGGTCGTGATGCCAACCGGCGGTGGCAAGAGCCTCTGCTACCAGATGCCGCCACTGGTGGGCGACACGACCGACGTGGTCGTCTCGCCACTGGTCGCACTCATGAAGGATCAGGTCGATGCCCTCGAAGCGATCGGCTATCCCGCCGCCGCCATCCACTCTGGGCTCGATGCCGAGGAGCGGCGGCAGATCCGTGATCGCCTGGCCGCTCGCGAACTGCGGCTTCTCTTCACAGCACCGGAGCGGCTGGTGAATTCTGGCCTGCTCGACCTGCTCGCGCAGGTGGGCGTGAGCCGGTTTGCCATCGATGAGGCCCACTGCATCAGCCAGTGGGGCCACGACTTCCGGCCTGAATACCGGCAGCTTGCCATGCTCCGCGACCGGTTTCCCGCAGCCAGCATCCACGCCTTCACCGCCACCGCCACGCCCCGTGTCCGCGACGACATCAGGAGCCAACTCCAGCTCCGCGATCCCGAGGTGCTGGTCGGCATCTTCGACCGTCCCAATCTCGTCTACCGCGTGGTCCCAAGAACTGATCGCATCACCCAGACGCTGCAGGTGCTCGGCCGCCATGCGGGTGAGGCGTCGATCGTCTACTGCATCTCGCGGAAGGAAACCGAACGACTGGCGGCCCGGCTGGCGGCCGAGGGAATCCTCGCGCGTCCCTACCATGCCGGCCTCGACACCAAGGAGCGACACAAGACCCAGGAAGCCTTTGCGCGAGAGACGATCGACGTTGTCGTGGCGACGGTGGCCTTCGGGATGGGGATCGACCGCTCCGATGTCCGTCTCGTGTTGCATACCTCGCTCCCGAAGAGCCTGGAGGCCTATCAGCAGGAGACGGGCCGGGCCGGTCGCGACGGCCTCGCTGCGGAGTGCGTGCTGCTCTATTCCTCGGCCGATGTCTTCAGCTGGGAATCGCTCGTGCGAAAGAGTGCCGAAGAGTCGGAGCTGGAGTCGGCTGAGGCCGAGAAGCTGATCGTCGGACAGGTCGGCCACCTCCACGCCATGCGACGGTATGCGCAGGCCGCCCGCTGCCGCCACGCCGCCCTCTCCGAATACTTCGGCCAGTCCTATGGCACAGAGCCCTGCGGCGCCTGCGATGTCTGCCTCGACGAGACGGAGAGCCTACCTGACTCGACGGTCACCGCCCAGAAGATCCTCTCCTGCGTGGCGAGAGTCGGCGAGCGCTTCGGCGTGCGGCACGTCTGCGAGGTGCTGAGGGGCGCGAAGACCGAGGGCATCCAGCGACATGGCCACGAGCGGCTCAGCACGTTCGGGCTCCTGTCCACGCTTGACCAGCGGGCCGCGGAGAACCTCGTGCACCAGTTGCTCGACCAGGACTTGCTCTCACGGAGCGGCGGTGACCGGCCGGTGGTGGCGCTCAATCCCCGCTCGTGGGAGGTGATGCGGGGCGAACGGCCCGTGGTCCTGCTGGAACCGCGGGCAGGCACGACCCACAAGGCCAAGGCCGACATGGACGACTGGCAGGGCGTCGACCGCGATCTCTTCGAGCGGCTCCGCAAGTGGCGACGGCGGGTCGCCGAGGCTCGTGACAAGCCGGCCTGGACAATCCTCGACGACAAGTCGCTGCGGGCGATCGCCCGCGAGAAGCCGTCGTCGCCGGCGGCCCTCTTGCGGTGCAAGGGGATCGGCGAAAAGCGTCTGGCCGACTTCGGCGCCGCGGTGCTTGATCTCGTGGCAGGCCGCGAGGCCCGCTCCGAGTAAGTCGGGGACAGACATGCAGTGCCAGGCACCGTTTCCCGTGGCCACGAGTTTTTAACGTGTGGAATCGATGCCGAGACACGGACAAGTTAAAAACTTGCCGCCACGATGAGAGCGAGACACGGACACGTTAAAAACTTGCCGCCACGATGAGAGCGAGACACGGACACGTTAAAAACTTGCCGCCACGATGGAAGAGAGACACGGACACGTTAAAAACTTGCCGCCACGATGGGAGCGAGACACGGACACGTTAAAAACTTGCCGCCACGTGGGGAGCCGCACGTATCGCGACGCACAGAAGCTCGCATCATCCTTCGCCGAGATACGCGTCGCGAACGCGACGGTCGGAAGCGAGTTCCGAGCCGCTGCCGGTGAGCGTGATGCGGCCCGTTTCGAGAACGTAGCCCCGCGATGCGAGTTTCAGGGCCGCCCGGGCGTTCTGCTCCACCAGCACCACGGCGATGCCGCGGGCCGACAGCCCTCCGATCACCTCGAAAATCTTCGCGACGACCAGCGGCGCGAGCCCCAGCGACGGCTCGTCGAGCAGGAGCAGTCGGGGCCGACCGACGAGAGCCCGTCCCAGCGCCAGCATCTGCTGCTCGCCGCCGGAGAGCGTGCCTCCCATCTGGCCCATGCGGCTGCCGAGCACGGGAAACATCGCACAGACCTCGTCGATGTCCCGCCGCATCTCCGCCCGATCGGTTCGCGTAAAGCCCCCCAGTTCGAGGTTCTCCCGCACCGAGAGCCGGGGGAAGATCCGCCGGCCTTCGGGCGCATGGCCGACTCCCAGTCGGACGATCTCATGGGGCTCGAGCCCGGTGATCGGCCGGCCCACAAACCGTACCTGCCCACGCCGCGTGGGCACAATCCCCGAGATCGCCATCAGGAGCGTCGTCTTGCCGGCACCGTTGGCGCCGATGATCGCCACGAGTTCGCCCTCGGCCACGTGCAGCGACACCCCGTCGAGCGCCCTGATCGGCCCGTAGCCCGCCTCAACATTCTCGACCTCCAGCATCGGCGGCTCCATGCGTGTCTCTCCGGCGGGGCTCACGATTCGCTGCCCAGGTAGGCCTCGATCACCTTCTCGTCCCGCCGCACGGCCGCCGGCGTGCCCTCGGCGATCTTCACGCCATGGTCGAGCACGGCCACCCGGTCGCTGATCCGCATCACCACGTTCATGTGATGCTCGATGAGAAGCACCGTCACGCCGCGATCCCGGATGCGTTCGACCAGCCGTGCCAGGTCGTCGGTCTCGGACGGATTCATGCCGGCTGCCGGCTCGTCGAGGAGAATCAGTTTTGCACCCGTGGCGACCGCCCGCGCGATCTCCAGCCGCCGCTGGTCACCGTAGGGAAGCTGTCCGGCAATCCGATTGGCGTCGCCGGCCAGACCAACAAACTGCAAGGCCTCGATCGCCGTCGCCTGCGCCGTGGCCTCGGCCCGCCGATTGGCAGGCGAACGGATGAGCATGGCCGGCACGCCGCCGGGGATCGTGCGGTCGAGTCCCACGAGCACGTTTTCGAGCACGGTCATGTTCGAGAAGAGGCGGATGTTCTGAAACGTCCGCGAAATGCCGGCGCGGGCTACCACGTGCGGCGATCGGCGGCCCCGGTTCCAGACCGCGATCGTCCCGGCCGTACCGAGAAGCCAGCCCGCGATCAGCCCCATCCAGCCACGGCGACGCACCCGCGACTTGCCCGCTGCCAGCCGGTCCAGCACTTCCTCTTTGACGTGCGGCCCGCCGGCCACCGAATCCACCACACCGGCCAGATCGGTGGTGTCGGGCACCGTTCCCGGACCGGCACGCCTGGCCGTCACTTCCGCCTGCAAGGCATTCCGCACCGCCCGCGCCTCAGCGAGGTCACGTTTGATCGCCAACACATCCGAGCCGTCGGCACTGACCACCCGCCACTTGCCCGCCATCTGATCGATCGCCAACTCAGCCCGGAAGTAGCCCCTCAGCCGCGTGGCGGCACCGGAGACCGTGAACGGTTCGCCCGTGATCATGCCCCGCTTCACGACCGCCAGCCAGAGCCTGTCGATGTCGACGGCCGCGGCGGCGAACAGCAGGCCGGTGAGGAGCCCGATTCCGATCGCGGCCCAGAAGGTGCCTGCAGTGAACGACTGCTCCAGCCTGCGGCCCTCGAACCGCACCGAACCGCTGGTGGGCGAATAGATGCCGCTGATCGTGTTGAAGGCCGTGGTCTTACCGGCGCCGTTGGGGCCGATGACCGAGACGATGCTCCCCGCCGGCACGGCCAGATCGAGTTCAGACACGGCGACCAGACCGCCAAACCGTACCGTCAACCGATCGAGATCGAGCAGGGGTGAACCGTCCACGCCACGCACGGCCACGCGGGCGGCTGACGACAGCGGCGGGAGGGGGCGATTCATGCCTGCTCCTCGTGGAGTTCGGCGGCGAGCCGCCGCGAGGGCACGAGCCCCTCCGGCCGATACCGCATCACGAGCACGAGCGCCAGGCCAAACACGGCCAGCCGCCAGCCGCTGAAGGAGAGAAGGCTCGACCCCGTGGGGTTGATGTTCAACTGCTGGATCCATGAATCGGCCCACGGTGCGAGCACCGTGTCGAAGCCGACGAGAATCGCCACGCCCAGGATCGTGCCGGGGATGCTCCCGAGCCCGCCGAGAATGACGGCGCAGAGCACCATGATCGACCGGTTGAAGTCGTAGGCGTTGGGATCGGCAGTTGTGGAGAGGCTCGCCGCATAGAGGCAGCCGGCCAGTCCGGCCACGGCCGACGACATCGCAAAAGCGGAGAGTTTCACCCGCGTGGCCGAAATACCCATCGACGAGGCGGCAAGTTCGTCTTCGCGGACAGCGACCCACGCCCGACCGAGCCGGGATCGCTCCAGCCTCCGCATCGCCACAACGACACCGGCCAGCGACAGCAGGGCGAGGTAGTAGAACCAGCGTGGATCGATGGCGAACGCCAGGCCGAGGTCGATGCCGCCGACCTTCACGCCGGCGCCGGGAGGAGGCACGGGGTTCAGTCCCTTCATCCCGCCGGTGATCTGTTCCAGATTGCGAAGCGTCACCTTGACGACCTCGCCGAAGCCGAGCGTAACGATGGCGAGATAGTCGCCGCGGAGGCGAAGGGTCGGCGCGCCCAGGGCCAGACCGATGCCGGCCGTCGCCAGCACGCTCACGATCGTCGCCGGCAGAAACCCGATCTGGAACGGATACATCGGCACCGTCAGGATCGCCAGCAGGTATGCCCCGATGCCAAAGAACGCCGCGATCCCGAGATGGACCAGCCCCGTATAGCCCACCATCACGTTGAGCCCAAGCGCCAGGATGCAGTAGATGAAGAGCGTGGTCACCTGCCCGCCCAGCGCGCCGCCGAGCGCCGGCACGAAGAGCGGTGCGGCCGCCAGCACCGCAAGCGTGATCAGATCCCACCTCTCGCGGACGAAGTCCCACCCCTGCTGCCGCTGCGACAAGGGATCGGCATTCAGCTCTCCGTGTTCGGCTGTCGGCCCGGTCATACCTTCTCCTTCGTCCTGCGGCCAAGCAGGCCCTCCGGCCGGAACACAAGGATCACGATCAGGATCGCAAACACGATCGCACCGGCCCAGCGCTCGCCAACATAGGCACTCGACAACGACCGCACGAGGCCGATCACCAGCCCCCCGACGACCGCGCCGGGAATGCTGCCGATGCCGCCGAGCACCGCGGCCGTGAAGGCGTAGAGGCCGTTCTGGAACCCCATCTGGAAGCCGATGGTGTTGATGTAGAGCCCGTAGATCACGCTCGCCGCCCCCCCCAGCGCCCCGCCGATGAAGAAGGTCGCGGCGATCACGCGATCGACGTCCACGCCCACCAGTGCCGCCGCAGTGGGATCCTGCGACACCGCCCGCATCGCCCTGCCCAGGCGGGTCGTCCGCACCAAAAGCGACAGCCCGAGCATCAGCGGCACGACGACCACCACCACCAGCAGGTCCTTCCAGGTGAACTGCAGCCCCTCGCCCGGCAGCAGGTTGGCGGAGGGGAGCAACTCGGGAAACGACCGGTCGGAGGGCCCGATCCAGAACAATCCGATGTTCATGAAGATGAACGACACGCCGATCGCGGACACCAGCGGGGCGAGCTTGGGGGCGTTTCGCAACGGCTTGTAGACGACCCGGTCGACGCAGACGTTGAGCGTGCCACAGAACAGTCCGCAGGCCACCACCAACAGCGCGATGCCCAGCCACGTGGCCGCTGGTCCGGCCGCCGCGAGGCCGCAGGCCGTCACCAGCGTCAAAGCCAGGCAGGCACCCAGCATGATGAGATCGCCGTGCGCAAAATTGATCAGGCCGATAATCCCGTAGACCATCGTGTAGCCAAGCGCGACCAGCGCGACCAGCGCCCCGTTGGTCAGTCCGATCAGGCACTGCTGGAGGAAAAACTGGGCTGACACAAGCAGGCTTTCGCGAAACGGGAGCGGTCGACGACGCCGGAGTCTACAGCGCAGGCCCTTCCTGTGCATCGCGATCTGCGGTCACTCCACCAGGCGATTCGCTTTCAGCCTCGCCGTCCTCGACCGTGGCATCGATGATCTCCTCGAACTCAAAGCGGCCATTTTTCACGACGCTGACGGTGAGCGTCCGCATCGTGGTGTCGCCATTGACATCGAACCCCCATTGCCCCAGGGCCCCATCGAAATGGCGGATCGCCAGGGCCGCGTCGGAGATGGCACGACGGTCCTTCGTGCCAGCCACACGGATCGCCTCGATCGCGACGCAGGCGGCCTCGTAGCCGTAGACCGCATAGGCTTCCGGCGTCTCGTGATACTTGGCCCGGTAGCGTTCCACGAACGTCTTGCCCTTGCCGGTGAGCTTCTCGGGGGGCAGGCCTCCAAACGTCACGAAGCAACGCCCCTCCAGGTTGGCCGCCCCTGCCGCGTCGATGAAGACCTGCTCGCGACAGCCGTCCGGCACCATCAGCAGGGCTCCGACCCCGGCGCTGGCCATGTCCTTGGCGAGTTGGCCCCCCTTGCTCTGCGTCGTGCCGCCGAAGTATACGAGGTCGGGCTTGGCCGCCTTGATGCTCGCCATCAACGACTTGAATTCCTGCGCCTTGGCGTCGATCGAGTCGTGGCCCAGGACCTCGATGCCGATCTCCCGACACCGCTCGTCGAAGAGGTCTGCAATCCCCTTCCCGTAGACCTCGTTGTCGTCGAGGATGCTGACGGTTTTTACGCCGCGTCGCTTGGCCCAATCGGCCGCCAGCGGACCCTGCAGATCGTCGGCGGGAACGACCCGCACATAGTTGAGGCGTCCCGTGGGCCGGTAGACTTCGGGCTCTCCCGGCGCGCCGAGACCGGGCTTGGTGAGCCCCACGGCCGTATTGGCCGGCGACACCATCAGCAGGTCGCCCAGATTCAGAATCGGCATCGACACCTTCGCGGCGCCAGAGTTGAACGTGCCGATGTAGGCAACCACGTCGGGATCCTGCAGGGCACGGCGGGCATTGGCGGCCTCCGTCTCGCTCGTCCACTGGCCGGCAGCGGCCGTGGAATCATCGAGGTCGAGATACTCGATCCGGAAGGGGCCGACCCTGCCGCCAGCCTCTTCGACGGCCATGCGGATGCCCCGCACGATCGTGTCGGACTGCTGCTTGGCGCTGCCGGTCCGCGGCAGGCTGGAGACGATGGTGACGAGCGTGGGATCGGCAGGCCGACAGCCGGCAAGGACCAGCCCGACCAGCAGGTAGATCAAGGCTTGTATGGATGCGTTCATGCAGTGTGAATGTATGGACTCCGGAGAAACCCCGTCAAATCGGCGGGTCGGGGCTGCCCATGACCCGTCGCCGGACGTTCGCTTTCGTATCCTGCCCTTCGCTCACTCGATGGCGGCCGCGCTCTCGGGACATGGGCAGCCCCTCACGGATGATTCCGAGTCCCATACAAGCCCGGAGCGTGAGCGATGGGATGGGCGTCCACTCTTACCGTTTCACCAGCCGCCACGCCCTGTGGATTCGCTGGTTCCTGAAGTCTTCCGGAATCGTCCGGTTGGTGATCTCGCGGAACGTATAGAGAGCCGACAGCCGCTCCTCCGCGAGATGAAACCTGCGGAAGTTCGTCGAGAAATAGACGACGCCCCCCGGCACGAGATTTTTTGCGACCAGGTCCAGCAGGTCGGCATGGTCGCGTTCGATGTCCCACGGCGTTTCGCTTCGGGCTGACCGCGAATAGGTCGGCGGATCGACCACGACAAGGTCGAACGGCGCCTCGCCGCGTAGCGCCCTGTGCTCGAGGAATGCCCGAGCCTCGTCACGCACAATCCGGTGGCGGCCCGCATCCTTGAAGCCGTTCATTGAGAGGTTTGTCCGCGTCCACTCAAGGTAGGTATTCGAGAGATCGACGCTGACCGTTTCCTTGGCACCCCCCGCAGCCGCGTAGACCGAGAAACTGCCGGTGTAGCAGAAGAGGTTGAGCATGCGCTTCCCCTCGGCCTCGCCGCGGACCATTGCCCGCGTCTGCCGGTGGTCGAGGAAGAGCCCCGTGTCGAGATAGTCCGAAAGGTTGACCTCAAACGAGAGATCTCCCTCCTTCACGGAGAACACCGTCTGCCGCTGGTCGACTTTTTCATACTGGCCACCATCACGCTGGCGGCGGCGCATCTTCAGAAACGTCTGCGTCGGCGGCACGCCCAGTTCCAACGCCGCCGCCTCAATCATCTTGTCGAGCCAAACGTCGTGCTCGATGTCTGTGCGTTCGTGCGGCCGCTCGTATTCGGCCGCGTGCAGCCAGCCCGCATACCAGTCGATCACCAGCGGGATTTCGGGGATGTCACGGTCGTAGACGCGAAACGCCTCGAACTGCTGCCGTCGCGCCCACTTCGAAAGATGCTTGAACCGCTTGGCAAGGCGACGGCGGAAGTCGCCGATCTGGTCGTCGACAGGGCGGGCTCTGCGGTGCAGCGAAAAACTGTCTCTGGGGGAGGCGCGTTCGCTGGGCAGATCGTCGCTGGGCAGATCGTCGCTGGGTGGGTTATCGCTGGATGGGTTATCGCTGGATGGATCAGCGCCGGGCGGATTGTCGACGGGACGGCAGAAGTCTCCTCGCGGGGATCTTTCGCCGTCACCGTGTGTGGCGATGCTTTCTTCTTGAGGGCGAAAGCTCCTACGCTCGTCGAGCTTCCGCCGATCCCGTCGCTCAGCATCGGGAGAGGCGGTGTCTCCCAAGGAATGTGGGGTGTCCGCGCCTCCCGTGGGAGGTGGGGGGGCGGCGACGTTTTGCTCCGCGAAGTCACGCCTTCTGATCTCCACCTCCAAGAGCCGGCAGGCGATCGGTCCGTTCGAGAGCGGCACGCGATAGGTCGGACGCAGGCCGAGTTGGCCGGCCGCGGGTGTGTCGGCCGCAAGAATCGCCGCACGCCAGCCGCCGCAGTGCTGCACGAGCCAGTCGCCAAACCGCCTGTAAAAGGCGGCCGATCTCGGCAGCGGCAGCCGCTCGCCGTAGGGTGGATTGGTGACCACGAGCCCGCTCTCCCCGGCGGGCCTTGCCTGCTCGAAGTGCTTGATTTCGATCGCGATGCAGGAACTCACGCCCGCTGACTCAGCGCAGGCCTTCGCCGCCGCGACAGCCTGCGGATCGAGATCACTGGCCTGAAAGCCCCCGACCGGCTGCCTCACGCGGGCCTCGAGTTCGGCTACAAGCCGGTCGAACAGACCGTGATCGCAGTCACGAAACTTCGAAAAGCCATGTGCCTTCCGCCTCGCGCGATAGAGCCCAGGCGCGATACCGGCCGCGATCGTGGCCGCCTCGATGACGAGTGTGCCCGAGCCGCAGAGAGGGTCTAATAATGGCCCGCATTTCTCATCATCACCCGTACGCCCGCTCCCGTTGCTCCCAACCCGCCACCAGCCCGCTGTCGCGAGGATCCCGGCGGCGAGCACCTCGGAGAGCGGCGCGTCGACTTCGCCCATTCTCCAGCCCCGCTGGTGGAGCGACCTTCCGGCCGCATCGCGGAAGATCGTCGCCGTGTCGCCCACCAGATGGAGCCCAAGCCGGAGCGTCGCCCCCCGCAGCTGCACGCTCGGCCGCTTGCCACTGGGGGTGCGGAGCTGGTCGACGATCGCGTCTTTGACGATCTGGGCGGCGTAGAGCGAGTGCGTCAGAAACGTATCGTGGATGGCGGCATCCACCCGCAGCGTGTCGGAAACCTTCAACTGCTCTCGCCAATCGACCTCCATCATCGCCCTGTAGAGCGAGTCGGGGGAATCGACGCGGAAACGCCCGAGCGGCTCGAGCACGCGGATCGCCGTGCGGCTCTCAAGCACCACCCGGTAGAGCGTCTCCTTTTCAGCCCCCGGCGGCGCTGAAAACTCGATCGTCCGCCGTCCTATACGGAGGTCCTGTGCCCCGAGGTGCTCCAGTTCCTGGGCGAGAATCCACTCGAGCCCTTCGGGGGTGCGGGCGGTCAACCGCGGCGGCTCTTCAACCGCCGGCGCCGGCAGCGGCCGGGGCACGGGAGGCACTGCGGCAAAGGAAACAGACATAACCCAAGTTAGACCGTCGGGACTGAAAAAGCGACTGCTACGACTGGGCGGCCGCCACGGGCTCCGGGAAGCGATCCTGGATCGCCTGCACGCCGAGCTGCTCGGTCTGCAGCGCCTCCATCGCCAGCACGCAGGCCTCCGCCGCCGGCAGCGTCGTGATGCAGGGCACGCCGTAGAGCACGCTCGCGGCCCGGATCCGGCCCTCATCGGTGCGGGCGCCCTTGCCCCGCGGCGTGTTGAAAATAAGTTGCACGCGGCCGTCGATCAACGAATCGAGAAGGTTCGGATGCCCCTCCTGCAGCTTCTTGACGATCTCGACGGCGATGCCGGCCTCGGTGAGCGCCCGCGCAGTGCCGGAGGTCGCAATCAGTTCGAAGCCCATGGCCAGGAGCCGGCGGGCCAGCCCCACCATCATCTCCTTGGCCTGCGGGCTCGCCACGCTCAAAAAGATCCGACCCTTCTGCGGCAGCAGAATGCCCGCGGCGATCTGGCTCTTCGCAAAGGCGATGCTGAAGCGGTCGCTCACCCCCATCACCTCGCCGGTGCTCCGCATCTCCGGGCCCAGCGCGATGTCGACGCCGGCGAACTTCACGAACGGGAAGACGCTCTCCTTGACGCTGATGTGAGCCGGCACAGGATCGGATACGACCCCCTGCTCCGCCAGGCTCACTCCGGCCATCACCTTCACCGCCACCTTCGCCACCGGCAGCCCCGTGGCCTTGGCGACGAATGGTACGGTGCGACTCGCCCGTGGGTTCACTTCGATCACATACAGCGTCGGCCGGCCCTCTTCCTTCTTGACGGCGAACTGCACGTTCATGAGCCCGACCACACCCAGGCTCCGGGCCATCCGGGCGGTCGCCAGCTTGATTTCCTCCACCACCTCGGCCGACAGGCTGTGCGGCGGGATACAGCAGGCCGAGTCGCCGGAGTGCACGCCGGCCTCCTCGATATGTTCCATGACGCCGGCGATGATCACGTCGCGGCCGTCGCAGATGCAGTCGACGTCGACCTCGATCGCGTCCTCGAGAAACCGGTCGATCAACACCGGCTGCCCCTGGGCCACGGCAAACGCCTCTGCGACATACCGCTCGAACTGCACGTGGTCGTAGCAGATCTCCATGGCCCGGCCGCCGAGCACGAAGCTCGGCCGCACCAGCGACGGGAAACCGATCCGGGCCACCTCTCGGCGGGCCTGTTCGAGCGTCCGCGCGATGCCGCTGGCCGGCTGCTTGAGCCCCAGCCGGTCGAGCAATTCGCGAAACTTCTCCCGGTCCTCCGCCATTTCAATCGTGTCGACACTCGTGCCGATGATCGGCAGCCCGGCGGCAAACAGCGCTCTGGCAAGGTTCAGCGGCGTCTGCCCGCCGAACTGCACGATCACGCCGTCGGGCTGGATGCGGTCGGCGATGTTGAGCACGTCCTCGCAGGTGAGCGGCTCGAAAAAGAGCATGTCGCTCGTGTCATAGTCGGTGCTCACCGTCTCGGGATTCGAGTTGACCATCACGCTCTCGATCCCCATCTCGCGGAGCGCGAAGCTCGCGTGGCAGCAGCAGTAGTCGAACTCGATGCCCTGCCCGATCCGGTTGGGGCCGCCGCCGAGGATCATCACGCGTTTTTTCCCCGGCTCCTTCGGACGGGCTTCGTCCTCGTCCTCCCACGTGGAGTAGTAGTAGGGAGTCTGGGCCTCGAACTCGGCGGCACAGGTGTCGACCGACTTGTAGGTGGCCACGATCCCACGGCGTTTGCGGTCGTCGCGGACCTCCATCTCGGAGACACCGAGCAAGACGGCCAGTTGCCGGTCGGAGAATCCCGCCTGTTTCGCGTGCCGCAGCAGCGAGTCATCGATCGCCGCCAGCGTGCCGACCGTGCTGAGCAGACTTTCAATCTCGACGATCTGCTGGAGTTGGTCGAGAAACCAGCGGTCGATGGCGGTGAGTTCGTGGAGCTCTTCCACCGTCATGCCCGCCTTGAATGCGTACCGGAGATACCAGACCCGGTCGGGGTCGGCGGTGGCCACTCGGGCGCGGATGTCGTCGAGGGACGGTTCGGCCGCGGTGGCCCAGAGGTCCTTGCCATCGCATCCGAAGCCGAAGCTGCCGACTTCCAGGCCGCGGAGCGCCTTTTGAAACGCCTCCTTGAACGTGCGGCCGATCGCCATCGTCTCCCCCACGCTTTTCATCTGCGTGGTGAGCCGACTGTCGGCTTCCGGGAACTTCTCGAACGCGAACCGCGGCACCTTGACGACGACATAATCGATGGAGGGCTCGAAGCAGGCCATCGTCCGCCGCGTGATGTCGTTGGGCAGTTCGTGCAGCCGCCAGCCCACCGCCAGCTTGGCGGCGATCTTCGCGATCGGAAAGCCGGTGGCCTTGCTGGCAAGCGCCGAAGACCGGCTGACGCGGGGATTCATCTCGATCACGATCATCCGGCCGTTCTGGGGATGGACGGCGAACTGGATGTTCGACCCTCCCGTCTCGACGCCGATCGCCCGGATCACGGCAAAGCTGGCGTCTCGCATCCGCTGATACTGCCGGTCGGTGAGCGTCATCGCCGGGGCGACAGTGATCGAATCGCCGGTATGCACGCCGCAGGGGTCGAAGTTTTCGATGGAGCAGACCACGACCGCGTTGTCGTCCGCGTCGCGCATCACCTCCATCTCATATTCCTTCCAGCCGAGAATCGACTCCTCGACGAGCACTTCGCCCACCGGCGAAAGATCGAGGCCGCGCTGCACCTTCTGGTCGAACTCCTCGCGGTTGAACGCGATCCCGGAGCCGGAGCCGCCGAGCGTGAAGCTGGGCCGGATCACGGCGGGCAGACCGATCTCGGCGAGCACCTCGCGGGCTTCAGACAAGGTCTTGACGATCCGTCCCCGGCAGGTCTCGAGACCGATCTTCCGCATCGTCTCCTTGAAGATCTCACGGTCCTCGCCGCGGCGGATCGCGTCGGCTCTCGCGCCGATCATCTCCACGCCATGTTTTGACAGCACGCCGTGGCGTTCCAGTTCGAGGGCGAGATTGAGGGCCGTCTGGCCGCCCAGGGTCGGCAGCACTGCGTCTGGCTTCTCGATCTCGATCACCTTTTCGAGCATCTGCCAGGTCAGCGGCTCGATGTAGGTGCGGTCGGCCGTGCCCGGATCGGTCATGATCGTGGCCGGGTTTGAGTTCACCAGCACGACCCGATAGCCGTCCTCGCGGAGCGCCTTGCAGGCCTGCGTGCCCGAATAGTCGAATTCGCAGGCCTGACCGATGACGATGGGCCCGGAACCGATCAGGAGAATCGTGTGGAGATCGTCGCGGCGGGGCATGGAAAAACCTGGGGTGCGCGCAAAACTTCCAGAGATTAGCATCCCGACCGCCACGGCTTCAACGAACAGCTACAATTCCCGCGACCGGTGCACTTCCTCCCTGTCTGACACCCTTTCAAGGCCGCTTCCTCCGATGCCTATCGCCACCCCCTCGCTCGACGCCCTCCGCGACACGCTTCCCGACGAACTCAAAGACATCCGCCTCAATCTGTCGAGTGTGCTGGCGGGGGAAAACCTCCAGCCCCTGCAGGCCATGGGAGTGGCGCTGGCCGCCGCCGCCTTCGTGCGGTGCGGGCCGCTCGTTGACGCGATCGAGGCAGACCTGCGGGCGAGTGACACCGCCGCCGCGGCGCCGGTGATCTCCGACGCCACCGCCGCGGCCGGCCTGATGGCGATGAACACCGTCTACTACCGCTTCCGCCACATGCTCGGCAAGGAGAGCTACGAAGCCCGCCCTCCCCGCCTCCGCATGAGCCGTATGGCCCAGCCGGCCACCTCCAAGGCCGACTTTGAACTGATGAGCCTTGGCTGCGCGGCGTTGGCCGGCTGTGAGCTCTGCATCAAGAACCACGAGGCGAGCCTCGTGCATCTGGCCGTGAGCGAAGACGCCTGCCACGACGCCGTGCGGATTGCCGCCGTGATCAACGCCGCCGCCTGCGGCCTGCCAGCCTGACGCCGCGCGGGCCTGACGCTGTTTCCGCGAACGCACTCGGCCCGCAATATCTCAGGGGCTTGTATGAACCCCGGCGGCACGGAATCCCGTTGCTTACGCTTCCCATAAAAGCCCCCGGCGTAAGCCGGGGGATCAGCAGCACGGAATCCCGTCGCTTACGCTCAGGGCTTGTATCACGGGCTTGTATCACGGGCTTGTACGAAGCCTCCCCACAGCCCCGGCGTGCCAGCCGCCAGGTCAGCCGCCCAGTTCACGAAGGTATTCGAGCGTATAAATGCCGCTCGAGTGCCCGTCGGAAAACTCGATCGAGTAGGCGTATTGTCCCACTGGCTTCATGCCCGCGATCGCAAGCGGTGCGAGATCCTCGGGCTTCAGCACCGTCAGCAGTGATGGCGCCGCAGGCTGCACCCGCTGCTCGCGACAGGTCGCACAAGGGCAGGCGTCCCGCAGGAGCCGGGGCGTATAGCTGGCCTTTCTGCCATCGCTCCAGGCGATCTCGATGCTGCCCTGATCGAGGCGGCTGATGGACTCTGGCGTGGGCTGGGTCATGCGGGTCTTTCCGATGGTTGCTCTGCCGTTCGAGCGGCATTCGTGTCTGTATTCGTATCTGTATTCGTGCCGCGATGATCGACGATCCGCCGTCCTTTGCCCTCAAATCGGGGCAGGCTGCCCATGGGAACGACCACCACCTCCACCCGCAGCCCAAGCCGCAGGTGCAACTCGCCGGCGACGCGTTCGGGAGCCGAAAGCCGATCCTCGATTTCCAGATGCAACACGTCGAGACTCCCGCGGTTCGAAAGCGTGATCCGGTATTCGACGATTTCGGGAAAGCTGCGCACGATGCCGTCGATCGCGCCGGGGAATACATTCACGCCGCGAACCACGAGCATGTCGTCGGTGCGTCCGAGGACTCCCCCTTCCAGCCGCACCCACGGACATCCCCCCGCCGCGATCGCATCGGGGGTCGGCCACCGGGGTCGCACCAGATCGCCGGTGCGATAGCGGATGACCGGCGAGCCTGACCGACCAAGCGTCGTCAGCACGAGTTCCGACAGTTCGCCCGGCCCGGCCGCCCGGCCCGTCTCGACGCTCAGGAATTCGGCATGGAACCAGGGCTCGATGACGTCGAGGCCGCGGCCCCCCAGATCGCCAACGCCCCACGGCCCCACCTCAGTCGCACCAGCATGATCGAGCACATCTGCGGCCCATGCCTCGCAGATCCTCGCCCGCACCGCAGGCACCGAGCCACCCGGCTCACCGGCCACAATCACCAGACGAATCGGCAACTGCTCGAGGTCGAACTTGTGCTGGGCCGCCACCTCGGCGAGGTACAGGCTGTAGCTGGGCGTGGCCACAAGCACGGTGGCCCCGAGCGACCGCGCCAGCTCCAACCGGGCCAGCGTCGTCATGCCCCCCGTCGGAATCGCCATGGCACGCCGCGTGAGCACGGCGTCGAAGCCACTCCAAAACCCCGCATACGGCCCGAACGAGGAGGCCACCAGCACTCGATCACCCGGCTGCACACCGCCGCGATCGAGGATTGATTCCCAGCATCCCATCCACCACGCCCAGTCCTCGGCCGTGTCGAAGACTGGCAGCGGCCGGCCATGCGTGCCGCTCGTCTGATGAAATCGAACGTAGCGATCCGGTGGCCAGGTGAGGTTTCCCGGGCTGCCCACCGTGGCTGCCGCCTCGACGAGCTCCTCTTTATAGGTGTAGGGCCAGTGTTCAAGCGCTGCAAGCGTGGGGAGCTCGAGTGAAACCCGGGCGAGCTTCGCTGCATAGAAACGGTTGTGCGGCAGGATTGTCTGGATGAGCCCACGCAGCCTTTGGAGCTTGAGCGCATCGAGCTGTTCACGGGAGGACGACGCTGAAAAGAATGACGAGTCGGTCATGCCAGCAGTATGCCACACCGCCCGCACGCCCGGTCGTCGGTTGCGACCACCGCGGGGGCGAGTTTTTAACGTGCCCTTTGTGCCGGCTCGTGGGGGCGAGTTTTTAACGTGCCCAAACCAGGCGTATGGCTCGCTCCCCTCGGCTCGGCCTACAGCCCCGGAATACCCTGGGAGGGCGCGTTTTGACGCGGTGGCTGCAAGCCCTGCATCGGGGATGGCGACGGAGGCGGCAGCACGAGTCCCCCGCCCGACGGTGGCAGCGGCTGCGGGAACGGCGACGGTTGCGCGAGCGGAGGAGGAGCTGGAATCGGCTGGACGATGACCTGCTGCGGTGCGATCGGCACCCGCACTGGCGGTAAGGCCGGCAGACTCCCGGCGGCGAGGCGGGCCTGCTCGGCTCGGGCAACGACTGATTCCGGCGGAGTCGAGGCGGTCGTCGTCATCGCGAGATCAACGACCCGCTCGTCGCGAATCTCCCATGGCCAGAGGTTTTCAGTGACGAAGTCGAGTGGAAAAATCTCGTACCAGGGAATCGGGAACGGCTGTCGAACCGTCAGCGTTTCGTAGCCGTCCTTGACGAGCCGGATCTTGCGGGTGCCGTAATAGATGAAGTCGGTCGAGACCGGCGTGGTGCCGATCTGATAGTCGTCGACATACACGAGCGCCCCCGGCGGATTGCTGCGAACTGTCATCCGCCGCTGCACGCAACCACCGGCCACAGCCAGGAGGGTCACAACCAGGAAGGACACGGCCAGGAGGCAGGTCGACGAACCGGTCCACAGATCGCGGGAGTGCCTGCGAGCAGTCCTCCTCCCCGGCCCGCCGGCTGGCAGGTTTTCTCCGGTCTTCGCATGGCTGGTATTCATGGAAATTTCCTTCGTGGCCGAAACCCAGCGGCCCAAAAGCGTCAGTGGTTCACCATAGATTGTTCCCCGCAGCCGCCGCCAGAGCATCCCGCAGCTGCCGCCGGGGCATCCCAAAGCCGCCGCCCGGGCACATGCCCCAGGCAGGCTTCCCGGCCAATCCTGCCTCGCCCGGGCCGCCCCATCCGGCTAGACTTCGCTCTTTTACGCCCCCCCGCCCCCCGAGGCACGTCGACGCGTGGGAAAGATGACGAGCTTGGTCTACTGCGAGCGAACCGACATCGGTCGCCGTCGCTCGAACAATCAGGACGCCAAGGCCGTGCTGCCGGCGAGCCCTCAGCAGTTTCGCACCCGCGGCTGGCTGTTCGTGGTAGCCGATGGCATGGGGGCCCATGCCGCCGGCGAATTGGCCAGCGCCATCGCGGCCGACCGCGTGCCGAAAATTTACGAACAACGCTCGCAATACTCCCCGCCGTTGGCGCTGCGCCTCAGCCTCGAGAAGGTCAACGCCGAGATCAACGCCAAGGGGGAGAGCGGCCACGAGTTCAAGGGGATGGGCACGACCTGCACAACGCTCGCGCTCCTCCCGCGGGGGGCGATCGTCGGCCATATCGGCGACAGCCGTTGCTACCGCGTTCGGGGCCGCACGATCGAACAGTTGTCGCGGGACCATTCGCTCGTCTGGGAATTGGAATCGGCCGGGGGCATGTCACGCGAGCAGGCCGCCGACGCCGCCCCGAAGAACATCATCACCCGCTCGATGGGGCCGCACCCCCGCGTCGACGTCGACCTGGAGGGGCCATTTCCAGTGATGGCGGGCGACGTGTTCCTGCTCTGCAGCGACGGCCTTTCGGGTCAGGTCAGCGACGAGGAGATCGGCCTGCTCGCCGCCGGGCTTGAGCCCCAGGAGGCAGTTGCCGCCCTGATCGGTCTCGCCCTGGAGCGCGGGGCCCCGGACAACGTCACCGTGGTCGTCGCGCGGGCCGGCGAGGAGGAGGTTTCGAAGCCGCTTCGCAGAGACGACTCGTGGCCTCTGAGCGAACAGGCCACGACCACCCAGATCAAGACCCGACGCTCGTGGATCTCGCTCGTGCTAGCAGCCGCCCTTCTGCTGGTGGCGATGATGTTCAACCCCCTGAGCCCGCTGGCCAAACAGATCTTCGGTGCTTCAGATCTCATGCGGGCGGTCTGCCTGTTTGGCAGCGCGGGGGCCCTCCTCGCGGCGATCGCCACGCTGCCGTTTGCGATCTCTGGCTTTCTTGCCCCCGCCTCACGGGGGCGGACGCTCCATGCCGGCGACTTCCTCGGCAAGGGCCCCTACCGTCGCTACGACTGCACCCCGACTGAGCGGCTCGTGGAAGGGATCGTGGCGAGCATCGACCACGGGGCCCAGGCCCTCGCCGCCGCCGATCGCGACCGCACGTCCGCCATCGTGGCACGGGCACGTCAGCACGCCGCCGCTGGCGGTTTTCACGAAGCGCTGACGGCAGCCGCGGAGGCCATCGCCATCCACACCCGCGCCGTCGAGGCCGCGCGGAACGACGAAACCATCCGCACGTCCCCCCCCGCTCCGCACCGGCCAAACTAGCCCCAATCCCGACCGAGCCCCCATGAAGATCATCACCCGCTACGTTCTGAGCGAACTGCTGCAGGTGTTCCTGGTGGCACTCTCCGCGCTCACGCTCTTCATGCTGGTCGTGGGACTGGTCAAGGAGGCGCAGCAGCAGGGACTTGGGCTGATGCAGATCCTCGCCCTTGTCCCCTATGTGTTGCCTGAAGCGATGCGGTTCGCGGTGCCGGGCACGATGCTGTTCGCCGTGGCGAGCGTGTTTGGGCGGATGTCGGCTGCCAACGAGATCACGGCCCTAAAGGCCGCAGGGATCACGCCGATGGCCGTGATCTGGCCGGCGGCGGCGCTGGCCATCGTGGTGAGCCTTGTGTCGGTGTGGCTCAACGACGTTGCGGTTTCGTGGGGCCGCGACGGTGTGCGCCGCGTGGTCATCAGCAGCGTCGAGGAGATCATCTACGGCCGCCTCCGGCAGCAGCGGTCCTACAGCACCGCGCAGCTCTCGATCAACGTCAAGGGTGTCGATGGGCGGCGGCTCATCCGTCCCACGCTGTCGTTTCAGCCGGGTGGCTCGAGCCCGCCGGTCACGGTGTCGGCGGCCGAGGCCTCGCTGCGTGCAGACGCGACCGCAGGCACACTCACGATCACCTGCCGCGATGGCACCGTGCATGTGGGCGACGTGAAGGCCGTGTTTCCCGACACCATCGAACGGGTCGTGCCGCTCGACGCCGTGAGCCGGAAAGGCAGCATCTCGACGAGCCCCTCCGAGATCGCAATGGCCGACTTCTCCAAGGCCCGCGCCGATCAGATCGCCAAGATCGACGAGTTCGAGCAGGTGGCCGCCGGGAAGATCGCCATGGGGATCATCACCGGCCGCATGGAGCAGACACTGCCCTCCTCCGTCGAGCCCGACCGGCAGCAGGCGGCCTGGGCGAAGTCTCGTCTCACCCGCATCATCATGGAACCCTGGCGGCGATGGGCCAACGGATTCAGCTGCCTCTGCTTCGTGCTGGTGGGGGCTCCGATGGCGATCCGGATGCGCAACTCCGACTTCCTCACGAGCTTCTTTCTCTGCTTCCTGCCGATCCTCCTCGTCTACTATCCGGTGTTCATGCTGGGAGTGTCGCGGGTCAAGTCGGGCTCGCTGCCTGCTCCGGCCGTCTGGATGGGGAACGTGCTGGTCGTCCTCTGGGGCCTGTGGCTCCTCCGCAGCGTCGTCCGCCGCTAGCACTCGGGCTTGATGTGCGAACCCGAGCCGACCCCGCCCTTCCTCTCCCGGCTCCTTTTCCATCCGAAGGATTTCTGGCAGACTTCGGTCTTGAATCCCCGTTCACAAGGAGCGACCCATGCCCCGTCCCGTCACGCTGTTCACCGGCCAGTGGGCCGACCTGCCGCTGGAAGACCTGGCCCGCAAGGCCCGCGAGTTTGGCTACGGCGGCCTCGAACTCGCCTGCTGGGGTGATCATTTTGACGTCACTCGAGCCCTTGAAGAAAGCGGCTACTGCGCCGCCAAGCGGGACACGCTCGAACGCCACGACCTTGCGGTGCATGCCATCTCCAACCACCTGGTGGGACAGGCCGTCTGCGACCGCATCGACGAACGCCACAAGTCGATCCTGCCGCCCCACGTGTGGGGAGACGGTGATCCTGCGGGCGTCAACAAGCGGGCTGCCGAGGAGATGAAGCGAACCGCCCGGGCTGCCCAGAAGCTCGGCGTCTCGGTGGTCAATGGCTTCACAGGCTCGAGCATCTGGCACCTTCTCTACTCGTTTCCGCCGGTGCCGGACTCGATGCTCAACGCCGGTTTCGCTGAATTCGCCGAACGCTGGCACCCGATCCTCGACGTCTTCGCGGAGTGCGGCGTGCGATTTGCGCTGGAGGTGCATCCGACGGAAATCGCCTTCGACACGATCACGGCGCAGCGGGCACTCGAGGCGATCGGACGCCGTGAAGAATTCGGCTTCAACTTCGACCCCAGCCATCTGCATTGGCAGGGCGTCGACTCGGTCGAATTCATCCGCACCTTCCACGACCGGATCTATCACGTCCACATGAAGGATGCCGTCACCCTCCTGAATGGCCGCAATGGTATCCTCGGCAGCCACCTCAACTTCGGCGATCCCCGCCGTGGCTGGGACTTCCGCTCCCCGGGCCGCGGTGGCGTTGACTTCGAGGAAATCATCCGTGCGCTCAATCAGATCGGCTACGAAGGGCCGCTCTCGGTGGAGTGGGAGGATTGTGGCATGGACCGCGAGCACGGCGCCGCCGAGGCCTGCGAGTTTGTCCAACAACTCGATTTCGCCCCGAGCAGGCGGCAGTTCGATTCCGCGTTTGCCGAGGAGAGCTGAGCTACGGCCGACATGCGTTCGCTGGCACGTTGCCGTGCACTCACCCTGCTGATGCTTGCTGCGGTGGCACTCCTGCCGCCGTGGTCGCATGCAGGCGTCGCGGCTGCCCCGGCTGACGCAGAGTCAGAGGCCGAGGTCGACGCTGCCTGGACAGCCACGGCGGCCGACCTTGTGCGGCGAGCGGAGGCGGGCGGCCACGGCGAACTCGCCACGATGATCCGCGGCTGGCACCTGCCAGACCCGGGGGAACGGCAGTTGATCCTCGCCATCCCCGCCGTTCCCCCGCAGGCGACCCCCCCCGACTTTCTCGACACCCCGGCCGAACAGCAGATCTGGGAAGACTTCCTGGCGGCGCGGCGAATCCGCGCCGCTGGCACCTTCGCGCTAGCCGTGGACGCATCGCAGCCCCACCGCCTCGTCGACGCCGTCGCGAGTCCGCTCCCAGAGCATCGCACCGCGGAGGCCATCCGGCTGCTGTATCGCACACTTCGTGATGACCCCGACCACCCGCGGGCGCGGGAGGCGGGCGGCTGGCTGCAACGGCAGGGGCAGTGGGTGTGGCCGGAGGCAGCACGGCGGCTCGACAAGGGAGAGGAGTATTCGCCCGAGTTCGGCTGGCTGCCACAGGGACGGCAAACACGCTACGCTTCCGGCGAACGCTATGCCCGCGGCCGTTGGACGAAGGCCGGCGAACAACCCTCGGCCCGCCGGCCGCCTACGGCCGCAGGCGACATCGACCGGCAGGGCTGGAAGTTTGCCTCTGATCATTGGCAGATCACCACGACCGCCGACATGGCTTCGGCCGCCGACCTGGCCTTGCACCTGGAGGAGGCCCACACCGCGTGGCTCCAGGTGTTTGGTGGATTCCAGTTCGAGCCCACCGAGTGGGAGCAGCGACTGGAGGGCCGCGGACGGCCGCGCCCCATCGATCCCTTCCTCGCCACGCTCGCAGCGGACCGCCAGACCTACATCACGTCGCTCGAATCACTCGAACCGACGATCGCCCGCACGCTCGGTATCTATTGGACGCCCACCCGCACGGCCTGGTTCTTCGTCGGCGAGGGGCAGCAGCCAACGACGGTCCATCATGAGGCTGTGCATCAGCTGTTCGCCGAAAAGCGCCGCACCAGCCCACTGGCGGGCGAGCGGGCTGGCTTCTGGGCGATCGAGGCAGCCGCCTGTTACCTGGAGAGCATGGAGCAGACCACCTTCGGCTGGACGGTGGGCGGACGTGACGCGGGGCGGGCTGCGATGGCGCGGGAACGGCTGCTCGAGGACGGCTTCCATGTGCCGCTGGCCGAGATCACGGCGTTGGGCCGAAGGGGCCTGCAGGCCGACGACCGCCTGCCGCAGATCTACAGCGAGATTTCCGGACTCGTCGACTTCTTCATGAACGGGCAACAGGCACGGTATCGCGAGGCCTTCATCGAATACCTCACCCGCATCTACACCGGCACCGTCGATGCCGACACGCTGTCCCGCCTCTGCCGGAGGAGCTATGCCGACCTGGACGACGAGTACCGTCGGCACATGGCAAGGTGACGCATGCGTTGACGTCGGTTCCTGCCCGCTCCTACACTTCCGTCCATCTTTACGCTGCTGATCCCGTTCCTGCCCCCATTCCTACACGATCCTTTCGGAGAAGACCGTTCCATGGCTGCCCCTTCCGCCACCGCCACGCGGCCGTCCCACGCTGCCGACATCGATCGCCTCGCGATCGACACCATTCGCACACTCTCGATGGACGCGGTCGAAGCCGCCAAAAGTGGCCATCCCGGCACGCCGATGGCTCTGGCACCTGTTGCCTACACCGTCTGGAAGGACTTTCTCCGGTATGACCCGGCCGATCCTCTCTGGCCCAACCGCGATCGGTTCGTGCTGTCCTGCGGCCATGCCTCGATGCTCCTCTATTCCCTGATCCACCTGGCGGGAATCCGTCGGGCTTCCGGGCATGCAGCCGCAACGAGTGACGCTTCTGGTGGTGCGGCCACCGGGCCGGCGGTGTCGCTTGAATCGATCAAACAGTTTCGGCAACTCGACAGTGTCTGCGCGGGCCATCCCGAGCATCACATGACGTCCGGTATCGAGACGACGACGGGCCCACTCGGGCAGGGATGCGGTAACTCGATCGGCATGGCGATGGCATCCCGCTGGCTGGCGGCCCACTACAACACGCCTGGCCACGTGGTATTCGACTACGACACCTACGTGCTCTGCAGTGACGGCGATCTGATGGAGGGCGTTGCCACCGAGGCGGCCTCCATCGCCGGACACCTCGGCCTCGCGAATCTCTGCTGGATCTACGACGACAACTCGATCACGATCGAAGGAGAGACGCATCTCGCCTACAGCGAGAACGTGGCGAAGAAGTTCGAAGGGTTGGGCTGGCATGTCGAGCATGTCGCCGACGCCAACGACACCGCGAGCCTGAAGCAGGCCCTGCTGGCTTTCAAACATGAGCAGCAGAAGCCTACGCTTGTGATCGTCAAAAGCGTGATCGGCTACGGTGCACCCAAGAAGGCCGGCTCGCACGAATCACACGGGGCGCCCCTGGGGCCGGAGGAGATCAAGGGGGCCAAGGCCGCCTACGGCTGGCCGACCGACGCACAGTTCCTCGTGCCCCCGGAGGTGCCCGAACATTTTGCCCGAACGATGGGCGATCGCGGCCGAAAGGCCCGCGAAACGTGGCTCCAGACGGTGGCCGATCAGGCGACGTCGCACGCCGCTCTGGCCGCAGAATTATCCGGCTTCCTCTCCGGCAGGCTGCCAGCGGGCTGGGAGTCGGCCATCCCCTGTTTCCCCGCCGATGCCAAGGGGCTTGCCAGTCGCGTGTCGAGCGGCAAGGTGATCCAGGCCCTCAGCGGTGTGATCCCCTGGTTTCTCGGGGGCTCGGCCGACCTGGCCCCTTCGACCATGACCCTCGTGCCCGGGGCCGGTGATTTCGGCCCTGGTTCCTACTCGGGCCGAAACCTCCGTTTCGGCATCCGCGAACATGGCATGGCGTCGGCCTGCAATGGGCTCGCCCTCTCCGGCCTGCGTCCGTACTGCGCGACATTCTTCGTCTTCTTCGACTATCTGAAACCGGCCCTCCGGCTCTCCGCGATCGGCAACCTCGGCGTGATCTATGTGCTCACGCACGACTCGATCGGCCTCGGTGAGGACGGCCCGACCCACCAGCCGATTGAACAGTTGGCCAGCGCCCGCGCCGTGCCCGGCCTGAGCGTATTTCGGCCGGCTGATGCCAATGAAGTGGCTGAGACCTATCGCGTGGTGATCAACCGCCCTGACCGTCCCGCAGTCATCGTGCTCTCGCGACAGAATCTCCCCACACTCGACCGGGCGAATTATGGCTCGGCTGCCGGCGTGGCCCGGGGGGCCTACGTCCTCAAGGACTGCGCGGCCGGTGGCCTGCCACAGTGCATCCTGATCGGCACGGGCAGCGAGGTGCAGCTCTGCCTCGAAGCCGCCGAAAAGCTCGCTGCCGAGGGCGTGCAGGCCCGGGTCGTGAGCATGCCGAGCTGGGACCTCTTTGCCGAACAGGACGATGCCTACCGCGAGAGCGTGCTGCCCGCCGCGGTGACCGCACGAGTGGCCTGCGAGGCGGCATGCGGCTTCGGATGGGATCGCTGGATCGGCCCCCGTGGCCGCTTCATAGGCATGACGGGCTTCGGTGCATCAGGCCCGGCCCCGGCGCTCTACAAGCACTTCGGCATCACGACTGAGGCCATCGCCGCAGCAGCAAAGCAGTCGATTGCTGCTCGGTAGCACTAGCGTGGGGGCGAGTTTGTAACTTGCCCATCGTCGGGGCGATTTTTCAGCGCGCATCGTGGGGGCGAGTTTGTAACTTGCCCATGCCACCTCCCCTTTCGCCCGCCTACGGTTGGTGGTGGGAGTCGCCGATGACCGCGTCTTCGTCATCGACGCCCGCGGCAACCTTGCCGTCGTGATTCTTGAAGAGATGATCGTCGCGGTGCAGATCTCCGGGAACGAGCCGCTTCACGTGACCATCTTCGAAGAGCACGTGGTGAATGCCATCGGGATGATTGTCGCTCTTCTCTCCACCCTCATCCGGGGCATCGGCCATGACCGGATGGTGCTCCCGCCGCCGATCCAGATTCGGCTGCAGAACGCCGGTGGCATCGCGATGGCCGAGCGTGTAGCCGTAATCGCCCCCCATCGTCCGCATGAGTTCCTCGAACTGAGGCGTGCCAACCGCGGCGCTCAGTTCTTCGAGCGACGGCACGCGGAAGGTACCGCTTCGGGAGAGCATCGTGTCGGGGCAGAGGAGCGTGCCATCATCAGCCACGAGCCGGTGCTCCGAGACGAGCGTCGGGGCATAGAGCCCGGCCCGCGAGAGAGGGCCAGAACCCGGCGGCGTCGGAAAGACACGATGGGCATCGGCATAGCCCTGAAGCGCCCCTGATGTCTTGAGCAGATTCCGTTCCGCTCGCCTGGCGCGGGACTGCGCGATCGAGTCGAGCAGCAGTGGGGCGAGGAGCACGAGGGCCGCAAGCGACGTGGCGGCGACGATGACGCGATCAATCCACGCACGGCCACCACGGCCGCGGGCCGCGGCATCGGAGTCTGACATCGGCCGTGGCATCGGCCTCGCCTGGCTGCCCGTGGCCTGGCTTGCCGTGGACTGGCTTGCTGCTTCGTGTTCCGCAATGAACCGCATCGTTCGGTCCGCCAGGCCGACTGGCGGCCGCATCAGATCGCGATCGTATGCCAGAGGCTGTAGCGCCAGTTGCAACTGCTCCAGATCATGACGCAGCGACACACCACTTTGCGGATCGGCCAACGCCGTTTCAACCTGTTTCGAGTCAGACGGCTCGAGGGCCCCCAGAAGGTGGCCGATAAGTTCTTCTCGCATAGAAAATACTCACATCAATCGTAATTCACGACGAACCTTCGGTGGGGCGTCAGGTTCGTTCTCAGCGGTTTCTGTCTTGCTTGATCCGTCTTGCTTTATAGGCGCTCGCGATCACCGCTCGCGGCCGCTCTCTTGCCACGATTCGTTGAGCTTGAGGAGGGCCGCATGCAGCCGGCTCTTCACGGTTCCGACCGGAATGCCGAGCACATCCGCCGCCTCGCGATACTTCATACCCTGATGGTAGACGAGAAGCAGGGCGCTCTTGAGCGGATCGGGCAGTTCCTCGACCGCCGTTCGCACCCAGTGCTTCGCCTCCTCATCCTCCATCTTTTTATCGGCCGTCTGATCGCGTCCCGAGAGCATGTCCACAAGCGAACCAACGTCGTCATTGCCGCCCGTGCGATGATCGAGGCTCACCATTCGGTGACGACGATTACGACGCTGGGCATCGATGGCCTGATTGGTTGCGATTGTGTACAGCCAGGGACGGAACCTCCGGCCATCTTCGAAATTCTCCCGCTTCAGGTGGACCTGTAAAAATGTTGCCTGAAATACATCCTCTGCCATTTCCGCGCTACCGAGATAACGGCGGAGGTAGCTGAACAATTCGTGTTCGTACCGATGCACAAGTGACTCAAACGCCGACGCATCGCTGCCCGCCCGAACCCTGCCGATCAATTCCTCGTCGGTCGGCCCGGCCCTCTGGGTTGGGGATTCTGCGATCGATTGCGTCAACGACTCGACAACCGAACCGCCGCCGGACCGGTCGTCTCGCCCTGAACTTGAGTGGGACTCGTGCAAATCCATCGTTCCTACGCGGGCACGCGGGGAAATGTTCGCGAGAAAAAGAGGCCGCCTGAAGATCGTTCGGCAGGCCCTCTTGGAGGCCCGCCGCCCGCAACGGAGTATAACCGCCAGACCGGGGGTGCGGGGAAATCGGGCTCTGCTCGAAAGGCCGACGAGGCCGCGGCGTTTTCATCGAGCGGATTTGACTTTTTCGGCCGACAACCTGACATTCCGGCACGGTCGTGCCCGGACCTTCTGGCAGGATCTGGCAGCACGCCCCGCCCGCACGACGCCGCTCTCCGGCACGGACACGCCCTCATGGGACCACATCCACCCCCCGCGACATCGCCCTACCGCTGGGCGACCCCGGGCGACATCAACGCCTTTTTTGGCCTTACGCTCGACAACCTCGCCGACCTTGTTCTGGCGGTCTCACTGTTGGCAGCCGTCTTTGACTATCCGGTTCAGTTTGCCCTGTCCCACTTCGTGCCCGGCACTGCGGTCGGAGTGGTGGTCGGCGATCTGATCTTCACCTGGATGGCCTTCCGACTGGCCAGACGAACCGGTCGCTCCGACATCACGGCGATGCCACTGGGCCTCGACACCCCGAGCACGTTCGGCATGGTCTTCTTCGTGCTCGGACCGGCCTACATGGCGTCGCTCGCGGAAGGCATGGACCGCGACGCCGCGGCCCGGCATGCCTGGCACATCGGCATGTGCGCGATCGTCGCCAGCGGCGTTTTCAAGATCTGCTGCAGCTTTGCCGCCAATACCGTCCGTAGGCTCGTGCCCCGCGCGGGCCTGCTCGGCAGCCTTGCCGCCATCGCACTGGCATTGATCACCTTTCTGCCGCTCCTGGAAATCTTCGACTCCCCGCTGGTGGGCCTCGCCTCGATGGGCATCGTGCTGGCGGCGCTCACCGCACGAATCCCGTTGCCGGCGCGGATTCCCGGGGCGCTGGCCGCGCTCCTGGTCGGTGGCGCGATCCACGCGATCGGCACGTCCGCCGGCTGGATTCCTGCGGACGCGGCCCACGCCGCGATCGATCCCGCCGCCGCGCTCTGGCCGGTGGAGTGGCTGGCGGCATTGAAGCTCGAGTGGCTGGAGGCCTGGAGCGATACTGTCCGCTATCTGCCCATCGTGATCCCCTTCGCACTCGGCACGGTCGTGGGGGGCATCGACTGCACGGAGAGCGCGGCGGCGGCCGGTGATGAATACGACACCCGCAGCATCATCGCCGTCGAGGGCCTCGCCACAATTCTCGCGGGCGCCTGCGGCGGCGTGATCCAGACAACGCCCTACATCGGCCATCCTGCCTACAAGGCGATGGGAGGCCGGGCGGCCTACACGCTCGGCACGGCGGTGTTCATCGGCGTGGCCGGCCTCACCGGCACGTTTGCCTATCTCTACCAGGCCATCCCCGGCCCGGCGATCCTGCCGATCCTCGTCTTCATCGGCCTCGAGATCACCGCCCAGAGTTTTCATGCCACGCCGCAACGGCACTATCCAGCGGTGGCGATCGCCTGCGTGCCGGCGCTTGCCGCACTCGTGATGATCCAGGCCGACAAACTCCTAGCCGCGGGTGCCGTGCCGACCGGCCCGCTGGCCCGCGAACTCTTCTCGATACGGCTCCTCTCCTCTGGCTTCATCGTCACGAGCCTGCTCTGGGCGGGTCTGGTGGCGGCGCTCATCGACCGAAAACTTCTGGCGGCCGCCGGTTGGTGCCTGGCCGCCGCAGTCGGCACGCTCTGTGGCGTGATCCATTCTCCGTTTGCCGACGGCCGGCTCTTCCTGCCGTGGAATATCGGCAGTCTGCCCGCCGAGGCGGCCGGTCGCGGCCCACTCACACTCGCAGCTGCCTACGCGTTACTGGCCGCGATCTTCGCGGCGTGGCAGTTCATGCGGCTCTCGCCGGAGATTCGCGATCCCGAGACCAGCACCGAAGAGTAGGCCGACACCAGCACTGCGTCCTCTGCACCCTCCCCGCTGGAGGCACGACTCAGGGATGCGGTATCGCTAGACTTGACACATCGAAGGGTCAACAACGCCACCTTCCCACGCGCCAAATCGAATGCTTCGTCATCCCTATCGAGAAGGTCTCGATTTCGCCACACTCTTTTTTCGGGTCGTGACCACTCGCCCGTGGGGTGGCGGCATGGCGTCTCTGCGGGACATACCGCTCAATTTTCTTCTCGCATGCCGCGCGTTCTTCGTTTTCAAGAACGCCCACCAATATTTTCGTGCGCTCCTCGAGAAGAATCCCGCACGGGCATTGCTCAAGACTCACAGCGGCCTCGATATCGTTTTCCGACAAAACCTCTACGATGCCCGAATTCTCCGCGAGTCTTTCCTGGAGCGACCGTACCTGGCCGGCGGACTCACACCCGCCGTCATTCTTGACATCGGCGGTTACATCGGCGATTTCGCAGTCTTCGCGGCAAAGAACCTCGGCTCGCGAGTGATCGTCTACGAGCCGACCGAGGAGAATCTGGAACTGCTGGAGGAAAACGTCGTCCGCAACAATCTGCAGGACCTCATCGAGTTCCATTCCTGTGCGCTTGCAGCCGTGGAAGGAAGCATGGAACTTTGGATTCGGAAATCCACGGCGGGTGAGATACACGTCTCATCCACCACCTACGGAACTCACTATACAGCTCCGGTGCGCAGGGTCGTGAAGAGCACGACGCTGCCCAGGATTCTTGAACGCCATGGGCTTACCAGCGTCGATCTTCTGAAGGTCGACATCGAGGGCGGTGAATACGACGTCTTCGAGAGTGCGCCTGATCACGTCTTCGCTGGCATCCACAACATTGTGTTCGAATATCATCCCATTCAAGGCTATGAGC
>Ga0247837_1000631_pt1 | contig 75424 bp, 58 predicted proteins | sample LaCtaG_2_FD_187115 | JGI IMG/M metagenome (GOLD analysis project Ga0247837, IMG submission 187115) | Freshwater microbial communities from meromictic Lake La Cruz, Castile-La Mancha, Spain - LaCruzMarch2015_14.5m | ecosystem: Environmental > Aquatic > Freshwater > Lake | place: Spain: Castile-La... | reverse complement strand
GAACAGCGCCGCGCCGCCCAACCCGCCCGACCGGCGGTATCGATATCCCACGACCGGCGACGACCGCGAGCCTCAGCCAACAGATCAATGCCCGCCGGAAATGCTACCGTGAGAAAGCCGGGTTAGCGCCCGGTCATGTCCTGATCCGCCGCTGCAAGCGGGCCATATTCGACGCCAAACAAAAAACCGACCGGTATGAAAATACCTGATCCGCCCCCTCAAGCCTTCTTCACGAACGCGCTCTTGAGTTGCATCGGCCCGAAGCCGTCGATCTTGCAGTCGATGTCGTGATCACCCTCGATCAACCGGATGTTGCGCACCTTCGTCCCGACTTTCACAACCGCCGACGACCCCTTGATCTTAAGGTCCTTAATCAACGTCACGCTATCGCCATCGGCCAACACATTGCCGTTCGCGTCTTTCCAGACTTTCGGCCCGTCCTCATCGGCTCCCGCCCCAGCGCCAGCGACCACCGACCACTCATGCGCGCACTCTGGACAAATCAACAACGCTCCATCCGCATACGTAAACGCAGACGAACACGTCGGGCACTTTGGCAAGCTATCGGTCATGACAATTCCCGCTTCGAAACTTCAAACAGGCAACGTGCGAACACGGACCTTCTTATCGTCGACGATCCGTAACCTGTCGCGCAGCGTGTGGGTAACCAACAACTGCAAAATGCGGCGCATGATGGCGACTTGCCGGTCGCGGGCCTGATCCGGCAACCGGACAACGATGTAACCGGGCCTGCCTGCAATCGGGAATTGCCTCAAATCCGACAAATCCAGATCGGCCGTTACGAGGACCCTGCCTTCTTCGGCGCAAATTCCCGCAAGGTCAACATCCGGCGTTCCCGACATCATTTGCTCGCCAACCCTCATGGCGTCATATCCGGCGGCGCGAAAAACATCAGCGCAGGCCACCGATAAGTTCTCGTCGATTTTGAATTTCACGCGGCACTCGATTGAGGCAGCAGCACGATTTCATCGTGCGCAAGCCAAGCCGCATAAGCGATGCAAGCGCGGATCTGATCAGGTGTCAGCGGTGGATAGCTTCCAGCAATTTCATCAACGCCCAGACCGCTTGCGACGTTATCAAGCAAAACCGAAACCATGATCCGCGTTCCCTTGACGGTCGCGCGGCCCCTACAGATCGCTGGGTCATGCACAATGACCTGCTGCCAATCCATTCTCAATCTCCGCTCATCCACCAGCTTATCATACCAGAAATTGGAGGAAATTAGCGCACTTCAAACATCGGTACCCAAATCACGAGCCTCGGCGCTCACTTCCCTGCCGCCCCAACCTCGCTCAGCGAATAGCACCCGTTCGACCGCGCGCCGCTACGCCCGCCCTTCAACTCACAAACCAACGCATCGCCGCCCTTGACCCACACCTCGATGAGCCAGAACACATCCGTCTGATCTTCGGGACTGCGGGTCTGATACTTGAGCTTCCACCCACCCTGCGTAAGCCGCGACACACACCATCGCTGCGCTACCTTAGGCGCACATTCCTCATCAAACCAATCGTCCTTCGAACTTTCAGCGCGTGCGACCGCCGCCATCAGCCCGAGCGCCACAACCACGCCTGCCATCACCCGCAATGCGCTCACCCCCTGCCAGAACCCCAAAAGTCCAGGGGTCCAGGGGTGCGATACCCCTGGCCTTCACGTCGAGCCCACTACCGATCAATTTCCCCGAACACGATATCGAGGCTCCCGATGATCGCGCTCACGTCGGCCAGCATGTGCCCCCGGTTCATGTAGTCCATCGCCGCCAGATGCGGGAACCCCGGCGCGCGGATCTTGCAGCGATACGGCTTGCTCGACCCATCGGAAATCAAATACACGCCGAACTCGCCCTTTGGCGCTTCCACGCAGGTGTAAACCTCACCGGCTGGCACGCGCACGCCCTCGGTGTAGAGCTTGAAATGATGGATCAGTGCTTCCATCGAACGCTTCATCTCGCCCCGCTTGGGCGGCACGACTTTCTTTTCCTGCGCGACGTGCGGACCCTGACCGGCAGGCGACAGCAGCTTGTCGCAGCACTGTTTCATGATCCGCACGCTCTCGCGCATTTCCTGCATGCGAATGAGATAGCGATCATAACAGTCGCCGTTCTTACCGATCGGAATATCGAAATCCATCTCCGCGTAGCACTCATACGGCTGCGACTTGCGCAAATCCCACGCGGCCCCCGACCCGCGCACCATCACGCCCGAGAACCCGAGCTTGAAGCACTCCTCCAGCGTCACCACGCCGATATCGACGTTACGCTGCTTGAAAATGCGGTTGCCGGTCAGCAGCGTTTCGATGTCGTCGAGCACCTTAGGATGGAAATCGCAGAATGCCGAAATGTCATGGATTAGCTTTTCCGGCAGATCCTGATGGACCCCGCCGAGGCGGAAATACTTGGCGTGCATGCGCGAGCCCGAAGCCCGCTCATAAAACACCATCAGCTTTTCGCGCTCTTCAAAGCCCCACAGCGGCGGCGTCAGCGCACCGACGTCCATCGCCTGCGTGGTCACGTTCAGCAGATGCGACAGCAACCGACCAATCTCGGAGTACAGCACGCGGATCAGCTGCGCCCGGTACGGCACCTCGATCTGGAGCAGCTTTTCGGCCGCCAAGCAGAACGCATGTTCCTGGTTCATCGGCGCCACATAATCAAGCCGGTCGAAATAGCCGATGGCTTGCAGGTACGTCTTATGCTCGATCAACTTTTCCGTGCCGCGATGGAGCAGCCCGATGTGCGGATCGACCCGCTCCACAACCTCCCCGTCCAACTCCAGCACGAGGCGCAACACGCCGTGGGCGGCCGGATGCTGCGGTCCAAAGTTGATGTTGAACTGGCGAATATCAGTCTCAGCCATGAGGTGTGTCCTTGGGCGGCGCGTCGATAATGCCGGAATAGATGGCAGCGATGGATAACGCAATCCCGAGCGGAGGGATTGCGACTAAGTCATTGGGTCCAAACTCGACCGGAACCGCAGGAAACCGCCCGTCCGCACCGCGAACCCAGGCCAAGCATGCCGCCTCGTCCTGACTTGCGACAATGTAGGCCTGTAGCGACGCCAAGCTCAAATATTCCGCCGGCTTGCGATCCAAATCGTTATGCAAACTGCTCGGCGACAACACTTCAACGATCAGTGCGGGCTGTGGCGTCGCCAGGACGCTGCCAGGAGTTCCCGCCGGACATACGACCACATCGCCAAATCGCACGGTCTTGTCTGTCTCGACACCCCAGTCCCGCAAAACTTCCCATTTTGCCGCGTCAAGCTGCGGCTCGACCAGATCGCTGATCCGCTTTGCTAGCCGGAAATGCTGAAGCGTCCCACCCGTCATCTGCTGCACGATGCGCCCCCCCTCGAACTCATAGCGCTGCTCGGGCTGCGTCGCGATAAAGCGATAAAACGCAGCCTTATCAACGGGAATGAATGCACGAGCGTTCATTGGGACAACCTCCTGAGCTGCCAGTTTACCAGCATACCGCGCCTGCCCGCCTCAAGCCAACCCCAACAAGCCCTACGGCATAATTGCGCGCATAACCGCCTGAAACAGGGCCCCGCCTGCATTGTAGACGTAATGCGGCATCGTAAGCGCGCCGGTCTGGAAGACGACGAAAATCCACACGACCAAGGAACTAACCGCAACCATGCCCTTGAACATGTTCCCTTTGGCCCCCGCGTATACGTCTGGATCGAGGCGTCCCAGCGTGTAGACAATCAAGCAGCTCGGTCCGAATAGAAAACCCAAGTAGACGATCCCGGACCACGCCGCCCAAATCGCTAAAAAGATCAACCATTGCAGGGCAATCAACAGTTCAGACGTATGCAAACCGCGATTTCCTTTCCATCATGACCGGCCCGGTCCAATCACGTCATAGCCCCGCAACGCCCGCCTTCGCAGCCTTCGCGTTCACCATGCCCTTGAACCGGTCCCACGGCACCACCGCCCGGCCATGCGTACCCTCGCCGATCTTATCGATCCCGTCGTGCGCGACGACCTTGAACGCCAGCTTGCGGCCCTTGACCTCGATGCATTCCACATCGACCGTCACCGTCTGACCCGGCAGCGTCGCCGCCGTATGATTGACGTTGATGTCGACGCCCAGCGAGCCCTCGCCCTCGTCCAGATGCGGCGTCATCAGCTGGATGCACGCCCACTCCATCAGCCCGACCATGAACCCGGTCGCAAACACCCCCGGCATCGCCACGAACTCTGGTGCCTCCGGATACAAGCAAGGCACCGTCTTATTCACCGGAACCACGAACTGAAACGAATGCCGCGCCCCCACCTGCAACGTCGCTTTCATAAATCAACCCCCAACTGTCATCCGGTCCACCCACCTGTCATCCCGGCCAAGTCGCGCTCCTTCAGCGCGGCGCAGAGCCGTTGTCATCCCGTGCGCACGGCAGCGTCCTTACGGTGCAGTGCAGACACGGGACCCAGCGCATGAACGCCGCAGGCACCATTTCATGCCCGAGCCCCTCATAGCAATAAGGGCGCACTTGCGCGCGCCCTTCACACTAACCATCCAGCCAACCGCCAACCTCAACCCCGGTTGACGATCGGCACGAATTCCCGGCGCGCCTCACCCAGATACAACTGGCGCGGACGACCGATGCGCTGCTCGGGATCTTCGATCATTTCCTTCCACTGCGCGATCCAGCCGACCGTCCGGGCAACGGCGAATAGCACCGTGAACATCGACGTCGGGAAGCCCATCGCCTTCAGCGTGATCCCGGAATAGAAGTCGATGTTCGGGTACAGTTTCTTTTCGATGAAATAAGAATCCGACAGCGCAATCCGCTCCAGTTCCATGGCCACCTGCAAGAGCGGTTCGTTCTTCTTACCCATCGCGTCGAGCACTTCGTGGCAGGTCTGCATCATGACCTTCGCACGCGGGTCATAGTTCTTGTAAACGCGGTGACCAAAGCCCATCAGGCGGATGCCCGAGTTCTTGTCCTTGGCCTTGGCGATGAATTCGGGAATGCGATCGACGGTGCCGATTTCTTCGAGCATCTGAAGGGCGGCTTCGTTGGCCCCGCCGTGAGCTGGACCCCACAGGCACGCAATGCCAGCCGCGATGCACGCGAACGGGTTGGCCCCCGACGAACCGGCCAACCGGACCGTCGACGTCGACGCGTTCTGCTCGTGGTCGGCATGCAGAATGAAGATCCGGTCCAGCGCACGCGCCAGCACCGGATTGATTTCATACGGCTCGCAGGGAACGGCAAAGCACATCTGCAGGAAGTTCGACGCAAAATCGAGATCGTTGCGCGGATAGATGAACGGCTGACCGACCGAGTACTTGTACGCCATCGCGGCAATCGTCGGCATCTTCGCAATCATACGATGGCTGGCGATCTCGCGCTGCTTGCTATCGTTGATGTCCGTCGAGTCGTGATAAAACGCGCTGAGCGCTCCGACGACACCGCACATGATGGCCATCGGGTGGGCGTCGCGGCGGAAACCAGTGAAGAACTTCGTCATCTGCTCATGAACCATGGTGTGGTTCGTGATCGTCTTGCGGAAGCTCTCGTACTGCGTCTTGGTCGGCAATTCCCCGTGCAGCAGCAGATAGCACGTCTCAAGGAACGTTGCCTCTTGGGCGAGTTGGTCTATCGGATACCCGCGATGCAGCAAAATGCCAGCGTCGCCATCGATATACGTGATTTTGGACGCGCAATTTGCGGTCGACGTAAACCCGGGATCGTAGGTAAAGCATCCCGTATCTTTGTACAGCTTGGCGATGTCGATCACATCCGGCCCAATGGTGCCGGATCGAACCGCCATCTCGCAGGTCTTCCCGTCGAGAGTGAGGTTAGCAATCGTTTTTGCGGTTTTGTCGTGAACGTTCATGACCGGAAACTCTCCTCAAGCCTCGAATTAGGGGCACCACCGCTGTCAACGGGTGGTGCACTGCGATAAATAAGCCTAGATCAAATGCCCGCAGGACGCCACTTCATCTAAGGGATGATTGCGACCCCTGTTTGTCGGCACCTCGCGTCGCGTGCAACGGCCTGCCAAGCGATGGCAGCCCCTGTCGAAAGTCGGCTATGTCTGGCCACTAATGGTCAGCCCCCAAATCTTGCGACTCGTCCAGCCGCGAATCGAGCCCAGCTGCGGACAATCGCCCCCCACCAACGTCGGCCTCAAGGCCCTCCAAGCCCGGCTCCCCGACCTCGAGCCCGAACGCAAGCGCGGCTTGGATCGCAAACTGCGTAAGCTGCGATGGACGCAGGCTACCCGGTTCGAAAGCGGGCGGCACCGGCGGACGCGACCAAGGACGATCTCCCCGCACGGCGCTCACGGTTTGCATCCGCACCCCATCTTTGCCCACATAGACCGTGTGGACTCCGCCCCGCCGCAAACCATCGCGATCGATCACCACGCCGGGCCGGGAACACCCCTTTGGCCGCGCAGTGTCCAGCACCAGAATGCTGGCCCGCGCGCAATCCTCCGCCAGCGCCGCCCCATGCCGAGCAACGGCCAGCCGCTGCCCCTTGATCGCGACGGCGCAGCCCGTATCGTCACAGCCAAAGCCCTCCCCGACCGCCACGCTCTTTGCCGTCCGCCCGTCGCCATCCGCTTCCAGCCAGCGCGATAGCTCGTACAATCCGCGTGGCGCCGGCAACGCACTGAACCGAACCCCATCCACCCGCGCCGCGACCAGCCGCCCGTCGCGTCCAACGATGATGTCAGGCCGCTCCAGAAAAGGAGCCTGCGCCAACCCGGCCAGCACCAACGGCACCCCCAGCAGCCGCCATCGCGTCGTCCACAGCAACAGCCAGAGCCCGCCTGCCAGCATCCACAAGAACGCCGCGAGCGGGATAGCCGCGACCGGAACCGCCGCCCCCGGCAATCCAGCAACCGCATACGCAATGGCGGTCATCGCGTTGATCCCCCACCCGGCAAACCACAGCGGCCCAGCCTCCAGCCCGAACGGCATGGCCACCAGAGTTGCCAAAGCGAGCGGCATCACAATCACGTCGCAGATCGGCAGCGCCAGCAGATTGGCAATCATGCCGTACTGCTGACTGGTGTGGAAATGGTACGCAGCGATCGGCGCCACCGCCAGTGTCACCACCACCGTCGACCCCATGATCCCGGCAACGAACAGCAAGCCCGTCATCACCGGCCCGCGCATTCGGTCCACGCGCCCAAGCCGTTCCTCACGCGCCCGCAGCGCCTCGAACCCCGCGACCAGTGCCACCACCGCCGCAAACGACATCTGAAATCCAGCATCAAACAAACTCTCCGGCCACGCCAGCAGCAGTGCCAGCGCCGCCAGCGCCACATTCCGCAACGCGAGCGCCGGCCGCTCCGCCATCATCGCAAAGAACAGGATCGAGATCTGCACATACGACCGCACCGTCGCGAACGATCCCCCCGAGATCAGCAGATACCCGAGCGCCCCAAGTGCCGCCGCGACCGCCGCCCATTTTTTGATCGGATAGCGCAGCGCAATCCCCGGAACGGCTGCCAGCACCAACCGCACCGAAAAAAATACCGCACCCGCCATGACCACCATATGCAGGCCCGAGATCGACAGAATGTGATAAAGCCCGCTGTCGCGATAGGCAGCGTCCGTCGCAGGCGTGATCCCGCCCCGCTCGCCGGTAATCAGGGCGTTCGCGATTCCCCCGGTTTCCCCCGGCAGCGCCGCGATAACCGCCCGCCCGATCCCGACCCGCACCCGCTCGATCGGGGCCGTCGCCCACATCTGCAAGGGCAGCGGCCCAGCCTCGGTATCGATCTGCGCGGCGGCCATCGAATACCCGACGCCGCCGATCCCCAGATACCACGCCTGCCGCCCGAAATCGAACCCGCCCGGCAGCGACGGTTCCCCAGGCGGCCCCAGCGTCGCCGTTAACCGCACGGCATCGCCGGGCCGCAATCCCACCAGCGCCGCCATCGTCCGCACCCGCACCCGTCGCGGCAGCTTGTCCGCAGGCAGCCCCCCAAGGCTCACCACCCGCACAGTGATCCGCTGACCTTTGCCAGCCTTGGGTTCGACGAGTTCGGCAAAGCCGCGCACATCAACGCCGGTCACCTGCCGCTCCAGCACCGGCCCGCGCACCCATTCGGTCCGCAGCTTGGCAATCGCAAACCCGAGCGACAGCCAAAGCACAACGCCCCCCAGCACATACGTCAGCGTATGCCGCCGCCACAACGCCTTGAGCACCAACGCTGCAGGCACCGGCAACAAAGCCAGATGAAGACTGGGCTCCACCGGCAACCAGAAATACCCAGAAACCCCGAGCGCCAGCAACACGGGCACCCAGTTGAACCAGCTCGCCCGCTCCGCCTCCAGCCAATCAGCCAACGCCCCAAACGGCCAGATCAACCGCGAAGGCGCCTCCAAAAACCCAGCCTCCTCCCCGGCCCCACTCACCCGCATCCCCCTCAAACCCGAAAGGTCTTGTACCCCCAATCAAGCCCTAAAGAAACGCGGTATCGGCTGGTTTGCACTACCCAGACGCGGACACCCGCACGCTCAATCTCCCGCCCAAACGTCATCCCAGCGAAGGCTGGGATCCAGTCAATTCTAGGTTTTGCGAAATTTCTTTTGAACGCCTGGCTGGTCCGGCCCTCAGCCGTCATTGGGGTGAACGAGACGACTTGGAACCATAACGCTCGTTCATCCCCCCATACTGAACCCCAAAACGGTCAGCAAGGCCGCGCCATCAAGAGCGGCGAGTCGAGCCGTCAATTATTCGACATCATATTTGCGCAACGCTGCGCACCCTAATTCCTATCGGTCATTCATTTCCGTTCTTGCCTGTTCCGGAAACTTTCTGATCAGCCACTTCAGGACGTCTAATTGATCAGCCGCCTTGGCGCGTCGCAATTGGGACAGCAACTTTAGCGATGTCGGCCGATCCATCGTGATGTTCGCAGCACCCTCGTTACAAACCGAACAAAGCGCTTTTAAGTTCGTCGGGTCGTCAGTTCCCCCGTGTGACTTGTCGAGGACATGACCAATGTGCAACCGCGTCTTTTTCGACAAATCATAAGGATGAGGCTCCCCTGCCACCGCACCACACATTTGACAGGTAAAACCGTTCCTATCGAGCACAAGCGCCCGAGTTTCCTTTGAAATTGCTCGTTCAAACGCTGGCAAAGGCTTCGCGCTCAAGAGAATGTACTGACCGGGTTTCAAATCACTGCGGTCATTGTTTGTAAGTATCTGATAGCCTTCTTCGTCGCGCAGCTCACGAACCCGGCGCGCCCATTCTGATATGTTGCCCGACACAACCCGCAACGCCTCTGCGTCCAAAATTTCCCCGACGTGGGCTAAAAAATACTGTCTTAGGTTGTCTCGCGCACTCATATCATCTCAACTTGCCAAGCCTTCACCTTACCACGCGCCCGCGCCTTCAACGTCTTGGGCGCAATCGCCGTCTTAATCGCGGACGCCACCGCAAACGCGACCGGTGGCGGAAACGCATTTCCCACCTGCCGGTAAGCCGCCGTCTTCTTACCGCCGAATTCCCAATCGTCGGGGAACCCCTGCACGCGCGCAACCATGCGCACCGTCAAACGCGGCATCCCCACGAAATCCTCATCCGGTGCGGCATTCGCAATCCCCATGCCATCGACGCCGAGAGCCGCCCACGCTTTCTTCGCCCGCGTCGGCCCCAAATCTGGACCACCATGCTTCTTCGATCCGCCCACAACGGTCGGCGCAATCGCACACGCCGTCTCACGCCATTGATCAGCCCCACGCCACCCGCGCGCACGCATTAAATCATGCAGCAGTCGCCCGACCGTCGGGGCTTTGCGCTTAACGTCAGGCCACACGAACTCCGCCGCATACTGCTTTTTCAACGCGACAATCAGTACGCGCGGACGCAACTGCGACACCCCGAAGTCGGCCGCGTTGAACAGCCGCCATGAGGTCACATACCCCATCGCCCCAAGACGCTCGTCGATACTCGCGCGATACCCGGCGAAATCCGGCGCAAGAATTCCTCGGACATTCTCGATCATCACAGCTTTAGGGCGCACCTCGTCAATGACGCGCAGCCCCGCTGGAAAACAATCCCGATCATCGAGCGGACCCAATTGCTTCCCGGCCACCGAAAAAGGCGGACACGGAAACCCTCCCGCAACCAGATCGACACCCTTGTATAAACGGCCATCAAACGTGTTGAGATCTTCTTCGTGCACGGTCCAACGCGGCCGGTTCAGCCGTAACGTGCTGCACGCATGTGGGTCAATCTCGACCAACCCGGCATGCTCAAATCCAGCACGCTCAAGCCCTAAAGCCTGACCACCAGCCCCGGCGCAAAGTTCTATGGAATATCCGCTCATAGCTTTGAAATTGCCCCGATTCGACTGCTATCCTCAATCTAGCCAAGTGACACGCTTAATCGGAACGAAATAAGAACTCAAGTCGTTTGATACTCTGTCCCAAAGATTCCATACTCCCCCCATGGCCAAGCTCCCCAAACCGCCCCCCTCCAAGCCCCGCCCCTCGCGCGGCCGCTCCGGCAAACCCGCGCCGCCGCCGACGGAATCCTCCGCTGGCACGCCCGGCTTTGGCGAAAGCCATCAGGCCCTGTACGCCGCCGGTCCATCCACACTGCCAGCGCTACGCCAATCCGGCCCGCGCCCCCCCATGTCCGGCGAAACTCTGACCGCGACCCTTGACGCCCTGCTCGCCAGACCCGAGGAGCGCACCGACGCCGCGAAGGCCGTCCTCCTTCGGCAACCGTTGATGGCAAGCCACCCGATCGTCGCTGGCACCACGCCGAAATACGTGCCTCATCGCCCAGAACGCCCCGAAAAAAGCGAAGGCAACATACCCTTCGACCTCATCTCCGAATACCAGCCCAAAGGCGACCAGCCCGCCGCCATCGCCGAACTCGTCGCCGGTGTGAACGCTGCCGAACACGATCAGGTTTTGCTCGGCGTCACCGGCTCGGGCAAAACCTTCACCGTCGCCAACATCATCGCCCAGACCCAGCGACCAGCCCTCGTCCTCGCGCCCAATAAAACGCTCGCCGCCCAGCTCTACGGCGAATTTAAAAGCTTCTTCCCCAACAATGCCGTCGAATACTTCGTCTCCTACTACGACTACTACCAGCCCGAGGCCTACGTGCCCCGCACCGACACCTACATCGAGAAAGAAAGCTCGGTAAACGAACAGATCGACCGGATGCGCCACGCCGCGACCCGCGCGCTGCTCGAACGCGACGACGTCATCATCGTCGCCTCCGTGTCGTGCATCTACGGGATCGGCTCGGTCGAAACCTACACGGCCATGACCTTCACCGTGAAACTCGGCGAAACCCTGTCGCGCGACCAATTGCTCGCCGACCTCGTCGCCCTCCACTACCGCCGCAACGACGCAGCCTTTGCGCGCGGCACCTTCCGCGTCCGGGGCGACACCGTCGAGCTGTTCCCAGCCCACTTGGAAGACCGCGCATGGCGCATCTCGCTGTTTGGCGACCAGGTCGACACCATCACCGAATTCGATCCCCTCACCGGCCACAAATCCGGCGACCTCGCGCTCGTCAAAATCTACGCCAACTCCCACTACGTCACGCCCAAGCCGACCCTTCAGCAGGCCATGAAATCCATCAAAACCGAGCTCAAGGCCCGCCTGGAAGAACTCTACGCCAACGGCAAACTGCTCGAAGCCCAGCGCCTGGAACAGCGCACCACCTTCGACATGGAAATGATGGAAGCCACCGGCTCTTGCGCGGGCATCGAAAACTATTCCCGCTATCTCACAGGCCGCCAACCCGGCGAACCTCCGCCCACCCTGTTTGAATACCTGCCCGACAACGCCCTCGTGTTCGCCGACGAAAGCCACGTCACCGTGCCCCAGATCGGCGGCATGTTCCGCGGCGACTACCGGCGCAAAGCGACACTGGCCGAATTCGGCTTCCGCCTGCCCTCCTGCATGGACAACCGCCCCATGAAGTTCGAGGAGTGGAACGCCATGCGCCCCTCCACGGTCTACGTCTCCGCGACCCCCGGCAGTTGGGAACTCGACCAGACCGGCGGCACCTTCGTCGAACAGGTCATCCGCCCCACCGGCCTGATCGACCCCATCTGCGAGATCCGCCCCGCCAAAACCCAGGTCGATGACACCATCGACGAAGTCCGCCAGGTCGCAGCCCAAGGCTACCGCTCGCTTGTCACCGTCCTCACCAAGCGCATGGCAGAAGACCTGACCGAATACATGCACGAGCAGGGCATCCGCGTCCGCTATATGCACTCCGACATCGAAACCTTAGAGCGCATCGAAATCATCCGCGACCTGCGGCTAGGTGCGTTCGACGTGCTCATCGGCATCAACCTCCTGCGCGAAGGCCTCGACATCCCCGAGTGCGGCCGCGTCTGCATTCTCGACGCCGACAAGGAAGGCTTCCTGCGCTCCGAAACCTCCCTCATCCAGACCATCGGCCGCGCCGCCCGCAACGTCGACGGTCGCGTCATCCTCTATGCCGACAAAATCACCGGCAGCATGGAGCGCGCGCTCGCCGAAACCGACCGCCGCCGCGAAAAGCAAACCGCCTACAATACCCTCCACGGCATCACGCCGGAATCGATCAAGCGCAACATCCACGACGTCATGGCTTCCGTCTACGAGCAGGACCACGTCACCGTCGACAATGGCCTCGCCGATACCCCAATGGTTGGCCACAACCTCGCCGCCGTCATCGCCGACCTCGAAAAGCGCATGAAAGCCGCCGCCGCCGACCTCGAATTCGAAACCGCCGCCCGTCTGCGCGACGAGGTCAAACGCCTCCAGGCCACCGAATTGCTCCTCGCCGACGATCCCCTCGCCCGTCAGTCTGCCATCGACGACAAAACCGGCGGCTACAAAGGCGAACGCAAATACGGCAACGCGGCCAACCTCCCACCCAAGGACCCCAACGCCGAAAGCCGCCGCATCCGCAAACCCACCCTCGACGAGATGGGCGGCAACTCCAACACCAGCGCCATCAAAGCGAGCCCCATCGTCCAGGTCGACAGCCGCACCAAAGCCGGCGCGTTCGGCGAAAAAATCCGCGGTCCTCACAAACCAACCCTCGACGAGATGGGCCCCCACGCCTCCCTGTCCGTCCCCAACGCCAAACCCGGTCTTCCCCAAAAGCCCGACCTGAAAACCACCCCCAAACCCACCCGCACCATCGACGTCCCCGCCGACGGCGAAAAACAATCCCGCCGTGGCCGCACCCGCAAAACCGGCCGCCCAGGGATGTAGGATCGCCGTTGGCGATAGGTCACCAGCACAGTCAGAGTCCAGCGTCGCCTGCTGGTTCAGCGTCTCAAGCTCCCTAAAGCATGTCCCCGCGAAGGCGGGGATGGGAACCGGTTTTTACGAAAATAAGCACGACAAAACAAAGAGCTAGGGTCCGCCTATGAGTCTATCAAACACGGAAGGACCCTAACGAGAAAAAACGCTGGACGTCCAATCATCGGAGGAGCCGCCCGCCGCACGCCTGCTGGGCTGGTTTTCAGCTCCGCCCGCCACCTTCGCACGAGCCTTTGCGGCTGCCGCAGCTTTAGCGCGCGCGGCATCTGCCGCCTGTGCCCCCGGCGCCGTAGCGACGGCGGCCTGATACTTGCCCTCGTCGGGCTCCGACGCCTGCAAGCCTACTCCGTCGCGATAAAAAATATGCGACCCAATGGTTGCAATCGGGGTAAGGCTTGTCCGCCAAGCCGGTGCAACATCGGTCGTATGATAATACGTCGCCTCAGCCAGTTCACGTAACCATGCTTGGCCATTGACCGCTTGCTCAGCAACCATCTGCGCCTGGACCCAAGTCTCGCCATGCGGTGCGGTCAGATTGGAAAAACACGCGAACGAGAACTGGCATTTTTCGCCCCGCTCGATGCCCTGATGGACGACCCCGCAGATCGTCGACGGCCACTTCTTTGACCGCACGCGGTTCAGCACCACCTGCGCGACGGCAATCTGACCGTCCATGGCCTCCCCGCGCGCCTCGTAATAAACGGCCCGTGCAAGACACGCACGCTCCGATGCCGGCGCATTGACAAACCGCGACGCATAGATCGTCGAGCCCAGGTCCTCACGCCCAACCTGCGACGGCCTGCTCGGCCCTGGCTCATCGCCGGTCACCGGCATCGCTGACGTTTGCGGTGTTGCAACGATAGCGTCACGGCTGGTCGTTGCTGCATTGAGCGACACGACCAGCCCGGCAGTCACCGCCACACTGGCGATGACCAGCACCGCCAACACCGCGAAAGACCGGCGCCCCCGCTGCGGCAGCGCGGGAACGGTCGCAGCCTCAACCGCTGCGGGTTCGGCAATTGCCTCGCGGTCGATGTGCCCCGCAAGCAGCCGATCAAAATCGTCCCGCACCGATGCCAATTTTTGTTCGGCAGCATCGGCGTGTCCGCGGGCATCGTCGTGAAGCTGCAGCATGCGCATCGCGCGCCCGGTGACGGCATCTTCCGCCGCATCCGCCTCCCGTGCGGCATCCACCGTGTCCGGCAAACTGTCGCCAGCATCAGCAAAGCCAGACGCCGCCGACCCCTGGTCGGCATTCAAATCCACACGCAAACTCATACAAACCCCGCCTACTCACCATCCAGGCGTTAACGAAAAGTTGTGTACGATGGAATATTGCACGTGACTATGCCGGATTCCGCCATAGCTGCTGCGCGATTCCGGCTACGGAGCGTTCGTGGCCCTCGTTTCGGGGATTTTTAACGCTCCGCAGGCAGACTACGCGACATGAGGGAGAGCGCACCATGAGCAACGTCTGGAATTCCGCAACGCCAATGCCGACAACTCAACCCGGCAGCGCCCGGCCAGTCAGCCCAGGTGGCTTTGGCCGCCGCGCAACACCACTCAACGGGGCTGCCCCGAAAACCTTCTCCCTCAGCAACGCCGCCCAGCCCAACGTCGATCCGTACACCGCACAGGCGACGGTTGCCAACGACATCGATTTCGCGATCATCGGCAGCGACATGCAGTATCTCGAAATCGAACTTGATCCGGGCGAAGCGGTGATTGCCGAGAACGGCTCGATGATCTGGAAAGATAACAGCGTCGAATTTAAAGCGATCCTGGGCGACGGCAGCGAAAAGGGCGGCCTGATGAGCAGGGTCGCCTCGGCCGGCATGAACGCATTTGCCGGTGAAGCGATGTTCCTATCCCAGTTCCTCCACACCGGCCGCAGCGGCAAGGCCCGCGTCGCCCTTGGCGGCCACGTCCCCGGTCACGTCATCCCTGTCCGGCTCGAAACCATGGGCGGAACGCTGATCTGCCAGCGCGACAGCTTCCTGGCCGCCGCCAAAGGCATTTCCGTCAGCATCGCCTTCCAGAAAAAGATCATGACTGGCATTTTGGGCGGCGAAGGCTTCATCATGCAACGCCTGACCGGGGAAGGCTGGGCGTTCCTCCATGTCGGCGGCACGATGATCGAGCGCCAGCTCCGAGCGGGTGAGACGATCCACGTCGATACCGGCTGCGTCGCCGCCCACGAGCCAAGCGTCGATTTCGACATCGCGCGCGCAGGCTCCATTGGCACCAGCCTACTCGGCGGCGAAGGCCTGTTCCTTGCGACCTTGACCGGTCCTGGCAAGGTCTGGATCCAAACTCTGCCGTTCAGCCGCCTTGCCGCCGAAACCGTCGCCGCCGCTCCCGCCAGCGCCTCGTCACGCCACACAAGCAACGACTCAAGCCTCATTGGCGGCCTCACCAGCATCTTTACCAGCGATGATGACTGACGGCGATCACTGAAGGCACTCAGCCCCGGTCAGTGCAGCTTCACGACCGGTTCCGTCCGCCGCACGATCAACCGCGAGAGCGTATCGAGCGCCACCTTGACGTACCCATGCAGCGCGACCTCGTGCATCTTGTACAGCGAGCGATACATGAGCTTGGCAAACAGCCCTTCGAAGAACAGCGACCGCCCGCCGATAAACCCCATCATCGTGCCGACCGTCGAATAGTGGCCAAGCGACACGAGCGAGCCGAAATCGCGGTACACGAACGGCTGCAACGGCTCGTTTTTCAGCCGCCGCGCGATCTGCGCCATCATATGATCGGCCTGCTGATGCGCAGCCTGCGCACGCGGCGGAATGGGCCGCTCGGCGCCGTCTGGCACCAGATAACAGCAATCGCCGAACGCGAACACGTTGGGATCGCGCGTCGTCTCTAGCGTCGGCTTGACAATCAGCTGATTGGACCGCGACACCTCGAGTCCGTCGAGTTTGGCCAGCACATCCGGCCCCTTGACGCCCGCTGCCCAGATCACGAGTTCGGAATCGATAAACTCTCCGCTCTGAAGTGTGACACCCTGCTTCGTCACCGCCGTCACGCGCGAGTTCACTTTCAACTCGACATCGAGTTCGCGCAGTCGGTCTGCAACCGCTGCCGACATCCGCTCCGGCAATGCCGGCAAAATCCGCTCGGATGCCTCGATCAACGTGATATGAATGTCCTTGTCGGGATCGATGTTGTCCATGCCATAGGCAATCACGCCGCGCGCCGTGCGGTGCAGTTCCGCCGACAACTCCGTGCCCGTCGCCCCAGCCCCGATGATCGTGACATGCAGCTGTCCTGGCCGGATCGGCGTCTCCTGCGTGTGCGCGTTGAGGCACGAATTCACCAGCCGCCGGTTGAACCGCTCCGCCTGATCGGCCGTGTCGAGCGTGATGGCATGCTCAGCGACCCCCGGCGTGCCAAAGTCGTTCGACACCGACCCGATGGCCACAACCAGAATGTCATAGGTGAACGACCGCACCGGCGTGATCGGTCGCCCCTCCTCATCATACGTCGCCGCCAAATGAACCTGCCGCGACCCGCGATCGATCCCGGTCATCTCGCCGAACCGGTACGTGAACCCGTGCCAATGCGCCTGCGCCAGATAGTCGAGCTGATGCCGGTCGATATCCATGCTGCCAGCCGCGATCTCGTGGAGAAGCGGCTTCCACACATGCGTCCGCGACCGGTCGATCAGCGTAATATCGGCCGTCTTCCGCCGTCCGTATTTATTGCCAAGCCGCGTCGCGAGTTCTAGTCCACCGGCCCCTCCGCCCACCACCACAATATGCGGTCGCGATCCCACCGATGGCTTTAAGACGGCAATCTCTTCGTGGGGTTGTAGGTGTTGCACCATGGCCATCCTCGCGCGCGCCCGTTCATCCAGGCATTGAACACAGATTCAACCAAAGTCTGAGTTCTGCAAGTTCATACTGAGCCGCGCAGCGTTTGGCCGCAAGGATCCCGAAAACGCGGGTCCAGGGACGAAGTTCCTGGTTGGGGAGTTTGAGGGGCGAACAGCCCCTCAACTTACTTCCCTCAGCTCCGGATCTCGCCGCCCGTCGCCTTTTTCACGCCCTCGACGATCCGTGCGCTGACCGCATCGATGTCCTTATCCGTCAGCGTCACCGACGGCGACAGCGTCACCTCGATCCCCAGCGACTTCTTCCCGTCCGCCGCCAAACTCCCGCCCTCGAACACGTCGAACACGGTGACATTCGAGATCAGCGCCTTATCCGCCGCCGTCGCCGCTTTGATCACGTCCCCCGCGCCGACCTTGGCATCGACCACAAACGCGAAGTCCCGCGTCACCGGCAGCAGATCGGAGAGCACGAGCGCTGGCCGGGCCCGGCTCTTGCGCTTGTCGGCTGGCAGCGCCTCAAAGAACACCTCGAACGCGGCCACCGGACCCGTCACATCCATTGCCTTGGCAATCTCGGGATGGATCTCGCCGAACGTCGCCAGCACCACCTTCGGCCCGAGCCGCACGACGCCCGACCGCCCCGGATGATACCAGGCCGGAGCCTCCCGCGCGATCTGCGCCTTCGCAGGATCAAAACCGAGCGCTGCCAACGCCGCAAACACATCGGCCTTCACATCGAACACGCCTACCGCATCCGCCTTGCCATCCCAATGCCGCCCGGCGCCCGATGCCTGCGCCGTCCCGGTCCGCACGCCACAGGCACTCAGGTACTGATCGTCTGGCGCATCGCCACGATACGCCTGCCCCAACTCAAACAGCGCCACATCGCCGAACCCGCGATTGCGGTTCCGCGCAGCAGCCGCCAGCAGCCCCGGCAACAATGATGGCCGCATCGCCGACAACTCGACCGACATCGGATTAGCCAACTCAAGCGCATCGCCCCCGCCGCCAAACAACGCCGCATCTTTGCGCGGAATGAACGAATAGGTGATCGCCTCGACAAACCCGCGCGCGGCCAGTTCCCGCCGTGCACGCCGTGCCCGCTTCTGCCGCTCGGTGAGCACCGGTTTGGGGATGCCCGAAAGCCCCGGCAGCGGCGTCAGCGGAATGCGATCAAGTCCCGCAATCCGCACCACTTCCTCGATCAGGTCGGCAGCCCCGTGAATATCGGGCCGCCACGTCGGCGCCGTCACCGTCACCGCGCCCTTGGTCCCGCCTTTGCCGTCGAGCGTGCAGCCCAGCGCTTCCAGGATCGACCGGATTTCATTGTCCTTGAGACGCACCCCGGTGAGCTTTTCCACCCGCGAGAAGTCGAACGCGATCTCGCGCGGCGCAACCGGAGGCGCACCCGCCATCACATGCCGGCTTGGCGTCCCCCCGCACAGCTTGACGATCATATCGGTTGCCTGATCCAGGCCCGGCATAACGGACGCTGGATCAACGCCGCGCTCGAAGCGATACCGCGCATCGCTCATGATCTGCACCTTGCGGCCCGTCACCGCCGTCCGCATCGGATCGAAATAGGCGCTTTCGATGAACACCGTCGTCGTGGCCTCCGTCGACCCCGACGCGTCCCCACCCATGATCCCGCCAAGCCCCAGCACGCCGTTGTCGTCGGCGATCACGCACATCGTCTGGTCGACGCCATACTCCTTGCCGTCCAGCGCCACGAATTTTTCGCCCACATCCCCAAGCCGCGCCCGAATGGCCCCCTTGAGCTTGGCGACGTCGTAGACGTGCAACGGCCGCCCGCGATCCAGCGAAATGTAGTTCGTCACATCGACCAGCGCATTGATGGGTCGCAGCCCCACAGCCGTCAGCCGCGCCTGCAACCAGTCCGGCGATGGCCCGTTTTTCACGCCCGACACAACCCGGCCTGCAAACGCTGGACACGCGCTTGCCGTGTCCGCCGAAAACTCTAACTTGATCGCGACAGGACAGTCCGCCTTACCCTCGACCGCCCCGAGCTTCGGCTCTGGCTTGAGCTTGCCGATGCCGCAGGCTGCCAGATCGCGCGCAATCCCGCGCACCCCCGTGCAGTCAGGCCGGTTCGGCGTCAGCTTCACCTCGATCACAGGGTCAGACAGACCCGCCACGTCGACGTACCGCGCGCCGACCTTTTCGGCCATCGCCGGATCGAGTTCCATGATCCCGGCGCCTGCGTCTGGCAACTGAAGTTCGCCCGCCGAACACAGCATCCCATTCGACACGACCCCACGCACCGGCTTCTTCTCCAGCGTCACGCCAAGCCCGGGCACGAACGTGCCCAACGGCGCAAACACGGTCACAAGGCCCACGCGCGCATTGGGTGCCCCGCAAACCACCTCAAGCAGCGGCTGCCCCTTGACGACTTCAACCTGACACACCTGCAACCGGTCCGCATTGGGATGCCGCTGAGCCTCGACGATCCGCGCAACGCTAAACGCACCGAGCGTCTTGCCCGCGTCCTCGATCCCCTCGACCTCCAGCCCGATCGCCGACAGCTTCTGCTCGATGACCTCAAGCGAAGCCTCCGTATCCAAATGGTCCTTGAGCCAGGAAAGCGTGAATTTCATGTGCAGGGTCTCACAGCGTGTTCAAACAAGCGCCGTGTGTACCCCTGATAGGCTCCAGAGCCAAGGGCTGTGCAATTCGGTCCAAGGGGGCACCTGCCCCCGTCAATGAAATTCGAAAACGCACGTAGCAGTATTACCAGTTGCCGCCACCCAAGCGGGCGTCAAACAGTGATTTGTGGACACGCTCACTCACCACCCATCAGACCCATGCAAGACTGCCCCAATCGCAACCATAGGAGCAATCAAAGTCATGGCAGCCCAAATCACCCCCTGCGGTATGTCGGCAACCACCAGACCGGCCTGGCTGTTGACAAAAATGTCTGACATCCATTGTGTATCAAGAACTTAACAAGAGAAAACGCGCTCAAAAGTGCTCGACTGCAACCGGCGAGTATGCTGCGTCACCAACCAATTTTAGAGGGACATACCATGTCAAAAAAGCGGGTTGTACAAAATCGCGTCCTGGAAGAATTGCGCATCCTAACCTTCGCACGGAAGGGATGGAGAGCATCAATCTATGAAACATCGAAAGAGACACTTTCCTCCCCCGGTACGGTAGAGTATGCTCGCAGGGCAGCTGAGGGACTCGCAAAAAGCACGGCACCAGCCAAGAGTCCAAGTGCCTCATCAGCCCCTACCGGGGCACCGTCTCCCGAACCGGGAGAAGAGTAATCGAACTCCCCCCACTCCATGGCCGGGCATCGACCCGGCCATCCAGGGCCACTGATTGAACCATCTGAGCATGTAGCTCCTGGATGGCCGCCTCACGGGCGGCCACGGAGTATGTCAGAGCACTGAATAGGAAAGACGCCCGTCCCACCTTCGTCATGGCCGCGAAGGCGGCCACCCACGACAACTGGCCACGAACGCACAGAAAACGTTGCGCATTCCGCTCACAACATATCTCAACCGCTCGCCAAGTCGGCCGATGCCGTGGATGGCCGCCTACGCGGCCAAGACGAATTCACGCACCCCAAACGCAACTCCAGCGAAAACCGCATCGCTGCGACCATCGCCGAAATCGAAAAAGTCCGGGGATCTAAGGGCCTCAGGCCTTTGGCGGAGGCTTGGAGGCAGAGCCTCCAAGCTCAATCCCCGCAATTAGGCGCATACTTTGCGTCACACGCTTCCACACAAGCCTTAGACTTCGACTTCTTAGAACAAGCGTTCGAGCACTTCGCCCAGTCGCGGGTACATTTGTAAAACGCCGGCGTCAGGCAATTCCCCGTGCCATCCATCTTATATTTACCGCAACGGCCTGCCGCCATCGCCCCGCTCGACAATGCAATCAACACAGCAGCCGACGTGCAAAGCAAGCGCATCATCCCGATCTCCTATCGAACTCAAACCCTCAACCCTTCGCAAACACCGGCTCAAGCTCGCCTTTGGCGTAGCGCTTGGCCATATCGGCTGGCGTCGCGATCTTCTTGATCTTGCTCGCCTGACCTGCCGTGTTGAACTCAACCAACCGCTGCTTGCACAGCTTGGTCATCGCATCCATCGCGGGCTTGAGGTATTTGCGCGGATCGAACTCGCCAGGGTTCTCCGACAAAATCTTGCGGATCTGCCCGGTCATCGCCATCCGGTTGTCGGTATCGATGTTGATTTTGCGCACGCCGTGCTTGATGCCGCGCTGAATTTCCTCGACCGGCACGCCCCACGTCTGCGGCATTTTCCCGCCGTACTGATTGATGATGTCCTGCAAATCCTGCGGCACCGACGACGAGCCGTGCATCACCAGATGCATGTTCGGCAGCCTGGCGTGGATTTCCTCGATCACGTTCATGGCCAAAATGGCCCCATCCGGCTTGCGCGTGAACTTGTAGGCCCCGTGCGACGTGCCCATCGCAATCGCCAGCGCGTCGATCTTGGTTGCAGCGACGAACTTCACCGCTTCATCCGGGTTGGTCAGCAACTGGTCATGCGACAGCTTGCCTTCCGCGCCGTGCCCGTCTTCGGCTTCGCCCTCACCCGACTCCAGCGAGCCCAGCACGCCCAATTCGCCCTCGACCGAAATCCCGCCCAGATGCGCCATCTCCGTCACCCGGCGGGTGACTTCAACGTTGTAATCCCAATCCGCTGGCGTCTTACCGTCCGCCTTAAGCGACCCGTCCATCATCACCGACGTGAACCCGGCCTGGATCGCCGTCATGCAAGTTGCGGCTTCGTTGCCGTGATCGAGATGCACGCACACCGGAATATGCGGATAAATCTCGGTGACGGCATCCATCATGTGTTTCAGCATGATGTCGTTGGCATACGAGCGTGCCCCGCGCGACGCCTGGATGATCACGGGCGAGTCGGTCGCGTTCGCCGCTTCCATGATCGCCAGCGCCTGCTCCATGTTGTTGATATTGAACGCCGGAACGCCATAGCTCTGCTCGGCGGCATGATCGAGAAGCTGACGAAGAGTAATGCGGGCCATGTGATATCTATCTCTGTCTTGCGATAAGGTTCGAGTCGAAGGTCAATACGGTTCTATTTTGCCGAGAAGCGGAGAAGCGCAAACACGATGGCCGCACCAGCAGCCCAGGTTGTCAGGAGAAGGGGAACGAGTTGCCAAGTTGACGGAATATTGGAAACCTTGCCCTTGATCTCAGCGATTTCAGCACGCAGTGTGGCCCAATCGCTAGCCTTCGGCATCTGCGAAAGCTGGCCTTTGATCTCAGCCAGCTGAACATCAAGCGTCGACATCTTTGTCAACTTGGCGTCAATGCTTGCAAACTGTTCTTCTAATCGCGCAACACGCTGTTCCATACTCGGACCCTCTGGACCACCGCCACGCGGCGGCTGCTCACCAGGGAACGCGCCATAATGGACCTTACTCACTGGTGTGGTCCTTCCCATATAATATGGGATCGGCACCATTTAAAACCGCTTGTGCGAATTGCTCTAAATGACCGCAATTCGTGCAGATCAAAGTTACCAACGGTTGCTGTGTCGAGTACGCATCAGAGTCAGAGCCAAGATCGAATCTTCGTAGTGTTGTTCTGAAGCCTTCGTCTGGTGATTCCATCAACGCAAAATCTCGTTCGCTACAGGCCCTACAAACCAAGTTGGGCACGCGGCTTTTAACCGCGCGCGCCAACTTTTTCGAGCCTTCCAGAGGCAGTGATCGAATTCTCAGTTGCATCTGTACCTTTAAATCAACCGACCCATCACCACTGCCGTATCGAGCATGCGGTTGGAGAAGCCCCACTCGTTGTCGTACCAGGTCAGGATGCGCACCATCTTGCCGTCGACGACAGCTGTCTGCGTGGCATCGAAGTTCGACGAATAGGGCGAGTGATTGAAGTCGATCGAAACCAATTCTTCCGTCACATAGTCGAGCACGCCCTTCATCGGGCCTTCGCTCGCAGCCTTAAGCGCGGCGTTGATCTCTGCAGCCGTCGTCTCGCGGCCAGGGATGAAACACAAATCCACCACCGACACGTTCGGCGTCGGCACGCGGATCGAGGTACCGTCGAGTTTGCCCTTGAGTTCCGGCAGCACGAGGCCGACAGCCGCGGCAGCGCCCGTCGTGGTCGGGATCATGGAAATGGCAGCCGCACGCGCGCGGCGCATGTCCTTATGCACCTGGTCGAGGATGCGCTGGTCGTTGGTGTAGGAATGGATCGTCGTCATGAAGCCCGACTGTATGCCGCACAGGTCGTTGATGACCTTGGCAACCGGCGCCAGGCAGTTCGTGGTGCACGACGCGTTCGAAACGACCAGATGGTCCGCGGTTAGCTTCTCGTGGTTGACGCCGTACACAACCGTCAGGTCGGCGCCCTTCGACGGGGCAGATACCAGCACGCGCTTGGCGCCGGCTTCAAGGTGAACCTTAGCCTTGTCCTTGTCCGTGAAGATACCCGTGCATTCCATCACGATATCGACACCCAGCGCCGCCCACGGCAACTTGGTCGGATCCTTTTCAGCCAGCACCTTGATCGGATACCCCAGCCCGACGTCGAGCATATCGCCGTCGACGTGAACCTTGCCAGGAAATGTCCCATGCACGCTGTCATACTTGAACAGGTGGGCGTTATCTTTCGGGCTTGCGAGATCGTTGATGGCAACGACCTTCACGTCGGTCCGCTTTGCCTCGGCAAGCGCGCGCAGGACGTTACGGCCGATGCGCCCAAAACCCGAGATCGCGACGTTCACGGTCATTCCAATGTCTCCAAGATGATGTGTGATTTTTGACGGGAACCGGATTATCATCCGTGGTATGACAACCCCACGAATAAACCCCGGACACGCCCTGCCCTTCAAGCTTGGTTTTCGCTTGACCGGAGTTGCGCGCCATTAACAAAATCAGCCCGACAGCTGTCAATCTATCATAATGACTTTACCTAACGCGACCATACCAATCACCGACGCCAAAGTTGTACCAGCTTTTGCTGCGCCATCCGTGGCTCATGCATTGACGCTGTGCGACCCTCACCGTTACTCTGGACAACCGGTGGATTTGGTCGCCATACCGCCTGCATGATCGGCTGCTAATTCGTGCGCAAGATCGAGAAAGGCAAAAGGGGCCCATGGCCGAACAAAACATGAGCAAACAAAAACCCCCACGAACGCCACCAACGGCGCGAGCGGCAGCAAAAGCAGCCAAGCCGACGCCCCGCGCAGCGCATAGTCCGTCAGCGCGCCCGGTTGCCTCGACGACTCTGCCCCGTGCCGACCAGCCAGCCCCGCTGGAGGCTGCCGTCCAGCGCCTCGAAGCGAGCGTTGCCGAATTAAAGCGCGAGCGCGACGATCTGGCCGCCCGGCTTTCCAGTGCTCAGGCCGAAATAACAACGCTCAACAGCGCACGCAAGGCGGCGATCGACAGGATTGATTGGGTCATCGATTCACTTCATACAGCACTGCAGGATAAATCATAGCATCGGCCATCGCGTGCGTGTTGTCTATCCCGTCTGACGAGGAAACCACGAGCACAACCCAATGGGACAGGTCGCGATTACGGTCATGGGCAGAAGCTACCGCTTCGTGTGCGGCGACGGCGAGGAGGCTCGCATCAAAATGCTTGCCAGCTACGTCAATGAAAAAGTCGATCAACTCAGCCATGACCTCGGTCGCACGCCGGACGACCGACTTTTAGTCATGGCAGCCCTCATGCTGGCCGACGAGGTGTTCGAAGCGCGCGGGATCGTCACCAGCGACCAGCCGGTCGCCTCCCCAAAACCCCGAAAACCGAACGCTGCCTGACCGCCATCCCTGTTGACGGTCTCAACTCCCCCCTCGATTAGCCTTGGAAAAGCCCCCCCGAACGACTACGTTAGGACCGCTGCGGGGCGCGTTAGGCGCATATATGACCCGGGGGCCTATAAGATCCGCTAGGGTGCTGTCCCTGTCTTGAGCCGTGGCTCGAGGTACACGGTGCCCACCTACCATGTAGGGACCACGCGGGCTCATTGCTCCGACGGCCTTCGCGGCACTAATTTGGGCCTCACGCGCCATAGCGCTCCGGCAGGGCGGCGCACAAGCGCCGGGTCGCTGCGCTCCTGAAAACCCTGCGGGTTTTAAAGTGAAGTTGGCCGGATGCTGACTAACACCGCCGTCCCTCCAGCCCCGCCGAAGGCCACGATCGTCCCGCCTGCTTCGCCGAAGGCAGGGAGCAAAGCGACCCGCGCGCCATTGTGCGGCCCTGCCGGAGCGCTATGGCGCGTGAGGCACATCAATTATTAAACCTAAAGTGCAGCACATCGCCATCCTTGACGACGTACTCCTTGCCTTCGAGGCGGAACTTGCCCGCGTCCTTGCACCCAGCCTCACCTTTGTGCTCGATGTAGTCGACGCATGCGATCGTCTCGGCCCGAATGAAACCCTTCTCGAAATCGGTATGGATCACAGCCGCCGCCTGCGGAGCCTTGGTCCCGCGAATGATCGTCCAGGCGCGCGCTTCCTTGGGCCCAATGGTGAAATACGTCACGAGGTCGAGCAGCGAGTACCCAGCCCGGATCAACCGGTTCAATCCCGGCTCTTCCAGCCCCATCTCCTTGAGGAATTCCAACCGGTCCGCTTCCGGCAACCCGGCGAATTCCGCTTCGATCTTGGCCGAAATCACCACCGACTGAGCACCTTCCGCCTTGGCGAATTCGGCCACCCGAGCCGAAAACGCGTTACCGTTGGCCGCCGACGCTTCCTCGACGTTGCACACGTAGACGACCGGCTTCGACGTCAAAAGCTGCAAGCCCTTGAAGACTGGGATTTCATCTTCCGTCATCGTCGACAGCACCGTGCGCGCAGGGCGGCCGTCGCGCAAAGCAGGCAGCGTCTTCTCGATGACGCCCAGCAGCATCTTGGCGTCTTTATCCCCGCCGCGCGCCTTTTTCTCGTTCGCCGACAGACGCTTTTCCAGGCTCTCCAAATCAGCCAGCATCAACTCGGTCTCGACCGTCTCGGCATCCGCCAGCGGATCGATCTTGTTTTCGACGTGCGTGATGTCGTCGTCGACAAAGCAGCGCAGCACATAAGCAACCGCATCCACTTCGCGAATGTGCGACAGGAACTTATTGCCCAGCCCTTCGCCCTTGGATGCCCCGCGCACGAGGCCCGCGATATCGACAAATGTCAGCCGCGTTGGGATGATCTGCCCGCTTTTGGCAATCGCTGCGAGCTTTTCGAGCCGCTCGTCGGGCACCCCGACCTCGCCGACGTTGGGCTCGATGGTGCAGAACGGATAGTTCGCCGCTTCCGCCTGTGCGGTCTGCGTCAGCGCATTGAACAGCGTAGACTTACCGACGTTCGGCAGCCCGACGATCCCGCATTTAAAGCCCATGTCCAGCGTCCTCGAAATTGTCGGCGACCCTGTCGCCTGGCTTGTTACGTCATAAAAAAAGGGGGGGCCCGCGCCGTAGGCGCACCTGTGAGGTAACCGGTCTCCCCGAGCGGGTTATAGGGCGGCAGCCCTATACGCGCAGCGTGTCTTAACGCCCTAACCGTCCTTCTTACCCGCCATCCACTTGCGCAAATTCTCCGCCAGCGCCGTCTGCTTCTTAGACGCCCGCTCGCCAGCGGGATGCCCACCGCCCGACTTTGGCGCCGCCTCCTTCGGCTCTGGCCTTGCCTTCACCGGGGCAGCCTTTGGTTCGGGCTCAGCCTGCGTTGCACGCGCCACCTGCGTCACGAACAGTTCGGGCTTGCCCGCGACCAGCGCCCCGCTTGCCTTGGCCATCGCCTCCAGCAGCGGCGTCAACCACACCATCTCGGCCTTGGCGAAATCATGCAGCACGTAGCCTGACACCGCATCCCGATGGCCCGGATGCCCGATCCCGATCCGCACCCGTGTGTAATCGTTCCCCTGATGGGCCGAAATCGACCGCAGTCCGTTGTGTCCGGCATTTCCGCCACCCACTTTGGCCTTCACCCGGCCCGGATCGATATCCAGCTCGTCGTGGAACACAACCAGATCGGCGACATCGATCTTGAGAAACCGCAACGCCTCGCCGACCGATCTGCCACTCTCGTTCATAAAGGTCGCAGGCTTCAGCAGCAGAACCTTTTCCCCATCGATGTCGCCATCGCAGGCAAGCCCTTGGAATCGCTTCTTCCATGGCGAGAACCGGTACGTTTCAGCGATCCGCTCGACCGCCATGAACCCGACATTATGCCGGTGCCGGGAATAGGCGTCGCCAGGATTACCCAGTCCTACCAGAAGCTTCATGCGCTATGACCTCACTCCATGGCCGGGCTTGACCCGGCCATCCAGTGCCTCGAGGCCAGACCATGCAATCATGACTGTCCCATTCAGCACCGCCATCAAACCAAAGCCAGCAAATCGTGCGATTTGCTGGCCCCGATATCGTACCAAAGGTCGCGACTGGTCTTACTTCTTCTTCGCAGCCGGGGCAGGGGCAGCTTTCGCGCCTGCGGCAGGCTTGGCGCCCGCAGCAGCAGGAGCTGCTGCCTTCGCGCCACCCGCAGGAGCCTTCGCAGCAGCAGCAGGAGCAGCCGTTGCTGCAGCCGCCGCTTCTTCTTGCTTCACAGCGCCCGCAATGGTGGCGATCGTGAAATCGCGGCTCTTGATGACGGGTGCGACGCCGTCCGGCATGTTGATCGACGACACGTGGATCGACCGTCCGATTTCGAGCCCCGTAAGGTCGACTTCAAAAAACGCTGGAATGCGATCATACGGGCACGTCACTTCGACTTCGTGACGCACGACGTTCAGCACGCCGCCGCGCTTCAAGCCGGGCGAGAGCAAGTCGTTGATGAAGCGCACAGCGACGCCGACACGGATCAGGCCGTCCTTACCGACGCGCAGAAAGTCCACGTGCAGCGGCAGATCGCGCACCGGATCGACCTGAAGGTCGCGGGGAATGACCCGGTTGTGAACACCATCGACATCGAGGTCGAACACCGTCGATGTGAAATGGCCCTTGAGGTACTGGCGCCACAGGTCGTTGTAGTCGAGATTGATGGTCTGGGGGGTCTGGTTGTCACCGTAGATGACACCCGGTACCTTCCCCTCACGGCGTGCTTGGCGTGCGGCCCCCTTGCCGGCACGTGCACGGACCGTGGCTTTGAGAGCGGTAGATTGCTGAGCCATGGTAGATTTCCAAATCAAAAAGGGCCCGGAGACGGCCCAACTTGCTGCATCACGGCCTCCAAGGGTGCCGGGCAGATCTTGTGCGGAGTGCTCAAGAAGCCCCGTCTATGGCCCACCCCCCGCCAAAACGCAAGCCGGATCGGTTTGAAACCCGCGTCGCAACGGGCGCTCCAAGCCACGGCAGGCGGACATAAATTACCCACAGACGACGTTCTTTAACGGTGCGGCCCCGCCAGCACTTGAGGTTAGCGGTCTCGTGGGGCATGGTCTGGCGGCTTTCGCCATCCGTTCTGAAGCAGTCATCTTCGTCTGAACATCAAAGGTTACGTATTGGCCCGCAGCCCATCCCCCGCGCCCGACACAGCTGCTGCCGATGCCAGCACCAAAAAGCGCACATCGTTGAAACCTTTGATGTCGCTGGTGCCCTATTTGCGCCGGTATCCATGGGCGCTCGCGGGAGGCTTGGCAGCGCTCATCGTCTCTGCCGCTGCGATGCTGGTCCTGCCGTTCGCCGTCCGGGGCATGATCGACCAGGGTTTTACCGGCTCCAACGGACACGTCATCGACCGTTGGTTCCTGGCCCTGATGCTGTTTGGCTTCGTCCTCGCGTTGTCGTCCTCATCCCGCGTCTACATTGTCAACTGGCTGGGGGAGCGCGTCGTCGCCGACCTGCGCTCGGACGTGTTCCGCCACGTCACGACGCTGGGCCCCTCCTTCTTCGAGCGCACCCATTCCGGCGAGGTCATGAGCCGCCTCACCGCCGACACCACCCAGCTCAAATCCGTCGCGGGCAACACGTTGAGTCAGGCGTTGCGCAATGCCATCATGTTGATTGGCGCGCTGATCATGATGATTGTGACCAGCGGCCAGTTGTCGGGCCTGACCCTTCTGGCCATCCCAGCCATCGTGCTGCCGATGGTCATTTTTGGCCGCGTCGTCCAGAGGCTGTCGCGCCGCGCTCAAGACACGTTGGCCGAAGCCTCCGCCTATGCCGCCGAAAACCTGTCAGCCGTCCGCACCATGCAGGCGTTCGCCCATGAAAACGTGGTCGCCGATCGCTTCGGCACCGCTGTCGAGCGATCGTTTGATGCCGCCCGCAACCGCTTGAAGGCTCGCGCCGGACTGACCGGCCTCGCCATCTTCCTGACAGTCGCCAGCATCACCGCCGTTCTGTGGTATGGCGCATCCTCCGTCGTCAAAGGTGAGATCACCGCCGGAACCCTATCGCAATTCCTGCTGTACGCACTGTTTGCAGCTGGCGCCCTCGCCGAACTGGCCGAAGTCTGGGGCGAAGTCGCAACCGGTGCCGGTTCCGCCGAGCGGCTGACGGAACTCCTCGCGATCAAGCCCGAAATCGTCTCCCCGCCAAATCCCAAGCCGCTGCCCACCCCCGCTCGCGGCGAACTCGAATTCCGCGACGTGAGTTTCCTTTATCCATCGCGACCGAACTTCAGCGCCTTGGCTGGTATTTCCTTCAAAGTGGCGCCGGGTGAAACGGTCGCTCTCGTGGGCCCGTCGGGCGCTGGCAAGACCACCGTCTTCAATCTGGCCCTCCGTTTCTACGATCCATCCAACGGCGAAATCCTGCTCGACGGAGTCCCCTTGCGCGAAGCCGATGTCGCCCAGATCCGGGCGCGCATTTCACTCGTCCCCCAAGATGTTGCCCTGTTTGCCGACACGGTCGCCGAAAACATTCGTTACGGAACCCGCAACGCCTCAATCCAAGACGTGGCCCGCGCCGCAAGCGCTGCCCAGGCTGCCGAATTCATCGAAGCGCTCCCGCAAGGCTATGAAACCCGCCTCGGCGAGCGCGGCGTCCAGCTTTCCGGCGGCCAGCGCCAGCGCCTTGCGATTGCCCGCGCAATCCTGAAGAACGCGCCGGTGCTGCTCCTCGATGAGGCCACCAGCGCGCTCGACGCCGAAAACGAGCGCCTCGTCCAGCGCGCCCTCGAAAGCGTCATGAAAACCCGCACCACCATCGTCATCGCCCACCGCCTAGCGACCGTCCAGAAAGCCGACCGCATCCTCGTGCTCGACAATGGCCGCATCATCGAGGAAGGCCGCCACGCCGACCTCGTCCGCCGCAACGGTGCCTACGCCCGCCTGGCTGAACTCCAGTTCGTCAAGGAAGCAGCAGAATAACACCCAACAGCCACCAGAATTCATCATTTCCCTGATCAGGGAAAAGAAGGGTGAAGCAATAACTTCCGCTGACAAGCGGTGGATGTTATGTGAGCTTCTAGAGTCCTAGGGTGTAGTAACAGTTGGGTGGTCCCGTCATGTCCATGACGCTCCTCGAGCAGATGAAGTCCTCCATTTCCCAGCAGTCGATTGGCTACGCGGCCAAGCTGCTTGGCGAATCTGCCGCAAACATCGAAAAAGCGGTCACCATGGCCGTGCCAGCGCTGATGTCGGCGATCACGGCTGCCGCCCACATCCCATCGGGCACCGCTGGCCAGTCTGTCGTCTCACGGCTCGTCAGCGACCCCGTCAACGACGGGTCCCTGCTCCATCGGCTTCCAGCCCTTTATCAGGGCACAATGACCGCATCCCCGGTTTATCGTTTAGGCACACAGCTGCTTCAGGCGATCTTCGGCGCCAAGCTCGGCAAATTCACCCAGACAGTCGCGGCTCTCTCGGGCATCAAGCCCGCTTCGGCAGCGCTTCTGGTCAACACGCTCGTCCCCCATATCATGGCCGTCGTTGGCAAACGTCATCGTTTGTGTGGCGATGCAACGCCCCAAGGCCTCATCAATCTTCTCGACACCGAACACGCAGCCGTGAAGGCCGCGATCCCCACCGCACTGGCAGACCTGATCCCAGCTGCCGCCAAAGTCGCAACCGCAGACGCCCTCAAAGCATCAGCAAAACCTGTCGGCAAATCACCAGCCCAGCCTGCAGCCAAACCCGTCAGTGCCACGACAGAAGCCACGAGCCAGCCGGTCCACACCACGGTTCCACGGCGCGAACCCTCTGCAAAGCCGCCGGTGGTCACGAAACAAAGCTACCGGTGGGGGTCTTGGCTCCCCGTCATCGCTCTGTACGGTGCCGGTGCCGTGGCTCTCGCCGTGTTCTTGACCCCTCCGACCGAAGTCCCAACCGGCCAGCCCGACGTTGCAGCACCCGCCGCCCCTGCCCAAACCAACCCGGCCCAGATCAAGACAGCCGACGTCAAACCAAGCCCCACCAAACCAACCGAAATCAAGGCAAGCGAAACCAAAGCGCCTGAGATCAAGACGGCTGAAGTCAAGTCTGCCGAAGTCAAGTCTGCTGAAGTCAAATCGGCTGTTGCCGTCACAGGTCCCGAGACCAAACCGTCCAGCGCCGCGCAGTCCGACGCCAAACCTGCCGTCAAAAAAACCGATGGTCCCGCAACGCCGGCTCCAGGCAAAGTCGCCGAAGTCGCAAAAACCGCAGCAGCGCCCGCCGATGCCGCCCCGCCCGTCGCCACGAAGGCACCGCCAACCCTGACTGCAGCGGGCGCCAGCGACGTCCCGGCTCAGGCCAACCCCTACAAGCCGCCGGTGGGCGTCAACCGCCCGTTGGCCGACGCCAGCAAGACCAGCGCAGCGGCCGAAACGACCAAAACCACCGCCGCAGCCGAGTCGGCTAAAACCGCCGAAACGGCCAAAGCGCCCGCCGCCGCACCGCAGCCGCCCGCAGGCACCACGAGCTATTTCGGCGCAGCGACCGGTCCAGTGATCGACACCACGGCAAAAATGAACCCGGACTATCGCCCGGCCCAACCAGCGGCACCGTTGGCAAAGAGTGCGGCGTCAACCGACAAACCTTCGGCCGCAGCCCCCGATGCGCAAGTTCGACAAGCAGGTACCACGAGCTATTTCGGCGCAGCGACCGGCCCGGTCATCGACACCACGGCAAAAATGAACCCGGACTATCGCCCGGCCCAACCAGCGTCGGCGCCAGACGCAGCCCCTGCTCCCGCAAAGGCCGCCGATGCATCGGCTCCAACACCCGCGCCCGCGAAAACCACCATTGTGGTGCAGCCCCCCCCAGCGAGGGGAACAACCTCCTTCTTTGGCATAACGCCACCGGTTGCCGAGGCCCCGGCGAAGCCAAACCCCGACTACAAGCCCGCCGCGACCACGACCGCCGCAGCCCCCCCTGCCCCCGAAGTTCCAGCCAAACCAGCCGAACCCGCGACGCCATCTCTGGCCAGTCAGGCCCTGTCGGTTGTCAAGAGCTTGATCGCACCGGCCCCGCCCCGTCCGCCCGGCGTCACGTCCTATTTCGGCACAACCCCGCCGGTGCCGGAAGCCACCGCACGGGCCAATCCCGATTATGTACCAACAAAGCCTGCAACCGGCGATGCAACGCCCGATGCGACCCCCACAGCTGCGACGCCAAAGGCCTCCACCGCGTTGGCAGCACCGGCAGCCAATGTACCCTCGGCAGCTCCCGCAGCGGCCACCGCTCCCATAACCGCAACCGCCGCCGGACAGTGCCGGGCGTCGATCGACAAAGCCATGGGCGGCGGTCGCATTGCCTTCCAAAGCGCCAAGGCCGATTTGCGGAAATCAAGCCTGGCAGCGCTCGACCGCATATCCTCAGCTTTCAAGGCCTGCCCCAGCGTCCGACTGACAGTCGAAGGCCACACCGACAACACGGGCCAGGCTGAGATGAACGAGAAACTATCCCTCGCCCGCGCTCAAACCGTTACGGATTATCTGGTTTCCAAAGGCGTCGATGCCGCCCGCGTAACCCCGACCGGTCTGGGTTCAGCGCGCCCCCTCGCGCCCAACACGTCAGCGATCAATAAGGCCCGCAACCGCCGCATCGAGTTCGCCGTCAGCGACCTCTGATACTGGAGCGTACGCAAAGTAGAGGTGTGCCGCCGTGCAGCAATCACGGCGGCCGAACCTCGACCGTCCAATTGAGTGCAGCCATTTATCGGGTCATGAAACGGCATGGAACGCTCGCCGCGCGCGGGCGTTGTTTGGCGTGAGCATCTTGCCCACTCGCGTCCAAACCGCCGGTAAACGCGAGATTAATTCTCGATTCGAAATAGGAATATCGCCATTATTTTGGCTATTCTTCAGCAAGTTAAGCAATTGGCATGGGATTCAGCATTAATGATGCATCTCCAAATCCCCGCATCCTTCGTTGTTTGGAGTTCACCAATGTCGCGTCAATGCCCCGGCTCGTCCGGTCTGCCCCGCTACCCCTCGATTCTGTTCGCCATCGCCATGGCGAGTGCGACCTTCGCACTTCCCGCCCGCGCCACCGACTCATCGCCTGCCGTGGCCCCTGCCGCTTCCAGCGCTGCTCCCGTCCTCGCCGCCCCCGACGCCGCACCCAAGGTCGAGCTGCCCTACAAGCTCTTGACCAAACCAACCCCTGGCAGCTACTCGGCGGCCCAACCCGCACTGTCCGTCGAAACCGCGGCACCCACGCAGGCACCGGCTCCAACGGCTGGCAAAACCGAACCGGCCACCCCGGCGCCCGCTGACGCGACGGCCAAAGCCGCCACGCCCCTGCCTGCCCCGCCAAGTGCGGAAAAAGCCGATATCATCGCGGCCCCCGTCAAGCCTGCCCCGCCCGCCATCACCCTCAACATCAATATCGACCTGACACGCCAGAAAATGACCGTGACCGAATACGGCAAGGTTGTCGGATCATGGCCCATCTCCTCGGGCGCTGCGGGCTACCGCTCCCCAACGGGCACCTTCCGCCCCGTCTGGTCGTCGAAAATGTGGTATTCCAAGCAGTACGACAACGCACCGATGCCCCACGCCGTCTTCTTCAACGGCGGCATCGCCATGCACGCCACCCAGTCGGTCAGCCGCCTCGGCACCCCCGCCTCGCATGGCTGCATCCGCCAAAGCCCGGCCAACGCTGCAAAGACGTACAATCTCGTTGCCAAACATGGCAACAGCCGTGTCAAAATCGTGGTGCACGGCAAACCAAGAGACGACGAACCCCGCATCGCCCGCCGCGACCGCAACCAGGACACATCCATCAGCGCGCGCTACGCCGCCCGCGACACGCGTGATGTCCGCCCATCCGCTGGGCTTCGCCGCGTGATCATCGTCGACAGCTACGGCAATCGCCGCATCGCCGAAATCCCAGCCAACGACCCACGCCTGGCCGCCTATCACACCCGCCAATATTACGGCGGCACCTATGGCGGTTACAGCGGTTATGGCAATCGCTGGTAATCGCACGGACCGACCGCGTCCATCCCCAACGCCCGAAAAGGGCTTCATGATGTCATCATGAAGCCCTAGGGTGCGTCCTGGAACCAGGCGACCCAACGAACCGTATCGGTTGGGTCAATTGACCAGGTATCGTATCATTGGGTTGCATCATGCGCGCGAAGACAACTTTCCTGGCTGGCGTCCTCGCTGTGGTCGCGACATATCTTGCGGTTCCCCCGCTGTCGGGCAAAGACTGGTCCACACTCGTCGCCAATATCGTGGCCAGCGGCAGCGACATGCGTGAGAATACCCTCCGCGCGCCCGCCGCCCCGTCGCCCGCACAACCGCCAGCCGCCCAGCAGCCCCCGATGGCGACCGTGGTCGTCAGCCAGCCAGTCGCCCGCCAGATCGTCGAATGGGATGAAACCACCGCCCGCTTCGACGCCGTCGAAACTGTCGACCTGCGCGCCCGCGTCAGCGGCTACCTCCAGGACGTGCTGTTCAAGGACGGCCAGGAGGTCAAAAAGGGCGATCTTCTGTTCGTCATCGACCCGCGCCCCTACGAGCGCGTGCTGGCCCAGGCCCAAGCCGAACTCGCCCAAGCCCAAACGCGCATCGATAATGCCAGCCTCGACGTCGAACGCGCCCGCCCGCTCGTCGAACGTAAAATCGTCTCCGAAAAAGTCTTCGATGACCGCGAAAATCTGCAACGCGAAGCCCAGGCCCAGGCCAAAGTCGCCCAGGAAAAGGTCAAATCCGCAGAACTTGATCTGAGCTTTACCCGCATCGTAGCGCCAGTCTCCGGCCAGATCGGCCGCGCGTCCGTGACGCCGGGCAACTACGTCACCGCCGGTGGCTCAACCGGAGCCACAACGCTCGCCTCCATCGTCAGCCAGGACCCGATCTACCTGTATTTTGACATCACCGAAGCCGATGCCCTGAAATACAAGCGCCTCGCCGAAAGCGGCGCCCAGACCGCGGCCAAAAAGGGGGCCAGCGTCGAAGCAGCCCTTCCCGACGAAGACGGCTACCCCCACACCGGCCTCGTCGACTTTCTCGACAATCGCCTTGACCCCGCAACCGGCTCACTCAAGGCCCGCGCTCTGTTCCAAAACCCAAAGCGCCTGTTCACGCCCGGTCAGTTCGCCAAACTGCGCCTGCAAAGCTCCCAGCCCTATATGGCTTCCCTCGTTCCCGACGAAGCCATCGGCGCAGATCAGGCCAGCCGCTATGTCGTGATCGTGGGCACCGACGACATCCCAGTCCGCAAAAAGGTCACCCTCGGCCCGCTGATCGATGGTCTGCGCGTCGTCCGCGAGGGCCTCTCTGCCAGCGATTGGATCGTCACCAAGGGCCTCACCCGCATCCGTCCGGGCCAGAAAATCATCGCCAAACGCGAACCGCTGAACGTCTCCCAATCCGCGCCCGTCTCCAAAGGCGTTACCCGATAATTCCAACGAATGTATCGATGGACCTTTTGACAACACTCACGCTCGTCATCCCGGCGAAGGCCGGGACCCAAGCAACCATCAGAATTTACTCACGATCTTGACTGCGCCCATGCCTTACCTCGAGTGAGGTTTGTATATTCAAACAGGTCAAGCAATCCGCTAGATGGTGTAAGAGGTCGTTTCATGCGCATGTCCCGCTTCTTCATCGACCGCCCCATCTTTGCGACCGTCATCTCGATCTTCTTCATGATCGTCGGCGGCATCGCCTATTTTACGCTGCCCGTCGCCCAGTTCCCCGAGATCGTGCCACCGACGGTCCAGATCAACGCGACCTACCCTGGCGCCGCCGCCGAAACCGTTGCCGACACAGTCGCCGCCGTTATCGAACAAGAGGTCAACGGCGTCGAAGGCATGATCTACATGTCCTCGCAATCAACCGGCGACGGGGCCATCGCCATCAACGTCACGTTTGACCTGGGCACCGACGTCGATCGGGCAACCGTCCTGGTTCAAAACCGCGTGTCCGCCGCCATGCCGCGCCTTCCCGAAGAGGTCCAGCGCGGCGGCGTCACCGTGCGAAAAAGCTCGCCCGACCTCCTGCTCGTCGTCCACATGATCTCGCCGGGTGCCAAATACGATCAGGTCTACATCTCCAACTATGCCCTGCTGAACGTCTCCGACGAACTCGCCCGGATCGAAGGCGTCGGCGGCGTCTCTCTGTTTGGCGCACGCGAATATTCCATGCGCGTCTGGCTGGAACCCGACAAGATCGCGGCCCGCGGCATGAGCGCGGAAGAGGTTATCGCAGCCCTGCGCCAATCCAACATCCAAGTCGCAGGCGGCGCAGTCGGCCAGCCGCCGCTCGACAAAACCGGCGCATTCCAAACCTCCCTCCGCCTCAAGGGCCGCTTGAGAGACGCCAGCGAATTCAACGATATCGTCCTCAAAACCGGGGCCGATGGCCGCGTCGTCCGATTACGCGACGTCGGCCGCGTCGAACTCGGTGCCCTCAACTACGGAACCTTCGGCTACCTGTCCCGCGACCCCGCAACCGTCGTTGTCGTCACCCAGCAACCCGGTTCGAACGCCATCCGCACCACGGCCGCCATCAAGGCCACCATGGCGCGCATTTCCGAACGCTTTCCACCGGGCCTGGAATACCGCATCGAATACAACCCCACCGAATTCATCGAAGTCTCGATCCGGGAACTCTACAAAACGATCCTTGAAGCCGTCCTTCTGGTTGTCGTGGTCATCTTGGTCTTCCTCCAGACCTGGCGCGCAGCCGTCATCCCGCTGGTGGCAATCCCCGTCTCACTCATCGGCACCTTCGCCGTGATGGCAGCCTTCGGCTTTTCCATCAACATGCTGACCCTGTTTGGCCTCGTGCTGGCGGTCGGCATCGTGGTCGACGACGCCATCGTGGTCGTCGAAAACGCCGAGCGCAAACTGGCCCAAGGGCTCTCCCCGCTGGAAGCCTCCCGCGTGACGATGGACGAAGTCGGCACCGCACTGATCGCCATCGCCATTGTCCTCTCCGCCGTGTTTATCCCGACAGCCTTCACCGGCGGCATCACCGGCCAGTTCTACCGCCAGTTCGCAATCACCGTCGCCAGCGCGACGATCATCTCAGCATTCAACTCGCTGACCCTGTCGCCAGCCCTCGCAGCCATCCTCCTGCGCCCCCACGCCCACCACGAGCCAAGCCTGCTGATGCGCCCCGTGACGGCCTTCTTCAATGGCTTCAACCGCGTCTTCGCGGCCTTGGAAAATGGCTACGCAGCCCTCACACGCACCCTGATCCGCTTTTCCCCCCTCGTTTTATTGACCTACGTCGGGCTGATTGCTGCGGCGATCCTGATGGTCACGAGCACCCCCACCGGCTTCATCCCCAAGATGGACCGTAGCATCCTCATCGTCTCGCTCCAACTGCCCGACGGCGCATCCCTCAGCCGCACCAACGACGTCGTCCAGCGCGCCACGGACATCATCCTGCAGACACCCGGTATCAAAGCGACCTCGGGCTATGCCGGCCGCTCCGGTGCCACCTTCACCAACGCGACCAACCAGGGGGCCATCTTCTGCATCATGGATGACGCCGAAGTCCGCCACCGCGCGGGATTGAGCGCCGACGTCCTCGCCAACAAGCTGCGGGCCTCGCTCGGAACCATCACCGATGCGAGCACCTTCGTCTTCATCCCCCCGCCAGTGCGCGGCATGGGCGGCCAGACCGGCTTTTCCATGCGCTTGCAAAACCGTGCCAATTTAGCCTCCAATGACTTTGCCGCAGCCGCGTCTGAATTCATCCAGGCTGCCAACCAGGTTCCCGGGCTTACCAACGTCTTCACAACCTTTGCGACCTCGACCCCGCAGCTGTTCATCGACGTCGACCGCACCAAAGCCCAGATATTGAACGTCCCGCTATCGTCCATCAACGAGGCCCTGCGCGTCTTCATGGGTTCGGCCTACGTCAATGATTTCAACATGTTCGGCCGCACCTTCCGCGTCACCGCCCAAGCCGATGCCGAATTCCGGCTCGACCCAGCCAGCGTCGCCCGCATCAAGGTCAAATCCACCAAGGGCGACATGGTCGCGCTCGGCAACCTCGTCACCGTCCGCCAGATCGCAGGCCCCGACCGCGTCCCGCGCTACAACCTGTATCCCGCAATCGAAGTCCAAGGCGCAACCAAACCCGGCGTCAGTTCCGGCGAAGCCCTCCGCCTGATGACAGAGCTGGCCGCCAGCAAACTGCCACAAGGCATCACCTACGAGTGGACCGATCTTTCCTATCAGGAGGCCAAAGCCGGCCGCGCCGGTTACATGATCTTTGCGCTGTCGGTCCTGTTCGTGTTCTTAGCGCTGGCCGCCCAATATGAGAGTTGGTCCCTGCCGCTCGCGATCATGCTGATCGTGCCCATGTGCCTGTTGTCGGCCCTGTTTGGCGTCCGCCTGCATGGCCAGGACATCAACATCCTGACCCAGATCGGCTTCATCGTTCTGATTGGGCTTGCCGCCAAAAACGCCGTGCTGATTGTCGAATTTGCCCGCCAGTTGGAAGACCAGGGCCGCTCGGCACGCGACGCCGCCGTGGAAGCCGCCCGCCTGCGGCTGCGCCCGATCCTCATGACCTCGCTTGCCTTCACCTTCGGCGTTGTCCCGCTGTACATGTCGACCGGAGCGGGTGCCGAACTGCGTGTCGCTCTTGGCACGGCCGTGTTCTGGGGCATGATCGGAGTCACTGTCTTCGGCTTGCTGTTCACGCCGGTGTTCTACGCCGTGATCCGCAACCTGACCGCAAAACGCCCCGCCGCTGCCCCCAACGCCATCCCCGCCGCCGCCGAGTAACGGCCAACAAAAAAGGCCGGAGATCTCTCTCCAGCCCATCCCGCCACCCGACCAAAAGTCCAAAAAAGAAAGGGGTTCGGGGGAATACTTTCCCCCAAGTGGGGCCCGGGGCGACAGCCCCGAGTCTGCAACAAGCGGCGACAGCCCCGAGTCTGCAACAAGCGGCGACAGCCCCGAGTCTCCAGCGAGCGGCGACAGCCCCGAGTCTACCCGACGCCGCGCCCGATCACTCCGTTCCGAGCGTCCGCTGCCACCAACCCTTGCGGACCGGCTTGGCCTCTTCGCCGACCTCTGGCACAGCCGTCGCAGCACCCGGCGCATCTGGCCGCAGGACGACCCGTTCCAGCACTGGCTCAGACGACCCCGCAGACACGCGACGCGCAGGCTTGGGTGCTTCAACCAAAGGCTCCGGCTTAGCAGCCTGAGGGTCTGGCACGACACTGGCTGTCACGACGGGCACTGCAGGGGCTATCGGCTCCGCGTCAGTCGACACAACGTCAGCTTTCGGCTGCCGCTCGCGGCGGCGCGGTGCGGGCGCATCGCGCTCTGTTTCGATCTCCGGCTGGGACATATCGGCGTGCATGGACCCCGTCGGTTCAACCGGGTCGCGCTGGCCCCGGTCATGGCCGTGGTGCCCACGGTCATCTTGTTCGCCATCACGCAGCGCTTCGGACTTTGGCTGGTCGTTGGATATGTCCAGCGTCCTGGGCTGATCACCGCCAGCGTCGTCATTGTATCCGCCGTTGTCAACGCGTTCGCTGTCGCCGTCCGGACCGTTGGCATCATTGGCAGCCATCGGCGCCCGCTCGCGGTTCTGTCCGCCACGGCGACCGCCACGGCGGCCCCGGCGGCGGCCACGGCGGCTGCGACCTTCGGCATCGACATCGCCGCCATCGGCGCGCGGCGCACCGGTGCCCGAACCCTCACCCGTATCGTCCAGCGACGCATCGCCGCCGATCTCGTCAGGCCGGTCGTCGTCATAGCCCGTATCGACGGCCTCTCCGTCGACAGGTGCGCCCGGTCTATCGCCGTGACCGTGCCCTTGGGGCCGCTCACCGCCCCGGTCGTTACCGCGGTCAAAACTTGCGCCGTCTTCAACCGGACGCTCATCGCGCCGGTTGCGGCGACCACGGCGACGGCGGCGGCGACCTTCCTCGGCTGCCGGCTGACCACCCTCGGCGCGTGGACGGTCGCGATCACCACCGCCGACCTCGTCTTCGGTATCGTCAAACGGGACTTCGATCACGCCGGCCTCAACCGGCTCGTCGGCCTCCCCGTCAAAGCCCCATTCCATGTTGACCGCATTCGACGAGCGACGGCGCAAGGCCGGCTCGGCGGTCGAGGCCATCACCTTGTCGATGGTGAAGTTCGCGCCCTGCAGCTTGTCGCTGCCCTGCACGGTGATCGACAGCCCATGCCGGGCCTCCATGTCGGTCACGTAAGCTCGCTTGGCGTTCAGAATGTACAGCGCAACCGTCGGCGTCGTGGTCGCAATCAGCGCCATCCGCGTCCCCGACATCAGCGTGTCTTCCAACCCGCGCAGCACCGCGAGCGCAATGCTTTCGATCGAGCGGATAATCCCGGTCCCCTGGCAATGCGGGCATTGCGAGGTCGACCCTTCGAGCACGCCGGTCCGCAACCGCTGACGCGACATTTCCATCAAACCAAAGTGCGAAATACGGCCCAACTGGATGCGCGCCCGGTCAAACCGCAGCGCATCCTTCAGGCGGCGCTCCACGTTCCGGTTGTTGCGCTTCTCCTCCATGTCGATGAAGTCGATCACGATGAGGCCCGCCAAGTCGCGCAGCTTCAATTGGCGCGCGATTTCGTCGGCAGCTTCCAGGTTCGTATTGAGCGCGGTTTCTTCAATCGAATACTCGCGCGTCGACTTACCCGAGTTTACGTCGACCGCGACCAGAGCTTCGGTCTGGTTGATGACGAGATACCCACCCGATTTCAGCGTCACCTGCGGCGAGAACATCGCGGCGAGTTGCTGCTCCATCCGGTAGCGCGTGAACAGCGGTTCCGCGCCCTTGTATTCGATCACGTTCTGCGCGTGGCTCGGCATGAGCATCCGCATGAACTCGCGCGCTTCTTTGTGTGCCACGTCCCCGGCGACAACAACCTCTTCCACGTCCTTGGTGTAGAGATCGCGGATCGACCGCTTGATCAGGTTGCCTTCTTCGTAGACGAGGCTCGGCGCGGTCGAGGCAAGCGTCAGTTCGCGCACGCTTTCCCACAGCCGCAACAAATATTCGAAGTCGCGCTTGATCTCCTGCGACGTACGCGAAGCGCCAGCCGTCCGGATGATCAGGCCCATGCCTTCCGGCACCTCCAACTCGTTCGCAATTGCCTTCAGCCGCTTGCGGTCGCCCGGCTGGGTAATCTTGCGCGAGATGCCGCCACCGCGCGCCGTATTCGGCATCAACACCGTGTAGCGGCCTGCCAGCGACAGATACGTCGTAAGCGCAGCACCCTTATTGCCGCGCTCTTCTTTGACGACCTGAACCAGAATGACCTGGCGGCGTTTGATGACCTCTTGGATCTTGTAGCTGCGCGGCCGACGGCGCGGACGCTGCGGCATCTCTTCGACCGGGTCTTCCCCACCGATCGGCTCGATCCCCTCGACCAATGCCGGCACTGGCGGCACATGCCCATGATCGTCATGCGCATGGCTGTGCTGGGCGTGATCGCCGTAAGCCTGCTCTCCGTAAGGCTGCTCGCGAGCGTCTGGCAGATCATCGCGCCGGGCGTTGTCATCGTCAGCCCGGCCACTCTCGAACCCGCCAACGGCATCCGGCACCATCGGCTCACTGATAATGTGCTCGACCCCGACCGCATCGGCCGACACCGTCCGATGTGCTGGCACGTCATCGCGTTGACGGTGATCGTCATGAGCGTGATCGTCGGGATGGCCATCGTCGTGGTGGCCGCCGACGTCATGACCGCCTTCGATCACCTCAGGCACGGGCACATCGTCGGGTTCACCGACGAATTGCACCTCGTTGCTGGACGACTCGCGCGGGGCCTGTTCACGCTGACGCTGATCACGGCGGCGTGCAAGACGCTCGGCGTGGGCGTCGACTTCCGCTTCTTCGGCCGCTTCTTGGGCCGCTTCTTCATCAAGCAGCGCCTGACGGTCGGCGACCGGGATTTGGTAATAGTCCGGGTGAATCTCGTTGAACGCTAAAAACCCGTGGCGATTTCCGCCGTATTCGACGAACGCCGCCTGCAACGACGGCTCGACCCGCGTGACCTTGGCGAGGTAGATATTACCCCGCAGCAGTTTTCGGGCAGCCGATTCGAAGTCGAATTCTTCTACGCGCCCATTTTTGAGCACCACGACCCGGGTTTCTTCCGGGTGGGTGGCATCGATAAGCATCTTGTTGTTGTTATTGGACATTGTGTGTCTTCCTTAGCGCGCCGGCGGGCGGTCCCACCGATCCCGGCCCTAAAGCCGGGGGCGACATGCTGCCTGCTGCGGGCGCGCGTCTTGTTCAAAAGGTCGGGTGAATAGGATGTCACACCGCAGATCTCGGTCGCAGATTGGGTCAGCGTGAGAGAGCGGCATAGGGGTAAGCGCGTGGTGCGGCCGGCACGACCGACGGCGGCACGGAAGCCGTCACAGACCCTGACGGGACCGGAGGCGTGTGCTGCGCTGTCGTGCTGACCTTGCATTTCAATTCCTTCGGGGCGTGACGCGAGGGTTATGACGGATCAGCCATAACCAAACGAAATTGCAACCTCGGGCGCGGCAGGCGCGCTCAGCTGCGTGACCGGCAACCCAACAATCCCTTCGGCTTGGAACGATGCCAAACAGACCATCGGATACAACGCACAACAGCTAACACACGGCGGCAAACTCCCGCACACACCTTCCTGATCCTGAACAGAACGAAGCTCAGAATGCAGAGCGGCTTCTAGGCATGAGGCCCGGATAACTGGACGGATCGCATCGCAGATAAGCTGCGCTCGCGTCACCGCCCTCCAGACCGCTCGCTCATTCCCCGCCGGTAAGGCGCTGCGAGATGCAACCACCGGAATACGCAAAGTTGACCGCTAAAAGTCGTCCCTCAAGTGCGTCTCACCTGACCGCTTCCGGCAGGACCATCGAAATAGAATTAGATTCCGACTCTAAGACGCGCCAAGGTCTTCGCGCCGGGAAACATTAAGCCGACAGCTGCCCTGTGGCAAGGGAGTATAAAGCCCCGCCCCAAATTCTTGAAATCAACTGCATGCCCCGTCGCGTTAATAGGGGAAAGCGTTCAAAAACTGGTTAACGACGCGTTGTTTTACGGGTTACACCAATCCAGAAGCCCATTTGCGGGTGCCCGTGGCCACGGGAGAGTAGCCCAGCATCATCGGAAGCGAATCAATTTGAACGATCGAGGCATCCGGATATGAACGGTCGCAAAACACACGGGTCGGGTTCGTTCGTAGCCCTGATCAGCAGTGTGGGTCTCGCGGTCCTGTCCAGCTTGACGGCATCCCTGTCAGCCGCCGAACCGATCTATGTCAAACCATCCGTGTTCGACGACACGAACGTGGCAGATCCCGGCGCAACCGCGGCCCAAGCAAAGCCAGTGATCATGCTCGACCCTGGCCACGGCGGCATTGACCCCGGCGCAATCGGCCCTGGCAAAATCACCGAAAAGGCGATTGTTCTGGCCGTTGCCAAGGAAACCAGGGCCGCCCTCGTCGCGTCCGGTCGCTACGACGTGCGCCTGACGCGCGCGACCGATACGTTCATCCCGCTCGACCAGCGCGTCGCGTTGTCAAAACAGGCCCAAGCCGACATCTTCATCTCCCTCCACGCCGACACCATCGACAACGCTCATCTCGCCCGATCCATTCGCGGCGCCAGCGTCTACACGCTGTCCGACAAGGCCTCCAATGAAGAGGCCCGCTTAATGGCGGAAAAGGAAAACGCCGCCGACCTTGTCGCTGGCCTACCCCAACAGTCGCCCGAAAGCGGCAATGACATTAAGCCGATCCTGTTCGACCTGATGGCGCGCGAAACCGCGACATTCTCAAAGCTTCTGTCACGCTCGGTTGTCGGCGCCTTAAGCAAGGCCCACCCGTTGACCCACGATCCCGAGCGCGCCGCGGCGTTCCGCGTTCTGCGTCAGCCCGGCGCCCCCTCGGTGCTGATCGAATTGGGCTTCCTAAGCAACCCAACCGAGGAACAGATGATGACAAACGCCGATTGGCAGCGACGTGTGGCCACCGCGATCGCGTCAGCTGTCGACACCTATTTTACCCGGAGAGGAAGCAGCATGGCCATCGCGCCCTTTGGCGACGACCCTGGCGGACTGCCGCCATAATTCCACGCGATGATCACGCGTCTCATCCGTCCCAGAAATACTGCACATCCAGCGCAACTGTTAACCCCGCCGAACCCTTGCTGCACCGCGAAAAACCGACTACCACACTGGAAACTTGTGCGATCTGCGTCATAAGTCGTGACGCCAGTTCGGCCTTAGCAAAGAAGCTCGATGCGCGCACCGCCACCGATTCCGCCGCCAAATACCCGCAAGAAAAAGAAGAAGCGCAGCCGCAGCCTCTTGTTGAGCTTCCTTGGCTACGGGTTTGCCGCAGGCGTCGTGCTGTTCCTCGCCGCATCTGCCGGTGCTGGTTACCTGTTGTACAAAAATTCCAAGGACCTGCCCGACTACGAAAGCCTCGCCAAGTACGAGCCGCCCGTCATGACGCGCATCCACGCCCACGACGGCTCGCTGATTGCCGAGTTTGCGCGCGAACGCCGCATCTATGTGCCGATCAACACAATCCCCCAGCGCGTCATTGCAGCCTTCCTGTCTGCCGAAGACCGCCGCTTCTACGAGCACGGCGGCATCGATTTCACCGGGATCGCGCGCGCCATCGTCAATAACGCAGCCCACGGCTTCAAAGGCGGCCTCCAGGGGGCCTCGACGATCACCCAGCAAGTCGCGAAAAACTTCCTTCTGACCAGCGAGCAGAAGCTCGAGCGCAAGATCAAGGAAGCCATCCTCGCCGTCCGCATCGAGCGCGCCTACTCCAAAGACCGTATCCTTGAGTTGTACCTCAATGAAATCTACTTCGGCATGAACTCGTACGGGATCGCCGCCGCCGGCCTCAACTACTTCAACAAGGAATTGAAAGACCTGACGATCGAAGAAGCGGCCTACTTAGCCGCCCTCCCGAAAGGTCCCAACAACTACCATCCCTTCCGCAAGGCCGACAAAGCCTTGACCCGCCGCAACTGGATCATCGGCCAGATGGCCGAAAACAATTATATCAAACGCGAAGACGCCGATGCGGCCAAGAAAAAGCCGTTGGGCGTCAACATCCGCCCAACCGGCGCACACATCTTTGCCGCCGAGTTCTTCGCTGAAGAAGTCCGCCGCTCGCTGCTGTCCCAGTACGGTGAAGACAAACTCTATTCCGGTGGCATGTCGGTTCGCACGACCCTCGACCCGCGCCTGCAGTCGATGGCCCGCTCCGCCCTGTCAAACGGCCTGATTGGCTTCGACCGCAAAGCGGGCTGGCGTGGACCGGTGACCAAGATCGATATCTCGGGCGATTGGGGCGTCGCACTCGGTGGCCTCGAAATGCCCAACGATATCCAGCCCTGGCGCATGGGCGTTGTCCTCGACGCGCAAAAGACCAAGGCAACGGTTGGCCTGCGCCCCTTGAAACAACAAGACGGCACCCTCGTCCCCGGCCGTGAAGCCGTGGAGATCGCCCTCGACGAAGTGAAGTGGGCTCGCACCGCCCCCAAGAAAGCCGAAATCAAAGCCGTCACCGATGTTTTGAACAACGGCGATGTCATTTACGTTGCACCCAAAGACCCGAGCAACCTCGCGGGCATCTGGTCATTGATGCAAATCCCCGAAGTCGGCGGCGGCCTCGTTGCAATGGACCCCCACACCGGCCGCGTGCTCGCTGTGGCAGGCGGCTTCTCTTACGCCATCTCCCAGTTCGATCGCGCCATGCAGGCCCGCCGCCAACCCGGCTCGTCCTTCAAGCCCCTCGTCTACGCCGCTGCCATCGACAACGGCTACAAGCCGACCAGCATCGTCCTCGACGCACCCATTGAAATCGACCAGGGCCCTGGCAAGGAAGCCTGGAACCCGAAGAACTACGAAGAAGGCAAGTTCGGCGGCCCCTCCACGCTGCGCATCGGCATCGAGAAATCGCGCAACCAGATGACCGTGCGTCTGGCGCAAGACATGGGCATGCCGCTGATCACCGAATACGCCAAGCGGTTTGGCGTCTATGACGATCTGCTGCCCGTCCTGTCCATGTCGCTGGGTGCGGGTGAAACCACGCTCCTGCGCATGACGACCGCGTATTGCATGCTCGCCAACGGCGGTAAGCAGGTTCACGCAACGCTGATCGACCGCATCCAGGACCGTTATGGACGCTCGGTCTGGCGTCATGACGACCGCGAATGCGCCAATTGTAAATTCGAGGGCTGGGCCAATCAGCAGGAGCCCGACATCCCCGATACCCGCAAACAAATCATGGACCCCCACACCGCCTATCAGATGACCTCCATCATGGAAGGTGTCATCCAGCGCGGCACGGGAACGGTCATCCGTGAAAAATTCCTCCCCAAGACCCCTGTTGCTGGCAAGACGGGCACCACCAACGAAGAAAAAGACGCGTGGTTCGTCGGCTACACGCCAGACTTGGTCGTCGGCGTCTTTATCGGCTACGACACCCCGCGTCCGATGGGCAAAGGCAATACCGGCGGCGCGCTTGCAGCCCCCATTTTCGGCGACTTCATGAAACAGGTGGTGGGCGACAAGCCAGCCTCCCCGTTCCGCCAGCCCCCTGGCATCAAGACGATCCGCGTCGACCTCAAAACCGGCCTGCGCAGTCAGCCCGGCGACACCGGCACCACGATCATGGAAGCCTTCAAGCCCACCGAAGAGCCCGACGAACCCAGTTCTGCCCTCGGCGTGGGGTCGCAAGGCCAAGCCGACGCAGGTGCCGGCACCGCCATCGTCACCGGTCGCGGCGGCATCAACTGATCTCCGAAAACATCCAGCGCATCGTGCGCTCCTCGGAGGTTGGGAAAAGGCCACCAGCGTTTACACACCCGGCGAACGCCCCTATACCCAACGACCAATCACGAACACCGCCAGGAACACCCCATGCGCGCCGAACCGCAAAAATTGGTCGATAACATCAACGAAGCGCTGGCCCTCCTGCGGAGGCATCTTTGACTGGGATAACGCCCCCATCAAACTGGCCGAACTGAACGCCAGGACCGAAGACCCAAACCTTTGGAACGACCCCAAGAAGGCCCAGAAGGTCATGCGCGAGCGCCAGGTGCTCGAAGGCGCAATCAACATTTACAAAAAGCTCGCCCAAGAGTTGGATGACGGCATCACGCTTGTGGAAATGGGCGAAGCCGAAGACGACGCGGCCACCATTGCCGAGGGCGAAGCCGTCCTGCGCGCGCTGGACGCCGAAGCCCAGCGCAAGAGCGTCGAAGCCTTGCTGTCGGGCGAAGCCGACGGCAACGACTGCTACGTCGAAATCCACGCAGGCGCCGGCGGCACCGAAAGCCAGGACTGGGCCTCCATCCTGACCCGCATGTACATGCGCTTTGCCGACAAACGCGGCTACAAATACAATCTGATCGAAGAAAGCCCGGGCGAAGAAGCCGGCCTCAAATCGGCAACGTTGGAAATCAAAGGCGCGAACGCCTACGGCTGGCTGAAGACCGAATCGGGCGTCCACCGCTTGGTTCGCATCTCGCCCTTCGATAGTAACGCCCGCCGCCACACCAGCTTCACTTCGGTCTGGGTCTACCCCGTGATCGACGACAACATCGACATCGTCGTCAACGAAAGCGAATGCCGCATCGACACCTACCGCTCGTCGGGCGCGGGCGGCCAGCACGTCAACACGACCGACTCAGCGGTCCGCATCACCCACATCCCGACCGGCATCGCCGTTGCCTCCCAGCAGGAACGCTCGCAGATCAAAAACCGCGCGATTGCCTGGGACATGCTGAAATCGCGCCTCTACGAACTGGAATTGAAAAAACGCGAAGACAAAGCCAACGCTGAAAACGCGAGCAAGAAAGACATCGGCTGGGGCCACCAGATCCGCTCCTACGTGCTCCAGCCCTATCAGATGGTCAAGGACATGCGGACCGGCGTGTCCACGTCCGACACCAGCGGCGTCCTCGACGGCCATATCGACCTCTTCATCGAGGCAAGCCTGGCTCAGAAAATCAAAGGCGGCGCCCCCGTCGATGTCGAAGATTTAGGCTAAAGAACTCCAGGCTAAAGAACTCCAGGCTAAAGAACTTGGGCCACCCCATCCCGGTCCCTGACCGGCTCCCGAGGGCCAACCTGACAAGAACCAACACCCATGGCCCTCGCATTCCCCAATCTGCACCTGATCACCACGCCCGGCTTCACCGGCTATGCCCTGCTCGATAGCGGCGCTGGCCGCAAACTCGAACGCTTCGGCACCATCACCGTCGACCGCCCCGAACCCCAATCCCTCTGGTCCCAACGCCTTCCCGCTGCCGCCTGGGCCAAAGCCCACGCGGTGTTTTCAGCCTCGGGCGAAGACGATGAAAAGGGCAAATGGCGCGTCGACAAGCCGGTCCCCGAAAGCTGGCCCGTCACCATCGACTTCGGCCCCGGCGCGCAACATCGTGGCGTCACCGTGCAATGCCGCCTGTCCGGCCTCTGGCACTTGGGCCTCTTCCCCGAACAGCTCCCCCACTGGCAGTTCATGCTGGAGCGCATCGCCACCGTCAAAGGCGAAACACCCCGCGTCCTCAACCTGTTTGGCTACACGGGTGCAGCCTCGCTGCTCGCAGCTGCCGCCAATGCCGACGTGACCCACGTCGACGCCTCGAAGAAGGCGATCCAATGGGGCAAGGACAACCAGGCCGCCAGCAAACTCCCCGATGCCAAAATCCGCTGGATGCTCGACGACGCCACCAAGTTCGTCGCCCGCGAAGTCCGGCGCGGCAAAACCTATCACGTCATCCTCGTCGATCCCCCCAAGTTCGGCCGCGGCCCCGACGGCGAAACCTGGGACATCTATCGCCACGTCGCCCCCCTGCTGTCCGACTGCGCCAAACTGCTTTCCCCGCAAGACGCCAGCATGGTCCTGACCGTCTACGCCATCCGCGCCTCGGCCCTCACCTTCGCCCAACTGCTCGCCGAAACCCTCAACGGCCGTCCCGGCTCCTTTGACGTCGGCGAACTGGCCATCCTCGAACAAGGGGCAACCCGCGCCGTCCCCACGTCCCTCTTCACCCGGTGGATCTCCAAATAGACCTCAAACTGTCATCCCGGACAAGCAGAGCGCCTTCGCGAAGCGCAGATCCGGGACCCAGCGCACGAGCGCCGAAGGCCCCGCCACCCTCACCACGTCAGATACGCCATCGCCCCGATCGCCGAAACCCCGCTGCCGGCAAACAACTCCCGCAGCTTGCCCGCATCGATCTCCTGCCCGGTCATCGCATCATGCCGGTGGATGCCCGACGCAATGAACAACCCATCGACGCCCGCCCCCTGCGCGGCCTTCAAATCCGTCCGCAGCGCGTCACCAATCCCCAAAATCCGGTCCTTCGCCACAGCCCCCTCGCGCAACCGCTGCGCGACATCCAGCGCCGTCCCGTACGCGTTGGGATGCGGCTTCCCTGCCCAGAACACGTCCCCGCCCATGTGCGCATAAAGGTCGGCAATCGCCCCGGCACACAGGTACAATTTGCCCCCCACATCGACCACCAGATCAGGATTGGCGCACACGAACGGCATCCCGCGCGCCAACGCGATCTCCAGCACGGGCCGGTAACTCTCAGCCGTCTCCGTCAGATCGTCCTCAAGCCCCGAGCACACGATCGCCTCGGCCTCCGCCAAACTGGTCTTGCGCGCTGGCAGTTTATCAAACAGCGCCGAATCCCGGTCGCGCGGCCCAATACAATAAACCGCCCCGAACCCGGCATCCCTCACATGTGCGAGCGCAATATCGCCCGACGACACGATGGCGTCATAGGTCCCATCCGGAACCCTCCGCGAAACGAGCATCCGCGCCACCTGCTCCTGCGGCACCGGCGCGTTCGAAACGAGCACCACCGTCCCGCCGCCATCCCTGAACTGCGAGAGCGCCGCACACGCCGCCGGAAACGCCTTCAACCCATCGTGCACCACGCCCCACACATCGCAGAACACCACGTCATACTTGCCCAGTAACTCCCGAGCCTCAGTCAAAATCGGTGGTGACATGATAATCCTTGCTGCAAACGGCCCGCGTTAACGGGGAGGGTTAGGGTGAGGGTTAAACGCGCACCGCATACACGTGAATGCGACACTGTCCCTTCTCCCCGTCCTTCACGGGGAGAGGCTTAGAGCTTGCCCCCGCGAAGGCGGGGGGTGAGGGGCGGCAGCGAGTCGCGACACCTTAAAGACGCAGCCACCGCACCCAATCTTAACTCTCCCTCCCCTTGCGGCGTCACGGCGTTGGCGCTTTGCCCCGCAATCAGGTACGAGAGCGCTCAAACATCCCAGGACTTGATCCGCAGGCACTCGTTTTGCCTGACGGTTTCCGCATCCGCGTACAGCGCGCCGGTTGCGCAATCTGGCCAAGCGCAAATGGACGCGAAATGCCCTTTCCCCAAATGAATGCCAACCTCGCACGTGCCCTGGCCGAGCGAGGTTACGAAGAACCGACCGCCGTTCAAAGTGCGGTGTTGACCCCGGAAGCGGAAGGCCGCGACCTGCTGGTCTCCGCCCAAACCGGCTCTGGCAAAACCGTCGCCTTCGGCGTGGCGCTCGCCACCACGCTGCTGGGCGACGCCGAACGGTTCGGCACGCCCGGCCTGCCGCTGGCTTTGATCGTCGCACCCACCCGCGAACTGGCCCTCCAGGTCCAGCGCGAACTGGAATGGTTGTACGGCCCCGCTGGCGGTCGCATTGCCTCGTGCGTCGGCGGCATGGATATCCGCCGCGAAGCCAAAGCGCTCGCCAGCGGCTGCCACATCGTCGTCGGCACCCCAGGCCGCCTGAAAGACCACATTCAGCGCAAACGCCTGGAACTCAGCGGCCTCAAAGCCGTCGTCCTCGATGAAGCCGACGAGATGCTCGATTTAGGCTTCCGTGAAGACCTCGAATACATCCTTGAGCAAACCCCATCAGAGCGCCGCACGTTGTTATTCTCGGCCACAATCGCCCAAGAAATCGCAACGCTCGCCAAAACCTTCCAGCGCGACGCCCTGCGCATTCAAACGATCAACCACCGCGAAGCCCACGCCGACATCGACTACCGCGCCATCCGCGTGGTCGGCCATGAAGTCGAACGCGCCATCGTCAACGTGCTGCGGTTCTACGACACCGGCGCAACGCTTGTATTCTGCTCCACCCGCGAGGGCGTCAAACGCCTTCACGGCAGCCTGCTCGAACGCGGCTTCGCAGCCGTCGCCCTTTCGGGCGAATTGAGCCAGGCCGAACGCTCGGGCGCGCTGCAATCGCTGCGTGATGGCCGCTCGCGCGTATGCGTGGCAACCGACGTCGCAGCCCGCGGCCTCGACCTCCCCGACCTCGGCCTCGTCATCCACGCCGACCTGCCCAACGACCGCGAAACCCTGCTCCATCGCTCGGGCCGCACCGGACGCGCTGGCCGCAAAGGCATCTGCCTTTTGATGGTGCCGCCGATGAAGCGCCGCCGCGCGGAAATGCTGATCCGCGCCGCCAACGTCAACGCCACCTGGGGCCCGCCCCCTTCTGCTGACGAAGTGCGCGCCAAAGACCAGGAGCGCCTGCTCAACGACGCCATGTTCGGCGAAGAAATGACCGACGAAGATTTGGTGATCGCCAAGGCCATGCTGGAACAGCGCACGCCCGAAGACGTGGCCCTCGCCCTTGTCCGTGTTCTGCGCGCCCGCCTGCCCGCCCCCGAAGAAGTCTCCGACCCCGGCAACGGCAGCTTCAAGGACCGCAAGCCCGCCGACCGCTGGGAACGCGACGGCAAATCAGATGGCAAGCCGTTCGAGCGCCGCGCCTCCTACTCCGAACGCGACACCGACTACGTCCCCACCGGCGATGCCGACCGTGGCCCCCCGCGCGATCGCCTGAAGCCCGAAGACACCGTCTGGTTCCGTATCAACGTCGGCCGCACCCGTAACGCCGAACCGCGTTGGATGATCCCGCTGATCTGCAAAGCAGGCGGCATCACTAAAGCCGAGATCGGCTCGATTCGCATCTTCGACAATGACAGCCGCTTCCAGATCGCCAAGGACAAAGCCGAAGCCTTCGCTGCCAGCGTCCAGGGCAAGAACGAAAACAACACGATCATCACCCAAGCCTTCGGCCCCGAAGACCGCGCCACCTTCACCCCTCGCCGCGAAGGCCCCAACGCTTCGCCAAGCGGGTTCAAATCCGACGGTGAAAGCCGGCCCTTCAAAAAGGGTCCGTTCAAACCCAAACGCGATTTCGGCGACAGCCGCACAGCCCCTGCGTTTGAAGCCCGCCCGGTCACCGATGCCCCACGCCCAGCCTCCGAGCCGCGCACCGAGGGCGAGTGGGAAAAGAAGCCCTTCAAAAAGCCCTTCCACGCCAAGAAAGACTTCGGCAGCAAGGACGGCGGCGGCAAGAAAGACTGGGGAAACAAGGACTTCGCCAAGAAGGACTACGCCCCCAAGCCCTACGCTAAGTCCCAAGAAAAGCCCTATGAAAAGCCCGCAGGCGAACCCACAGGCAGCGTTACCGATACCCGTCCCGCCCCGCGCGCCGATGGCGACGCACCACGCCCCTTCAAGAAACCGTTCGCCCACAAAGGCAAACCCATCTCAGGCGGCCCCGGCGGCGACAAACCGTTCGTCAAACCCTACAAAGCGAAGAAAAAATTGAAGGCGCAGTAACAACGCGTCACTTTCCTCTCCCGGGACGGGAGAGGATGTCCGAAGGACAGGTGAGGGACTCGACGCGAGGAGAGTCCCTCAATCGAAGTTCCCCATCCGCCCCTACCGGGGCAACTTCTCCCGTCCCGGTAGAAGTAAGGCGCGCGCTATACTTCAGTCCCAAAAGAGGAGGGGGTTTGGGGAACTCGTTCCCCCAATTGGGTTTGGGCGAAAGCCCAATCGCGCAGCGCTTACTTCCCCGTATCCCACGGTGACCGCCAATCGGGCGGCGACTTCGTCCCGTCCGAGAACGCTGAAAATACGGTATCGGGTGCCGACGTATTATGCCGCGACGGCACCAGCCGCCCGGTCCACACATCCGTTGCAGCCTTCGCCCCCGTGAACGCCATCACCGGTTCTTCGCGCCACGATTTCGCACCCGCTTCCAAAACCGCCGTCTGTGCCACGTCATTGTTGAATTGCGTCACATACATCGACCGCATGGTCGCAAACGGTCGCCCGGAAATCCCCTTGTCGAACGCCACGTCGATCCGCTGCCGTTCGCGGTCCAGTTTCGAGATCGAAAGCCGCGCCGACCCGCCACGTGCAAATTGCAGCGTGAATGTCCGGGTCTTAGGATCGAATGCAATCTCGCTCAAATCCACGATTGGCCGCGTCCCGCCATCGGGTGCCGCCACCTCTTCGACCGGCCCCACCATGAACGAGCTGCCGTAGGCACTCCACCCAAGGTGGGCTGGCGGCAACGGACGCGCGCGCCAATATCCATCGGGGGGATAGACGACGAGCACTTCTTCGGCCCGCTCGTTCGCCCGAACCCAAACCTGCACTACGTGAAACTTTGCATCGACCTTATCGCCGACCCGGAACGGCACGGCCTTGTCGCGCCAGAACCCGCCGAATTCGTATCCCGTCACCCAAAGCTCGACATCCTCATAGATCGTCACCTTGCGCGGCAGCTTCGCAGGCCCCGTCGTTCCGGGATCGGCTTTGATATCGCAGGCCGTCCAGTCGGCTGAAAAATTGTCCCGCTGCAACGTATCGATGTAGGCGGGATGCGCCGCCTCGATCCGGAATTGCGTCACCGCCGGGTTGGTCATGGCGAGCGTGACGTTATCCTTCTCCGCGCACAACTGCGCCTCGCTCTTGTTCTCGACCTGAACGCCCAGCATCCCAACAGATGCGGCATGGACTGGCGAAGCAAACACCAGCAAAGCGATCAATGGCGACACGCTACGCACGCTGAGCTTTGAAACGACGCCCTCTCTTTTCACTCCATGGCCGCCCTCGAGGCGGCCATCCAGGGGCCACGAACGCCGACGCTTCCACTTGCGGCCCTGGATGGCCAGGTCAAGCCCGGCCATGGAGTGGTTGGACAAGCCGCCAGATATAGCGCCCATTTCACGCAGCAAACTCAACCACCGCATCAGCCCTTCCCCCCCAGCATCGCGTACACATCGCCCGAATTCGCGTCATGCGGCAGCGCGCGGATATGCGCCGCCATGTCCGCCGCCGTCAGCCCTTGCGCAAACCCCAGCACCTGGCTTTCGCCCAGCGCAATATTGAACCGGTACGGCCCCAGCGCCGCGAGCCTGTCCAGACACGCATACGCAACGTCTCGCTGGATCGTCGTGAACTCAAACGACAGCACGGGCACCGGTTTGGACAACCCGGCAAGCACGTCGGCTTCAAATCCCTCGACGTCGATCTTGACGAACGCGGGCGGACCGTGGGCAGCAATCAACGCATCCAGCGTCGTCACCGGCACGGTGATGTGTTTGTCCCAAACCTGCCCTTCCCACCCGCCCGCACCCTCAGCGGCCTTGACGAAATCGTCGCTGGCCGTGGTTACGGTCGGATTGGCCGAATTGATGTGCAGCGTCAGCCGTCCAACCTGTGCCCCACACGCCGACGAAATCAGCGCCACGCCCAGATCGTCGCGATAGATCGCCTCGATCGCCCGCGCGCAATCGGGCTGCGGCTCTAGCGCGACAACCCGCGCCCCGACCCGCCGGAACGATCCGATTCTGTCGCCGACGTGGCTGCCGATGTCGAACGCGAGATCGCCCGGGCGCAGGAACTGTGCATACAGCGCATCCATCGCCGCATCGCGCGACGGATCGCCGTAATACACCTCGAACGATCGCCGCAACCCAGCGTTTGCCGGATCTGCCTTCAGTGCATCCACGATAGCTTTTGTCATCTGTCCCTCGTCAGCGTGCAAGCCGCTTGTTCCAATACCCCGGCCGCCGCTTCACATGAGCGAACGCATAAACACGGACAATGTCGCCTTCAACGCGATAGATAATTTTGTACGGGAACGTCGTCACCAAGCATTGCCGCCATCGCCGGCCAACCATGGGCCAAGCATTCGGCCGCTCGGCGATGCGCTGTTCGCATTGAGCAGCCTCGTGGAGCAACCGCTCGCCCAATTCCACCGACCGCGCCGACTCTGCCAAATAGACCGCAGCGTCGCTTAACTCTTGCTCGGCTTCGGGCACGTAAACGACTTTCATAACCGCTTAAGTCGCTCACGAATTCTCGCATGAACCTCCTCAGCGGGAACAAACTTAGTCTCACCGCGCTCGGCCTTATCAACCCGCCGCTCGACTTCCTCGACCCAAGCCGCCTCGATTTCCTCAGGCGTCCCCTCGTCCGCGCCGGGGTCGAACTCGTGCTGCAGCCGCAAAAGCAATTCTTCGCGCTCGGCAGGCGACAGCTTGCGGGCTTCCTCGATGATCGATGTGACGCGCTTATTCATGCCGTCATCCTACCACTCGGCCCCCGCCTGCGTCATCTGCCAAACACCACATCAAGCACGATCTCAAACGGCCAGCACCTTTCGCACCTCATCAGGCGTCGCAAAGTCCTCCGGAATGCCCGCAATCCCTTGACGCTTCATCCATGCCCCAAGCGCCGGATTGGCCGTGATGACGCAAAACGGCACCGCGAGCAGATAACCGGCCGTCAGCGGCAGGCTCCACCAGAACGCCGTCGGCGAGACCGACCACAGCGCCCCGCACACCAGCACGCCAAACAGCATTTGCGGCCACAATTGCCCAACCGCCGCGCTCCAGGAAATCCCATAAGCGTCGCGTGATTGCCCACCCCACACGACCGACTTCCCCATCACCAGCAGGCCGATCATGAAGATCGTCGTGCGGATTGTTGAGACCGCCCCTTGCAGGAACGAAAACACCAGTTCAACCACGGCGGAAATGGCAAACCGCACCGGCCCACCAAACCGCGCAACCTCGCCCTTGGTCAACACCGCATCCAACAGGCCAGCCATTTTCGGCGCAAGGTACATCACGAAAAACGCCACATAGAGCCCCTTGGCAAGGCCCACCGGAAAGTCCGACACCGTCGCAAAATGCGCCGCAGCCAACGGCGATAGCGCGATCATCACCGTCCAGGCTGGCAAGCCGACAAACATCAAAATCGCCCACACCAGCTGAAACCGGCTCATCGGCAGCAGTCCGGGAATGTCCATCAGCCGCGTATACTGCAGGTTCCCCTGACACCACCGCACATCGCGGGTGAGAAAATCGAGCATCGTCGGCGGGTTTTCCTCCCACGACCCGCCCTCGACGGGCAGCACACGCACCTCATATCCGGCCCGCCGCATCAGCGTCGCCTCGACCTGATCGTGCGACAGCACATGCCCGCCAAACGGTCCTCCGCCGGGGATCACCGGCAGCGCGCACTCATCGCGAAACGGCGCGATCCGCACCACGGCATTGTGCCCCCAAAACGGCCCGCAGTCCGCCGTCCACCAGGCTTGTCCCATCGTGTAGGAGCGCATTCCGTGCCGCATCCCGAACTGGAAGATCCGCGCAAACGCGCTGCTCGACGGCATCCCGACGACGAGGCTCTGCAAAATCCCGAGCTTGGGATAGGCTTGCATCATCGCCACCATGGCGACGATGGCATCGCCCGACATCAAGCTATCGGCATCCAGCGGCAACATCAGCTCGAACGGGCGGCCCTCGGCTTGCGTGAAATCCCGCACGTTGCCAGCCTTGAACCCGGTATTGACCGCGCGCCGCCGGTACACGATCTCAGCCTCTGGCTGCTCGGCTTTCCACGCAGCAACCAGCGCCTCTTCGGCCGCGGCAACGTCCGCCTTGTTGGTATCGCTCAATAGAAAATACGAAAAAGCCGCGCCCTGCCCGGTCGCGTCGACGCTCGCCTTCACCGTGCGCAGCCGCGTGATGGCCCGACCCGGCTCCTCGTTGCGCAGCGTCATCATGATCGCGGTCTTGACGGTCAGCGGCGTCGCCACGTCCCCCGCTGCCATATACGGCGCCACCTCGGCCCGCGCATCGCGTCCGCCATGCAGCAGCCACAGCCCAATGACGGCGTTCCAAAATCCGAGCACGGTCCAAGGCGTCCCGACCGCAAAGCACAGGAACATCACCCAGCCCACGATCGTCCACCCGCCAGCCCCGAACACCGACGCGGCCATAGCCAGCATCGCGATGTACGTTGCAACGTTCAGCACCACCACAATCTGACGCCGGCGCGCAAGTTCAGCGCTTGCCTGTATCCCCGCAGGTGTCATAACGCTGGCACGCGGGTCTGATCCCTTGACGCCGTCGTGCAACTCAAGCCGTTCCGTCATCTTCTCAACTTCCACCACAAACCAAACCGCCGCACATCTGCGACACTCTCAAATCCAGGCACGCATACCCCATGACCGACCAGCCGACCACCCAGATGCGCCGATCGGCAGCCCAGCGACATGTATCGCGCGCCCTGTGGTACGTCGGCCCCGGCCAGGTCGAGCTGAAGATTGCGTCCCTGCCCCCGCTCAACCCCGGTGAAGCCCGCGTCCGCACCCACTACACCGGCATCAGCCGCGGCACCGAGCGCCTGATCCTGTCGGGAAGCGTGCCGCCAGCCGAATTCGCCCGCATGCGCGCGCCCCTCCAGGAGGGCGACTTTCCGTTCCCAGTGAAATACGGCTATTGCGCGGCTGGCATCGTCGAAGATGGCCCGCCGGAGTTGCAGGGCAAACCGGTTTTCTGCCTCCATCCCCACCAGGATGTCTTCAACGCACCTGCCGCCATGCTGGTGCCGTTGCCCGACGGCCTCACGACCCGCCGCGCCACACTCGCCGCCAACATGGAAACCGCCCTCAACGCCCTATGGGACTCAGGCGCTGGCCCCGGCGACCGCATCGTCATCGTCGGCGCTGGCATCCTCGGCCTGCTGGTTGCAGCGCTTGCTGCCAAAATCCCCGGCACCGACACCACCATCGTCGACACGCTTCCCGAACGCGCAGATCTTGCCGCATCGCTGGGTGCTGCCTTTGCGCTCCCGCACGCGGCCCCCACCGACGCCGACGTCGTGGTCCACACCTCCGCCAGCGCCCCTGGCTTCAACACCGCGATCGGTTGCGCCGGGCTCGAGGCCACCATCATCGAATTAAGCTGGTATGGCGAAAAGGCCATCCCGGCCTCCCTCGGCGGCGCGTTCCACAGCCGCCGCCTGCGCCTGATCTCCTCCCAGGTCGGCCACGTCGCCCCCTCGCGCCGTCCACGTTGGAATTATCGCCGCCGCCTCGAAAAAGCGCTGGTCCTTCTGCAAGACCCTCGGCTAGACGCACTCGTTGCCGATGATATTGCTTTCGACGACCTGCCCGCGCGTCTGCCGCCCGTCTTGACCGGCTCGCCAGCAACCCTGCCGCCAGTCATCCGTTATCCGTCAAGCCTCTGATACCAACCTGAGAAGGCCCACCCCATGTTCGCCGTAGAAGTCCGCGACCGCATCATGATTGCCCACTCCCTTCCTGACCCGTTCTTCGGCCCCGCGCAGAACATGCACGGCGCAACCTTCGTCGTCGACGTTGCCTTTTTCCGGCACGAACTCACCCCTCAAAACGTCGTAGTCGACATCGGCGCAGCCCTTGATGTGCTCAACAAGACGCTGAAGCCCTTGTCCTATCAGAACTTAGACAATCTGCCTCAATTCAAAGGCGTGCTGACCACCACCGAATTCCTCTGCAAATACATCTTTGACGCCGTGGCTGCGGCCGCCAAGTCCGGCGCGCTCGGTGCCGACGGCAAGGGCCTTGCCAAGATCCGCGTGACCTTGAGCGAAACCGACCTCGCCCGCGCCGTCTACGAAGGAACCGTCGCGTGACAACGCCCAGCGCAAGATCCATTTCATTCGCTGTCCCCGGCAATATCGACCTGCCGACGGGCGGCTACGGCTACGACCGGCGCGTCTTGGAACTGCTGCCCGACTACGGTGTTCAGGCCGACCTGATCTCCCTGCCCGGCAGCTTTCCGTTTCCGTCCGCCGCCGATCTTGTGCACACAAAAGCCATGCTGGCGACGACTCCCGCCAGTCATGCCCTCCTGATCGACGGTCTGGCCCTTGGCGCGATTCCCGCCGATGTTCTCAAAAGTCTGAAGCGCACGTTTATCGCCCTTATCCACCACCCGCTCTGCCTCGAAGCAGGCCTCACCGACGAACAGGCAGCCCACCTGAAGGCCACCGAAACCCAAGCCCTGGCACTCGCCCGCCACGTCTTGGTCACCAGCTTTGCAACCAAGCGCATCCTGGTCGCGGACTTCGCGGTGCCGATCACCAAAATCACCGTCGCCGAACCCGGCACCGATCCCTCGATGCGGGCCTCCGGCACCGGCACGCCGATGCAGCTTCTGGCGGTAGGTGCCATCTCCCAGCGCAAGGGCTATGAAATCCTGATCGAAGCCCTAAAACCCTTAAATGACCTGGACTGGCGTCTGACCATTGCAGGCGCCACCGACCGCGATCCCGCAGCCGTCGCCCGCCTCGAAACGGCCATCGCCGCCGCTGGCTTCCACGACCGTGTCCGCCTGTCAGGCACCGTCGTTCCAGCCACCCTCACCAAATATTACGACACCGCCGACCTGTTCGTCATGTCGTCGCTGTTTGAAGGTTACGGCATGGTCTTGGCCGAAGCCATGGCCTGCGGCTTGCCCATCGTGTGCACCACCGGCGGTGCCGCGTCCGACACCGTCCCCGATGCCGCCGCGATCAAGGTCGCGCCCGGCAACGCCGCAGCCCTCACCGCCGCGATCGAAAAAGTCCTCAGCGATAAGCGCCTTCGCCGCCGCATGGCCGACGCCTCCTGGGAAATGGGCCGCACGCTGCCGCCCTGGACCGAAACCACCCGCCGCATCGCCGCCGTCATCATGGGGATATCAGTATGAGTGGATTTTCCCCCGATTGGCTGGCCCTGCGCGAAGGCCCCGACCATCGCTCGCGCAACACAACCCTCGCCAACACCCTGCAAACCCGCTTTCTCCAGCGCGAAACGATCAACGTCCTCGACCTGGGCTGCGGCACTGGCTCGAACCTGCGCGCGACCTCAGCACTGCTCCCCCACACCCAGCACTGGACCCTCGTCGACTACGACGCAGCACTCCTGGCCGCCGCCCGCACAACCCTCATGACCTGGGCCGACAGCCACGCCACCGGTCTCAACGGCACTCTGACGCTCGCCAAAGGCCACGCCCGCCTGACGGTCGCCTTCCATCAGGCCGACCTCGTCGCCAGCCTCGACGCCGTCCTCGACCTCGCGCCCAAGCCCGACCTCATTACGGCCTCTGCCCTGTTCGATCTGGCATCCCCCGCCTTCATCCAGCAATTCGCAGCCAGCGTCGCCAAACGCGGCGCGGTCTTCTACACCGTCCTGACCTACAACGGCATCCAGCGCTGGACCCCGCGCACGCCGCTCGACCAGTCCATGAGCGGCGCATTCAGCCGCCACCAGATGACCGACAAGGGTTTCGGCCCCGCCTGCGGACCCACCGCCCCGGTCGAACTTGCCGAACAGTTCGCAACCCACGGCTATGGCGTCCAGGAAGGCGACAGCCCCTGGCATCTCGGCCCCGTCGATCAAAAACTCATCAATGAACTGAGCGCTGGCTTTGCCGCCGCCGTCCGCGAAACCAAATCCATCCCCGAAGCCGAAATCGACGCTTGGCTCTCCCGTCCCCGCACCGGCTCGGAAGTCGGCCACACCGACACCCTCGCCATCCCCGGCTCCCGCTCCGCCCTCACCGAACGCGACGACGACTGACCCAAACACTCTGGTTGGGTTAGCGGCCCGCCCGCTGCGTAACCCAACATTGCCCTCTACTGTTTCCCCGCCGAAATCACCCGCAGCAGCGTTTGATCCTTGTTGATCACCGCGAGATCCTTGCACTGCGCCTTCGCCTTCGCCTTCGTGCTGCATTCGATGGTCACGGTGTAGGGAATGTCGGGAAATTTCTGCACCGTGTACTGGAGAACGATGCCTTCCATCCCTTCGGCGGCCCCATCCGACACCGACACCGCAGCCGGTGCACCCTTGGCGCGCGCCGCAGCCCGGCTGCCGGGCGCTGCCCCGCCGATCTGGAACTTGGCATCGCCTTCCACATTCACGCGCCGGTCCGCATCGATCGAAATCGAAATGCCCTCATAGGTGTCGGTCAGATGATACCAATAGGGCTGCTTGGGGTCGGACACGAACGAACGCGGCTTGATCGGTGCCGCATCCATCCCCGCCACGTTCTTCACAAGCTGCGGCACGCCATCGAATGCCAGCACCGGCAATTGCACCTGCGACGCGCCAGCTGGAACCGCTCCGCCCGCCGACCGTGCGGACCGCAACGATGCAATTTCCGGGTCGGCCCAGTCAACCTTGAGCAGCCCCTGACCGCTCGCCGTTCGATCTTGTGCCAGCGCCACCCACCCGGTGGCCGCCACGCCTGCGACCACCAGCCCTGCAACCACCGCAGGCATTCCCAACGCCGACCGTCCCACGCGCATGTCGTCCTCCGTCACACCACTTGAATGATACTCAGCGACACATCGCACCGCCGATCACTGATTACATCGCTCTCCTGACAAAAATGCGAGCGTTTTCAGTTTTTTTGTAAAATCATCGGCAGGCCACCAAGGCCGATCTGCGACACTCGGCGAGTAAAGCGCCGTCACACAGGGATGCTCAGTTGCCGCATGTCCGATCTTTGGGCATAGTGACGATATTGTAGAGGAGTGAGGGTGGGATGGCGTTCGCTCGGGCACAACGCACGCTGATATCAAGCCGCGCGTCAAGCTGGCGTGCGATCCTGCGTGCAATTTGTATGGTCGCAGCCTTAACGGCGCTGCCCTCGATCGCGGCTGCAAAATGCCTCTACACCAACCCCGACCGTGGGTTGACCCCGTTACCAGGTCCCATCGTCACAAAAACCCCGCCCGTCGTCACGCCAGACCCAGCCAAACCGACAAACACGGGCATGGCCTACTTTCCACCCGGCGATCTTAATCCGAAAGACAAAGGCCGTGGCCGCGTGGGCGACCGCAAGGTCTATCTGCCCAAAATCGTCTTCCCGGTTCGCCTCCAAACTGGCTTCGACCCACCTGTCGCTGGCAAACACGCCCATTTGAACTCCCAGATCTGGGGGTATGGCGGGGGCGGCTGGAATGGCAAGGGTGCCGCTGGCGGCACCGAGTGCGACCCGCGCAACTACGACCCGATGATCCAGCGTGACAACTTCTGCGAAGTCCGCGGCTGGCCGATGCCAATGTGTCCGTCGGGCCAGGGCCACCAGGGCCAGGACATCCGTCCACCGACCTGCGAAGATAACAAATGGGACGTCGTGGCCGTCGCTGAAGGGATCATTACCCAAGTCACGCCAAACACCACCGTCCGCCTTAAGGGCAGCGACGGTACTGAATACTATTACCTCCACATGCATCCAGACTCGATCAAGGTCAAAACCGGCCAGACGGTCAAACAAGGCGATGTGCTGGGGCGCATCTCGAACTTCATGAATGGCGGGCGCGAGACCACCAAACACCTGCATTTCCAGGTCTCGCAGTCGATCCGCATCGGCAACGAGACCCAGCGCGTCTACGTCCCGGTTTTCTCGTCGTTGATTGCCGCCTACCGCCGCTCGAAGGGTCTCGACAGCGGCATGGACGACAAAGAGAATTTGATTCTCGACCCCGCGCGTGAATTGACCGGCGACGCCCCCGAAGTTCCAGCCGCCGGGTTCGTATCCTGGCCGATCCCCAACGTGACCGGCTTCGACGGCCAGGCGATCACGCCGCTGTCGCTGACCCAGTTCTTCAAAGCCAAGGATTCAAAGGCGCCGGTCCGCTACGCAGCGACCGGCCTTCCAGAGGGCCTCACCCTGAATAGCGCCACGGGTGCCGTCAAAGGCAACTTGGGCAACAACGCCTCGAAGGGCGGCACCAATGGTGCCTACACGGTCACCGTGATGGCCGACGACGGCAAAGGCAACATCGCCCAGCAGAGCTTCACCGTCTCCGCGTCCAAAGCCCCGCCATCGATCGGCACCGCCACGCGCGGCAAATTCTACAAAGACGGTGGCCGTGTTCTGATCGATGCCGGCGCAGCGTTCCTCAATCCAAGCGCACTCTCGCTGCGCTACGCCGCAACCGGCCTGCCGACCGGCCTCACGATCAATCCAACAACGGGGCGCATCGCAGGCAAACTCGCGAAAAACGCCTCCCAGGGCGGCACCAACGGCGGCGTTTATGCAGTCACCGTCTCGGCCACCGACGGCAAAACGGCGCCCGTCAACATGCGCTTCACCATCACCGCTGAACGCCAGACCGACCCCAATGCCGTGGTGCCGGACTTGCCACCGCCAAAAGTCACCGACGCGCTTCCCTCGGTCCGTGCCTACAACGGCCAGCCGATTACCAACATCAACACCGCCGCTGCCTTCGACATCTGGTACGGCGCAAGTCCGCTGCGCTATTCAGCCGTCAGCTTGCCACTGGCACTCTCGATCGACCCCGACACCGGCGTGATTTCCGGCACCCTGTCTCCGGACGCCTCCAAAGGCGGCCAAGACGGCTCCTACACCGTCAAAGTCGTCGCCGATAACGGCGAAGGCGGGGTTGGCTCGCAAAGCTTTGTTTTGACCGCCCGCAACCTGCCCCCAGTGCTGTCCACGCCAACCATCAACAAGACCTTCAACGAGGGCGAAGCAGTCGAAATCAGTGTTGGCAGCGCCTTCACGGCTTCTGACCCGTCAGTCATCACCTACACCATCACCGGACTACCAACAGGCCTGACCTACAGCCGCACGTCGGGGTACGTTTCAGGCAAGCTGGCGGCCGGCACAGCGGCAGGCGGCAGCGGCGGCGTCTACACGGTTGTCGCAATCGCCGACGACGGTAAGGGCGGCACAGCCAGCCAGACTTTCACGATCACCGCAGTCATACTGCCACCGCCTCAACCGGCCCCGGCTCCGGCTCCAGTTCCAACGCCCGCACCCGCGCCGGCGCCTGTTCCCACGCCGACCCCTGAGCCAACGCCGGCTCCAGCGCCGCAACCAGCTCCCGCGCCAGCTCCGGCGCCAGTTCCCGCACCCACACCGGAACCTGCACCGGCCCCGACGCCCGCTCCTGTCCCGGCACCAGCCCCGACACCGACACCCGAACCGACGCCCGCGCCGGCTCCGGCTCCGGAACCAGCCCCCGCGCCCAGACCGCAGCCGACGCCAGAACCTGCGCCAGTTCCCGTTCCGGTTCCAGCTCCGCAACCAGCGCCTGCGCCAGCTCCCGTTCCGGCTCCAGCTCCGCAACCAGCGCCTGCGCCAGCTCCCGTTCCGGCTCCAGCTCCGCAACCAGCGCCTGCGCCAGCTCCCGTTCCGGCTCCAGCTCCGCAACCAGCGCCTGCGCCAGCTCCCGTTCCGGCTCCAGCTCCGCAACCAGCGCCTGCTCCTGCTCCTGCTCCTGCGCCTGCTCCTGCGCCTGCGCCTGCGCCTGCGCCTGCGCCAACCCCGACGCCAGCTCCGGAACCAGCCCCCGCGCCCGTAACCGACCCAGCCCCACCCAAGACCTGGAGCGGCTGGGCTTGGGACAAGGTCGCCGGAACATGGTCGTACATTTCAAGCTGGTGGACCAAAAAACCGTCACCGTGAAACCGCTAAGCGAAGGGCTCATTGCCCTTGCGCTAGAGCCCCAAAAAACTGATGGGTCTGGGAAGCTGTGCTTCCCAGCGGGGCTGCGGGGCTGGCCCCGCTCGCAGCATCGCTGCGATCCGCCGCGCGTACGGACCATCTCTTTCGCGTGTCACTTCGCCCTGAAATCCGCCCCGGTCTTTGCAATCACGCCGAACCGCGTGGTCGCCGCCGCATCCGGCTGCGCCAACGCGACGATGGCACGCTTCAGCGCAGCCCCGCCCAAGCCGACCGTCTCAGCCGACAGCTTAGCCGCAAGCCCGGCCACCCGGGCCGCTGCAATCTGCGAATACGATCCCGTGACCGGCGCACAACCCGCCGCGTCGCACGCGGCCCATGTCAGCTCGCCGAGGGCTGCCAAATCCACAGCAGCCCCCCGGTTCGCCTTTCCTGTCCCGCCATTGGCAACAGAAGCGACAGCCGTCACCACAACGACATTCAATAAATCACCAACCCCCAGCCCATCCAGAACAGCCGCTTGATCCCCCGCTGGCACCACAAACAGCAACTCCGGAAACTGCTTGGATGCCGCTGCCAGGAACGCGAAGTCGGGAGCCGGACTTTCAGGAAACCCGCCCGGCAGAAAGACGATACGGGCTGGCCCTTTTGACACATAGGAAATCGCCCGTGCAAGGCTCACCCGCTGGGCCGCATCCGCCCGAAACACAGCAATCCGGCTGGACTGCTGATCAAGCAGGAGGGCGACGACGTGCGACTGAAACGACCGATGACTTGCCGTCTGTTCCACCCCATACGGGCGGCGATCCCCATCGATCAAATCGAACCCGACGATCTCGCCCTCACCATCGCGCGCCAGCCGACGGGCGAAGTCCCGATCCGTATAGTCGATCCCCGGCCCCACAATCGCAACCGCGACCCCACCCGGATCGACACCGATCGGCACAGGCGGTTTGTCCCCCGCAGCCGCTCGTGCCACCGCGCCCATCGCGATAACCACCGCCACGACCCAGCGCGCGACCATGCTGCTAGACCCGCGGCTTCAAGGCCGGATCGGACGGCCGCGCGGTCTCACCGGCCGCTGCCGCAGCGCGCGCCTTGGCAATCCGCCGCCCGATCGGCCCGACCGACGTCGTAATGAGGTCGGCAATCTCCGCCACATCGTCGCGCGAAAACACCGGCACCTTCTCGCCCGGCTCGTCGGCATCCGACGCAATGGCGATCACATACGGGTCATCCTCGGCGAGCTTGTTTTTTGAAAACGCGATCCGCGACCGCACTTCGATCTTGGGGATCTCCGCGTATTTATAGCCCTCGACCACAATCAGGTCGGCAGGCGACATCCACGACAGAACTTCGTTCAGCGACGGCTCGGGCTCGTGATCCAATTGGTGTATGATCGCCCACCGCTTCGACCCGACGATGCAAATCTCGTTAGACCCTGCTGTGCGATGCCGCGAACTGTCGGTCTGCGCGTCGTCGACCTGAAAACTCTCGTGCGCATGTTTGATCGAGGCCACGTGATGCCCGCGCCGGGTGAACTCCTCGATGAGCCGCACCGCGAGCGTCGTCTTGCCCGATTTCTTCCAGCCCGAAACGCCGATGACGGGAGTTTTCACGCTCATATAAGACCCGCTTATGAATTCAAAGGAGACCGACCGAAGCCCGTCCGGGCCGCCAGCAGCGCACGCGCCTCATCAAGCTCACCGGGCGTATTGGCATTAAAAAACGGATCGAGGAAGCGCTCACCGTCCGCCGTTTGAACCGGCGTAACGGCAAAATCGACGATACTCGTACCATGCCGATCCGTCCACGCAAGCACCTTGCGAACCCCATCCTTAAGCGCCGCCTCCAGATCGTCCGCCAGCGCGACCGGCCACAACCCGATCACGGGATGCACCTCCCCGCCTGAGCGCGCCAGGGCAATCGCGTTGCCTAAAAGCCCCTCGGCCAGCCGCGCCACGAGGTCGACCGGCACAAACGGCGCATCTGTTGAAACCGACGCGATATGCGAGGCTTCCGGCACATTCGCCCTGGACCAGCGCATCCCGGCCAGCACCCCCGCCAGCGGCCCGACGAACCCACCGACCGTATCCGCCGCCACCGGCAGTCCGAACGCTGCAAACCGCGCAGGATCGCCATTCGCATTGATGACCATCGCCCCGACCTGAGGCCGAATCCGCTCTATCACATGCGCCAGCATCGGCTGCCCCGCCATGTCGAGCAATCCCTTATCCCCGCCCGCTGCCGCCGCCCCCCGATCCCCGCCAGCAAACATCCGCCGCGACTGCCCCCCGGCCAGCAAAACACCCACAATCGCACCCGGCACCATCATCGTGACATCCAATCCCGGCGTAGCTTCAAATCTCACCAGAGGACGTAAGACGCCGACCTCATGCAAACAACCACTAGAAGTAACACCCAACGGCGTGGTCATCCCCTCGCCGCTTCCATCCCACTCTCTGTCATCCCCACCCTCTGTCATCCCGGCCAAGCGGAGCCTTCTTCAGGCGTAGCGCCGAGCCGGGACCCAGCGCATGTGCGCCGAAGGCACCATACCCCACTGCCCACTGCCCACTGCCCACTCCCTACCGCCCCTTCAACATCTGCTGCTCGAAAAACTCCGTGTGCTCGGTCTTGATCGCGTCAGCGCAATCCTTCCGGCAATCGATCCAAGTGCCGCCCGGCAACTGAACCTCGGTCGTCTCAAACCCCGCCACCGCCACCACCCGCTTGGGGAATATCAACACCGTCCCGAGCTTGTCCTTGAACGAAAACACACCCGTCGAGAGCACGCGCGGAGGTTCCTGCTGGCGCTTCCATTGCCCATACCCGACCACGGCAGCCCCCAGCGCCAGAATGATAAACGGTGCATACTTCAAAGACATAAGTAACCCCTCAACCTGCGCCGCAAGTCTGCCAATCGGCATCCCGCGACGGAAAACCCAAACGTGGTGCGTTGCCACAAAGCGGACACGGTCTTGGCCGACGACGGCCATATCACACGTGAAGCGGTAATGCCGCCCGCAGCAATTTCAATAACCCGGTGCCGAAGCGAACGCATGTGGAGACAATCAGCCATTCCCATTTACGCCGCCCGGACCGTTCTACTCATGCTCTTTGCCGCCAGTGCGCCAGCGCTCGCCCGCGCCGAAGACATCGTGCTCCCCTACACCTGTCAGATGTCGGCTGGCCGTCCCTCGCTGATCCCGTCCCAGCCCCAGGCCCACCGGATCGCCGGGCAACGCGAGGAGCGCCGCGTCACGGTCTGCTCGCCAGCCGACCCCGGCCGCTGCCGCGCCTGGACCGCCCACCGCTTTGACATGCTCTGCGGTGGCGTTGCCGTTCCATGGGCAGAGGTCGTGGCCAACGCGCCGCCAGCGCGCGGCGGTGCCGCCTGGATTGAAAACGGCCGTTTCCGCCTTGCAATGCCGCCCGCCTGGGCCTTGCCGACGCAAAACCCGTGCTCCCGCCTGATTGATGATCGCGACCCCGGCCTCGCGCGCTATTGCGCAAACCAGCCGATGCCGACCCAACCATCCTATGCCGAGATGCCGGCAGGATTTGCGCCCATGTTCGGCCTCAACGGAACCTTTACCGCAAGCAACGCCGCGTCTGCCGATGGAGCGCGAAACCCAACCCGCCCACAGTCCTTACCCTCCACCAGTTCCCCCGGCGGCAATCTGAACTGGCGCGCGTCCCCGACACCACCACCCCAACCCTTGCCGCCCCAGCCGGACATCACCACGGCAGACGCGGTCCCGCCGCCCGCATCGAAGCCAAAACCGGTTACACTCCCGCCGATCGCCGCCCGGCCCGATTCTGCGCTGAAACCTGCGCTGCCCGGCCCACGCGACAACGAGGCCACAAGTCAATCGCCCCCTCTTCCGCCAGCAATTCTACAGCCGCCCCGCAGTGTCGAACGGCCAGCCGCAGTCGCAACGCCACCGGACACCGTCAAATCGGCCGCCGAACCTGATCCCAAAACCGAACCGGCCAAGCCTGAACCGCTCAGCGCCGAGCCAGCAAAGCCCGCATCTGCCCAGCCCGCGCTGCCGCTGCCGCTGCCGCTGCCGGCTTCGCCCATCGCGACCGCAGCTCCACCCCCAACCGTTGCCGCGCCCCCACAATCGCAGTCAGCGGCGAGCCGCACGGCAGCCGAGCCCTACTCCAGTCGACCGGTAAAACTGGCAAACCCCGAACAGGACCTGCGCAATAGCCTGATCATGGCGTTCAGTGTCGCGCTCGTCCTCGGGCTCGCCGCCGTAGCCATCTTGTGGCGTCGCGGCCGTGGCCGCAGCGATACCGATCCCGACACCCGCGAACCTGCAGTGCTGGCCCGCGATTACGCGGATCGGTCCTTCGATCCACCAGCCTTGACCAGCCCTCGCCCAACGACTGGCGGCTTCTACGACGGCTTGGATGACGAGATCCGCCTGCCAGGTCTCAGCGCGTCTCCCGTCCGCTCCCATCCACCCGGCGACCCAGACCACGCCCGACACAAAGACCCCGTCGACGCCAATGATCGTCCGATGCCAGCCTTCGCCGAAACCATCCCTCACGCCCCCAAACCGCATGCCCCGCCAGCCACCTCCAAAGGCCGCTTCAGCACCGGGCACACGTTGTCGATGGCATACGACGACGGCGTACGTACCCACCTCGATGCAGACCTCCCTGTAGAATCCGTGCCCATCCCAGACGTTGACCCCGAAACCGTCTTCGATGCACCGACTGGCTCGCAACATCGTCGAACGCCCTCGCTGACGCCGCAGCCGCCGCCGGTCCCCATGACGCGGCGCAGCGCCGCGCCATGGCCGACCGACATGTTACCGCAAACCCATGACGATGCACTCCACATCCTTGGAATGGGCGTCACGTCGAAAGCAAGCCTGACAGCGATGAAGAAAATCGTCGACGGCCTGCGCTTGAGCTGGCACCCCGATCACGCCACCGACGATGCCGACCGTGCTATCCGGGAACTGCGCATCCGCCAGATCAACACGGCCTGGGACCTGATCGCAGCAAGCCATACCCACCCTAGCCACGACCCCGTCATTTAACTCAGGATAGCCGCAGCCTCTCGGGCAGAGGAAACTGCAAACGCGTCGCGGCGGTGGATGCAAATCAATCCAACAGCATGCGACAATCCTCTGGCATTATCCATCTTGCGGCAATCACTCACAACAATGTGTCACAAGATTGTAATAAACACCGTGCACTGCGCTGAGTGTGATCGCTCGGATGTTTCCGGTTCGCCGCAAACACGCATGGCATGCCAACACGATGTGTGGAGGCCAGAGCGCACGGTCTTGTATGTGTTTGGGGGAGTACGCGTAAATGATACTACAATCGGCGCGCAGAGCCATCGTGCTCGCGCCACTTTGCCTCGCATTTTTTGCATGCCAGGCATCGAGCGCTGAAATCACGCTTCAAATGCGCGGCGGCGACTTCCAAGTGCGTGGCGAACTGAAGTCGTTCGACGGCGCGAACTACACCATTTCATCGCGCGCGCTAGGCACCATGGCGCTCGACGCAACCCGCTTCGAATGCATCGGCGACAATTGCCCGAAAGCCGCCACCGGCAAGACCGTAGCAGCCTTCGCGCCCGTCGCCTCGCGTGGCCCCGAAACGATCAGTATTGCTGGCTCCAACACGGTCGGCAACCAGCTGATGCCCGCCCTGATCGCGGGTTTCGCAGCTTCGACCGGCTCAACGGTCAATCGCATCCCGCAAGCAACCGCCCTCGATCTAGATCTGGAGCTGTCGGCCAGCGGTCGCCCGGCTGGCGTCATCAAGCTCCACCGCCACGGCTCAAGCACGGCTTTCTCGGCGCTCGAAAAGGGCAGCGCCGAAATCGGCATGTCGTCGCGCCCCATCAAGCCCGAGGAAGTTAAGAAGCTGCAGGCCATCGGCTTCCCCGACTTGTCAACGCCCGGTAACGAGCACGTCTTAGGCCTCGACGGCTTGATGGTGCTTGTCTCGCCCGGCAACAGCGCCGTGTCGCTCTCCATTGAAAACCTCGCCAAGATCTTCTCCGGCCAGGTCACCGATTGGTCGCAAGTCGGCCTGCCCGCCGGTGCGATCAACGTCTACGCGCCAGCCGAGGACTCAGGCACCTGGGACACGTTCAAATCCCTCGTTCTCGACCCGCGCAAGATCAAGCTGACCAGCACCGCAAAGCGCACCGAAAACCACGCCGAACAGGCAGACTGGGTTGCCGCCGACCCACTCGGGATTGGCTTCACCGGCATTGCCTATGCCCGTAACGCAAAACCACTCAACATCGAAGCCTCGTGCGGCATGGTCATCCCGCCCAGCACGTTCTCGATCAAAACCGAAGAATACCCCCTGGCACGCCGTCTCTACCTCTACACCAACGGCACACCCAAGACGACGCTGGGACAAAACATCCTCCAGTTCGCAATGTCTGAAAAAGCCCAACCGATGGTCAAGTCTGCAGACTTCATCGACCAGACCATCGATCTGCTGGCCTTCGACAAGCAGACGCCGCGCCTCGCCAACGCCCTCAATGCCCTTCCCGAAGACTTCGACGAGCGGCTGATGAAAACGCTGATCTCTGATTTCAAAGATCGCGAACGCATTTCGACGACCTTCCGCTTCAAAACCGGTTCGTTCGAACTGGACAACAAAGCACTCACCGACATCGCCCGCCTCCGCAACTGGCTGGCCGAACCAGCCCAGCGCGACAAGTCGGTCCTGATTGCTGGATTTGCCGACACGGTGGGCGGCTTCCCGTCGAACAAAACGTTGTCGGACGCCCGGGCGCTGTCCGTGCTGCGCGCACTCGGCACGCTCCGCGGTCCGCGCCTCGCCACCAAGGGCTTCAGCGAACTGGCCCCTGTGCGCTGCAATGACACCGACGAGGCCCGCCAATACAATCGCCGCGTCGAAATCTGGGTCAGCCGTTGAACGCCCAGGACCGGAGCGATCCACGCTCCGGTCCCACGATCACGCGAACGCACGTTCACACCGCGACAACGTGAGGTGACGGTGATCGACGAATGCTCCTAACACGGGTCCATCGCATACCAACCCCGTGAAGGACTGTTGAATGACCAAGATGCTTGCTCTCGCCACACTGCTCGCAACGAGCCTTGCGACCCATGCGTTCGCTGCCGAAAAGGCGCCCGCAGCAACGGCAAACCCCGCCGCGGAACTCAACGCGTCTGCCGACGCAGAATCCGTTCGCAAAATCCTCATCGGCCAGGGCTATACCAACATCTCCACCCTGGACCGCGACGAACGCGGCCGCTGGATCGGCACGGCCTCCAAAGACGGTAAAACCACCGGCGTCGCGATCGCTCTGCCGAAAAAGTAATCCGACCGGATTATCCCACGAAATAAGCCTACAGACTATTGAGGGGCCAGGGCCAAAAGTCCTTGGCCCCTCTAAACGTGAAAGCGACGGTCATCGCAAAGCTTTGCTTGTCTTTGCCTTAACGGCGTGGCTAACGCCCACTCCGCCCTCGCGAGCCGCCTCTTGCAGCAGACGCCGGAACCTGTCGCGTTCCTCGTGGATCGACGCAATCACCGGCCCGGTCGCGATCCCAAGCCCCACCAGCGCTGCCTCCGACAACTGCAGGCTCGCCTCAATCGTCTCCGGCACGGCATCCGTCACACCGATGGCATAAAGGTGCCGCGCATGGTCTGCATCCCGTGCACGCGCCACAATCAGAATATCGGGCCGCGAGGCGCGCACCGCCCGCACAATGGCCTCGATCGCTGGCTGCGTCCGAATCGTGATGATCACCCCGGACGCATCCATCAGCCCGCACGCGCTCAGAAACGCCGGATTGGTCGCATTCCCATAGTAGACCGCATGCCCCTGCTCCCGATCGGCCGATACCGAGATCGCGTCGTCTGCCACCGCTGTGTAGGCAACGCCGTGCTGATCGAGCAGCGCGCACACGACCTTACCCACCCGCCCATGGCCGATCACGATCGCATGCTTTGACTGCGGCTGCGGTGTGACCGCCAACGCTGGATCGACCTTCACGGGCACCTTCATCCGCGCCGACACCTTATTGGCCACCAGTGCCAACAATGGGATGAGCGCCATGGTCAGCGAGGCGACCGCCAGCGTAAACGTCGCAATCGATGGCGCCACCACGCCAAGCGCCGCCGCCAGCCCGATCCCGACAAAAGCAAATTCCCCCCCCGGCCCCAGCAACAGCCCCGTCTCGATCGAAGCCGGTACCGATAAGTTGTACCACCGTGCCAAGCCTGTCAGAATCAGGGCTTTCAGCCCGATCAAGCCGATCACGCAGGCAATCAAAGCCAGCGGCTCGGACGCCAGAACCCGCACATCGATACTCATCCCGACCGTGAAAAAGAACACACCCAGCAGCAGCCCTTTGAACGGTTCGATCGTCGTCTCGATCGCCTTGCGATACTCGGTCTCCGCCAACAGCAGCCCGGCAATAAAAGCCCCCAGCGCCATCGAAAGATCGGCGGCTGCCGCAATCACCCCGGTCGCCACAACGATAAAAAGAATCGCCGCAATGAACAGTTCGCTGGACTTGGTCCGCGCCACGAGCCGGAACAGCGGTCGCAGCAGCGTTCGCCCAAACAGCACGATAAAGGCGACCGCACCCGCAGCGTTCAGCAGCGCAAGCCCAACTGTGCCAGCAACCGAATTGCCTTTGTCCGCCCCCAGAATTGAAACGAACATCAACAACGGAATGACAGCCAGATCCTGCGCCAGCAACACCGACAGGCTCGCCCGCCCCGCACTCGTCGACACCCGTCCTTGCGCCGATAAAACCTCCAGCACAATCGCCGTGGACGACAGCGCAAGACACGCCCCCAGCATCAAAGCCACCGACGGTTTCTGCCCAAGTCCCCAGATGATCAGCCCAAGCAATGCCGTCGTGATCACGACCTGCAGCCCGCCAAGCCCAAACACCAGCCGCCGCATGGCCATCAGCCGCTCGTAAGGCAACTCCAGCCCGACCAGGAACAGCAAGAACACGACGCCAAGATCGGCAATCCCCGACACGTTCTTGGCATCGCCGACCGTGAACCAATACAGCAGCGGCACCTGCCCGATGAACGACCCCAGGCCAAGCGGGCCGAGCAGCGCGCCAGCCCCCAGATACCCCAGCACCGGGCTCACGCCCCAACGGTGCACCAGCGGCACCACAATCCCAGCCGTCCCCAAAACCACCAGCGCATCGCTGTACACCGGCATATTGATCGACGACGCCATCATACTCTCCGCAAGCCCAGCCTGAACTCTAACGCGATTTCAGAGCCCACCGACACGCCCAAAATGACTTTTTACCCATCCCCGGCCCTGCCCGCTTTTTCAGCGTACTTTGCCAATCCCATAGGCTGGTCCGGCCCTGCAAAGCCCCAAGATCGTTTGAGAGATCGTCCGACAGATCATCAGACAGACTGTCCGGCCCCTTAGAACTTGCGCTTTTCCCTGCCCAATGCTTCGATCACACCACATTTGCCTCATCTGCCTGCATCAGTGACGGAGCAGTCATCATGCCGTGCACGACCCGCGCGTTGATCCTGGCCCTTTTCCTATCCCTCATATCGCCCCCTGTTTCGGCACAAACGCCCCCCCTGGAACGCGGCATCGCGATCACCAGCCCCGATGTATTAGCCCTCATTGAAAAGCGCTCGTTCAGCCTCACAGCCTTCATGAGCCCAGGCTGGCAACCAGGGGCCCCCACAACGCCCGCCAACAACACAACGCTCGCAGCCCTCCCGGAGTTCGAACGCGTCCTATCCGGCATTCGCCGCGAAATCGGCGAGATCAAAAAGGCCAACCCAGGCTCCGGCATCGGCATGTCCTTCGACAACAAGCGCCTCTTCGACCACACCAACCTGACGTCGCCCACCGCCCGTTTTGCCCTGATCGGCGTCGTCCAGCGCCTGGACCGCACCTACAAACAAGCATCGACGTGCGGCGAAGTCCGCCTCCTCTACCGCCTCGAATACCAGCGCGACACGCCCGAGGGCATCGCGATGAGCCGCCTGCCCATGACCTTCAACCTCGTCATGCACGCCAAAGATCCATCGAGCCCCTTGACCTGCCGCGACATCGCGAAGCGTTGGATGGCCGCTGGCGACAGCACCCTGACCGGCCGTGCTTATGTCGACGTCCTGTTTTCGGACGCAGGCCCCCTGTCCATCATCACGCCCGCCCTCGTCGACCGCTTGGAAACCAACCTGCAAGCCTTGCGCATGCCGTCTTCCAGCCTTCCCGAATTCGGCGGTGCCGCGCGACAATCAAGGTGAGAGCCCGCGTCAATCAGGATGAGAGTGCGCCGGAGGTGGGCTGACGGAGGGAGGGCACTTGCCCGACTGACGGCAGCCCACCTCCGGCGGCGTGATTTTTAAG
>Ga0247837_1000628_pt1 | contig 75650 bp, 74 predicted proteins | sample LaCtaG_2_FD_187115 | JGI IMG/M metagenome (GOLD analysis project Ga0247837, IMG submission 187115) | Freshwater microbial communities from meromictic Lake La Cruz, Castile-La Mancha, Spain - LaCruzMarch2015_14.5m | ecosystem: Environmental > Aquatic > Freshwater > Lake | place: Spain: Castile-La... | reverse complement strand
GTTCGGCCACCCCGACCAGGTCCGTGGCACTCAACGCCGCCAGGTCAACCCCGGCCAACACGTCCAGGGCCGCCTCGATCTGAGCGACCGCCCCCGACACCTGATTCGAAAACATGTTCGAATAATAAAACAGCCTGCCGACAAAAACCGCTACCGAACAATCACCTGTGGATCAACAGCAGACTGTGGTCAAACGGACTCTGCTCGGGCGAATCATGCAGGACGGAATCCGTAGACCTGTCCGGCACTGGTGGCCGTTACCACCCGGCGGTCCGAGCCGACCGACACCCCGACCGGGTAACCGGCGGCGTCGGGAAGCGGGTAGCTGTTCAGGGTGCTTCCGTCGGCGGGATCGAAGATCAGCAGTGACTGTCCCGGGGAATCGGCCGCGACGGCATAGGCCACGCCGCCGGCCTGACTTGACGTGGTCAGCGGGGTGACATCGTCACGTCGCCAACGGACCTCGGCACGGTCGCCGGCATCGCGCAGGCCCACCAACCTGGTGTCGGGTCCGCCACCGGCGATGATGAGCCCGTCGGGGCCCACCGTGGGCGGAGTCTGGGAAAGGAACCCCAGCGGGATTGACCATTTCGCCGTTCCATCGGCGCTCCTTAGAGCCCAGAGTCGGCGGTCACGGCCGTTGACGTAGACGGTCTCGCCATCCTCGGAGATCACCGGACTGCCCAGCACGCCGGCGCTGACCGCGTCGCTGGTCCACTCACGCGACAGCAGCGCGGACTGTCCGGGCTGATACCGCAGTGCGGTCAGTACCGATGCCGGTGCACCCGGCTGCCACACCCCGACGACGGCGATTCGAGTAGCCGGGGAGAAGGCCGGCGCTGACGGGATCGGACAACCGGGCAGCGACTGCGGACAGTCGCCCAGTCCCCGGGCAGCGTCGGTGGGATCAATTCCCTCGACCAGGTCCAGCGGCGTGCCCACGACGGTGCCGCGGTGGGAGTCGAAGATCAACACCTGGCCCAAGTGAGTCACCACTAATAGCTGGCCCGCGGCGAGAAACCTTGCGGTGGTGGGCATTCCGATCACGTTGGTACGCCAGCGCACCCACTGGGTCGGGGGGTAGGAGATCATCAGGCCCGGCTGCCCGATGTAGAGATTGTCGAAGCCGTCGAACAGTGCGCTGGAAAAACCGCCGCCGAGCACCATGCGGGTGCACCAGCGCTGCCGACCGTTGTTGTTGTTCTCCCACACCATCAGTGAGCAACCGTCCGCGGTCTGTCCGTTGACGGCCAGATAGTTCCCGCCGAGGGCTGCCGCAGCGCCCAGTTCGCCCTTGACCGCGCGGGTCCATTGCGGGGCCAGGGCCGCCGCGCCGGCGATCGGGGTGTGGCTGCTGTTCTCGGCGGTGGCGTATTGGGCTGGCCAGCCACGGGCTGCGATGGATTCCACCCAGGAGTCGGTGGTGCCACATGCGGCGACCAACGCCGTCACCGACGTCAACGCGAGCATCCGTCGCAGCACCGGTGTCCTTACCATCCAGGCGAGACTAACCGTTAGGCTCGACCGCCATGACGAGCATGTGGGGCGCGCCGATCCACAAACGTTGGCGGGGATCGCGGCTGCGCGACCCGCGACAAGCCCGATTCCTGACCCGGGCTTCGCTGAAGTGGGTGATCGCCAACCGCGCCTACACGCCGTGGTACCTGGTGCGCTACTTCCGGTTGCTCAAGTTCAAGCTGGCCAACCCGCACGTCATCACCCGCGGCATGGTGTTCCTCGGCAAGAACGTCGAGATCCACGCCACACCGGAGTTGGCCCAATTGGAGATCGGCCGGTGGGTGCACATCGGTGACAAGAACACCATCCGGGCCCATGAGGGCTCGTTGCGTCTCGGCGACAAGGTGGTGTTCGGCCGCGACAATGTCATCAACTGCTACATCGACATCGAGTTCGGCGAGTCGGCATTGATGGCCGACTGGTGCTACGTCTGCGATTTCGACCACAAGATGGACAACATCGAATTGCCGATCAAGGACCAGGGCATCGTCAAAAGCCCGGTCCGCATCGGACCGGACACCTGGATCGCCACCAAGGTCACCATCCTGCGCGGCACCATCATCGGTCGCGGCTGTGTGCTCGGTGCGCACGCGGTGGTCAAGGGCGACATCCCAGACTTCTCCATCGCCGTCGGATCGCCGGCCAAGGTGGTCAAGAACCGCAAGCTGGCGTGGGAAACCTCCGCCGCCCAACGGGCCGAACTGGCCGCCCACCTCGCTGACATCGAGCGCAAGAAGGCCGCCAAGTAGCCCTCGCTGAACGTCGCGCTGGAGCCACGCTCGGCGCTGAACGTCGCGCTGGAGCCACGTTCGGCGAGGGGGGAAGTGGCTCTGCGGGGGACTCAGCGCTCCGGTAGGGCGTGCTCGACGATGGGCCGCCGGGCCAGTGCCTCGCGCTCGCGGCGTTTGGCGGCCAGATACACCTGAGCGGTCCGCCCTGCCACGGTGTGCCAGTCGAAGTCCGACGTGAGCCGTTCGCGTGCGGCACGTGCTCGGCGTTGGGCACCGGCGGGATCGTCGAGGGCCGCGCACACCGCCGCGGCCAGGGCGGCGACGTCGCGCGGCGGAACCGATAGCCCGGTCTCGCCGTCGATCACCGCCTCGCCGAGCCCGCCGACATTGGAGGTCACCAAGGGGATGCCGGCAGATGCGGCCTCCAGTGCGACGATGCCGAACGGCTCATAGTGGCTCGGCAGCACGGCCACATCCGCGCGATGAAGAAGTCGCAGCAGTCCGTCATGGTCGGCCCGGCCGGCGAAGCGAACAGCCTTGAGCACCTTGTGCTTCCGGGCAACCTCGACCAGCCAGCGCTCCTGGGTGCCATCGCCGGCAATGGTCAGGGTTGTGCCCGGGTGGGCGCGGCGAATCCGCGGCAACGCGGCGATCGCCTCGTGGACACCCTTTTCGTACTCCAGTCGGCCGAAATAGAGAAGTTCCGGCGGGCCGTCATGGGGACGGCGCTGCGCGAACGGCCAACGGCCCGAATCGATGCCGTTGGGAATGACCGAGATCTCGGCGAGTCCGGGGCCGAACAATTCGGTGACTTCGTCGGACATCGACGTCGAGCAGGCGATCAGTGCGTCGGATTCGCGCGCCAGCCAGGATTCCACGGCGTGCACCTGTCGGCTGATCGGCCCCGACACCCAGCCGGAATGTCGGCCGGCCTCGGTTGCGTGAATGGTGGAAACCATAGGCACGTCGAAGAATTCGGCCAGTGCGACGGCGGGATGGGCCACCAGCCAGTCGTGGGCGTGCACGACGTCGGGCACCCAGTTGCCGCGCAGACGCAGCCCGGCCCGAATCATTGCGTGGCCCATCGCCAGCGTCCAGGCCATCATGTCGGTGCCGAAGTCGAACTCGTGAGGGTCGTGGGCCGCCGCGATGACGCGAACGCCGTCGCGCAGTTCGTCGGTGGTGGGGGCGCTGGCGGGATCGGTGCCGGCGTGCTGGCGGGACAGCACCACCACGTCGTGGCCATCGGCGGCAAGCGCAGTGGCCAGTTGATAGACGTGCCGGCCGAGTCCGCCGATGATCACCGGTGGGTACTCCCACGACACCATCAGGATTTTCATGCGCTCACCTGGTGCGAGCGTGCGCACAATGCGCGCCGTAGCGGCGTGTCAGTGCGCCGACACGCACGCTCGTGGCGCGGGGTGCGGGTGCGGGCGTGGGCGTGGGCGTGGGTGGGGGCGGGGGTGCTCATCGCGGAAGTCGCCTGGCGTCCAGCGCGCCGAACAGTCCGTCGGCCCGGTTCCAGTTTTCCGCCAGTCGCACCGCGGCCGTGCGATGTCCGCCGGCGAGCGCGTTGGCGATCTCACGGGTGGCATGGGCGTGCAGGTGGGCGCGGTAGCGGGCGTAATCGGCCGCCGAATCCTTGCTGACCATGAACGGCCAGTCGCTGGAGACCGTCAACAGCGTCTCCCGCAAGATCTGATCGGCGACCGGGTCGCGGGTCGGTGCGGCATCGGTGGGGGACAGGGCCTTGTCGACGCAGGCGAGCGCGGTGTCGACCACCTCCGTGTTCAGCGCCACCAGATCGGCCACCTGCGGTCCGGACCAGACCTGCCAGTCCTTGCCCGATCCCCACGAACTCGGCGGCAGATCGACGGCCGCCCCGACGAATCCGGCCGCGAGCGCGTCGCTGAGCGTGCCAATGCGAATACCGGCCTCGGGCAGCGCGCGCAGCAGTCGCGCCAGCCAGATCGGTCCCTCGTACCACCAGTGCCCGAACAACTCGGTGTCGAAGGCGGCCACCACGTGTGCGGGCCGGCCGATGCGCTCGGACTCGCTGATCAACCGGCGCCGCACGGTGTCCACGAAGTCGCTGACATGGGTGTCGATGACATGATCGGCGCGCTGCGGATCGTAGGGCGCTTTGGCGTCGGCGACGACCCCGCGCCCGGTGACCCGGGCCGGTTTGAGACCGGTCTGATGGTCGAACGTGTGGAAGTCGCGGTAGGCCCCATTGCCGGGATAGCCGGACTTCGGCGACCACACCCGGTAGGAGACCTGCAGATCGCGGCCGAAGGCCACCACATCGGTGTCGGCGACAGGACGGCCCAGTGCGGTATCGCCGTGCAGCGACGGTCCGTCGACCATGAAATGTCCGACCCCGGCGGCGGCGTAAAGGTGCTCCATGCCGGGGGCGTAGGCGCACTCCGGAGCCCAGATGCCCGTCGGGGTGTGACCGAGTCGCTGCCCGGCGTCGGCCAACCCCTCGCGCAGCGCGAACTCGCGAAGCCGCGGGTTCAGCAGAGGCTGGAACGGATGCGCCAACGGCCCGCCGAGCAACTCGACGGCACCGGAATCGATCAGGTCGCGCAGCAGCGGACTGGCCCCGTGGCGCCAGTTCACGGTGAAGTCCTCCAGCGCCATGGTGGCTTCGCCATACTCGCGAATCCCGAAGCGCCGCAACGCCTCCGGTGTGCTTGCGGTTCCGGCCGCGGCGCCGGTCCCGGTGTGCAGGTTGGCGGCCTCCAGCGCCCGCAGTTGCCAGTTGGCAAGCCAGCGGTGCATCCCGTCGAGACAGTAGGGATCGTCGAGTTGGGCGGCGACGACCGGTGTCATCCCGAGGGTGATCAGCCCGCGACGATCTTCGTCGGCCAGCGATCGCAGGACGCGCAGCAGGGGAAGGTAGGACGCCGCCCAGGACTGGTAGAGCCATTCCTCGCCTACGGGCCAACGCCCGTGGTGGGCCAACCACGGCAGGTGGGTGTGCAGGACGAGGCTGAACTGCCCGGGCACCGGGCCGGTCGAACTCGACAGTCTCACGGGCGCACCGCGATCGCCAGCAGATCCAGGCTGGCGTCGATCTCGCGGCGGGAATCGTCGATGATGTCGAAATCCGCGGACTCCACCGCGGCCACGTCGGCGAGCAGGCCGTCGGGCCACGGGGCGTCGGTGACCACCCGGGCGATCTGGGCGTCGATGATCGAGCCGCCGTGTCGGGAGTCCATCTCGATCAGTCGCGGGCCGTGGAAAACTCCGCTCATCGACTGCACGACGAACCCGCCGTCGGTGAGCAGCTCGCGCAACTCGGCGGCGTTGAGCTCCCGGGTGTGGAACGGGTTGACCGGGGTGTCGCTGCCCGGGGTGAAGGTGATCCGGTTCGGGGTCGAGATCAGCAGAGACCCGCCCGGCCGCAGCACTCGTAAGCATTCGGTAATGAAGTGTGGCTGATCCCACAGATGCTCGATGACCTGGAAGTTCACCACCACGTCCACCGAGGAATCCGCCGCCGGCAGCGACGCGAGATTGGCCGCGAGCACCTCCACCCGGGGGTATCGAGCGCGCACGTGCGCGACGGTGGCGGCGTCGTAATCGACAGCCGTCACCGACCGCGCCGCAGCGGCGATCAGGTCGGCGCCGTAACCCTCTCCGCAGCCGGCTTCAAGTACGTCGCGACCTGCGCATATGTCGACGCAATGAAGGTAGGCGACCTCGTGGCGACGGAACCAGTAATTCTCCACCGCCAGGCCGGGCACGGTCCGCTCGCCCGTCAGTGGCAGGGGGCCGTCGGCCGCGTCGCTTCGCTGCGCGTTCATCGCAACGCAGGCTAACCCGGCCGGGCCGGATTGCGAACCCGGTGGGCATTGACGGGCCTGCGGGAACACCAACTCGGAGGCGCTATGGTGTGGGTGCACCACAGCCAATGTTACTGGTCGGTAACATGGTGTGGTCAGCGAATGTGACCCACTACGCCCGGCCACGGCCGTGCTACACCCGCCAGGAGGACTAGCCATGACCAACATCGTGGTTCTGATCAAACAGGTCCCGGATACATGGTCGGAGCGCAAGCTCAGCGACGGTGACTTCACCCTCGATCGGGACGCCGCCGATGCCGTCTTGGACGAGATCAACGAGCGCGCTGTCGAAGCGGCGTTGTTGATCAAGGAGAAGGAAGAAGCCGAGGGCGGGGCCGGCAAGGTCGTCGTCTTGACGCTCGGGCCTGAGCGCGCCGGCGAAGCGATCCGCAAGGCGCTGTCGATGGGCGCCGACGAGGCGGTACACGTGCTCGACGACCGGGTGGCCGGCTCGGACATGGTGCAGACCGCCTGGGTGCTCGCGCACGCGATCGGACAGGTCGAGCCGCCGGCCGATCTGGTGATCACCGGCAATCAGGCCACCGACGGCACCGGTGGCACCGTGCCGGCGATCATTGCCCAGAACCTCGGAGTGCCTCAACTGACGCACATGCGGGACTTCACCGTCGAGGGCGGCACCATCACCGGACTGCGCGAGACTGACGAGGGCCAGCAGACCCTGGAGGCCACCCTGCCGGCCGTGGTCAGCGTTCACGAGAAGATCAACGAGCCGCGCTTCCCGTCCTTCAAGGGCATCATGGCCGCCAAGAAGAAAGAGGTTCGTACCCTCACCCTCGACGACATCGGTGTCTTGGCCGAAGACGTCGGCCTGGCCAACGCCAACTCGAAGGTCAGCTCGGCGGCGCCGCGGCCCGCCAAGAGCGCCGGCGAGAAGGTCAGCGACGAGGGCGACGGCGGCACCAAGATCGCCGAATATCTGGTAGCGCAGAAAATCATCTAGCCACCCCGATCATCTAGTACGGATCATCCAGTACCCCTTCGACAGGAGATTGTGAACCGCTATGGCTGAAGTACTTGTGCTCGTCGAGCACTCCGATGGCGCGATGAAGAAGGTCACCGCTGAACTTCTCACCGCCGCCCGCGCACTCGGTGAACCGTCCGCTGTGGTCATCGGTGGCCCCGGCACCGCGGCGCCGTTGGTGGAGGATCTCAAAGCGGCCGGTGCCGCCAAGATCTATGTCGCCGAATCCGATGTGGTGGACAACTATCTGATCACCCCGTTCGTGGACGTACTTGAATCTCTTGTCGAATCGTCAAGTCCGGCTGCGGTTCTGGTGCCTGCCACCGCTGACGGCAAGGAGATCGCGGGTCTGCTCGCCGCCCGGATCGGCTCCGGTCTGCTCGCCGACGTCGTCGAGATCAAGCCCGACGGCACCGCGATCCATTCCATCTTCGGTGGCGCGTTCACCGTCGAGGCGAAATCCGAAACCGCGTCGCCGGTGATCACCGTGCGGCCCGGCGCGATCGAGGCCGCACCCGCAGCGGCTGCTGGCGAACAGGTCAGCGTGGCGGTGCCCGAACCGGCGGCGAATGCCACCCGCGTCATCTCGCGCCAGCCCGCGGTCGCCGGCGACCGCCCCGAACTGACCGAGGCCGCCATCGTGGTGGCTGGCGGGCGCGGTGTCGGCAGCGCTGAGAAGTTCAGCGTCGTCGAGGAACTCGCTGACTCGATGGGCGGTGCTGTCGGCGCCTCGCGTGCGGCGGTCGATTCCGGCTACTACCCCGGTCAGTTTCAGGTGGGCCAGACCGGCAAGACGGTGTCGCCCCAGCTGTATGTCGCGCTCGGTATCTCCGGGGCGATCCAGCACCGGGCCGGTATGCAGACCTCCAAGACCATCGTCGCGGTGAACAAGGACGAGGAGGCACCGATCTTCGAGATCTCCGATTACGGAATCGTCGGCGACCTGTTCGCCGTGGCGCCGCAGTTGGCCGAGGCCGTCAAGGCCCGTAAGGGGTAACCCCCTGGGCGCCCCAAAAGCCCCCTGAACGTCCAAAAGCCCCCGAACACTAAGTGTTTCGGGGGCTTTTGCGTTGAATCGTCACGCGCTGTACATCGACACAACACCCGCCCGTAGGCATTTCGATGCACGGCGCCGCGACCGTGACCGCTATGAGCACTGCATCTGTACTCATAGCCCCCGACCACACCGAGACCCGCCGCTTCGCCGGCCCGCGTTACACGTTGCTTCTGACCAACGATTCCGCTCACATCGATGCCGCCCAACGGCTGCGCTACGAGGTCTTCTCCACCGAACCGGGTTTCGCCCTCACCAACGACAGCGGTGTCGACGCCGACCGATTCGACGAATTCTGCGACCACATCCTGGTACGCGATGACGATGCCGACGCGATCATCGGCTGCTACCGGATGCTGCCGCCGCCGGGCGCCATTGCCGCCGGCGGCCTCTACACCGCCACCGAGTTCGAAGTCAGTGCCCTCGACGCGCTGCGACCGGCAATGGTGGAGATGGGCCGCGCGGTGGTCCGCAGTGATCATCGCAACGGCGCGGTGGTGCTGATGATGTGGTCCGGCATCCTCGCCTACCTGGATCGCTGCGGCTACGACTACGTCATCGGCTGTGTCTCGGTGCCCACGCACGGCACCGGCACCCCGGGCAGCGACCTGCGCGGGGTGCGCGATGTTGTTCGCAGCCGGCACTGGGCGCCGCCCGAACACATCGTCGTGCCCTATCGCCCGGTGGTGCTCGATGGTCTGGGTCTGGACCAGATCGAACCGCCGGCCCGGCCGGTGCTGCCACCACTGATGCGCGGCTATCTGCGACTGGGAGCCCGAATCTGCGGCGACCCCGCCCATGATCCCGAGTTCGGGGTCGGTGACTTCCCGGCCCTGTTGAGCAAGCGAGAGGCCGATGTGCGTTACCTCAACCGGCTGCGATCGGCATCGGCCGCCGCAGAGGTGAGCGTCTGATGGACACCGTCGGGCACGCATGGCTTCCCAAGACCGGGTGTAATCAGACCTGCGTCAGCGCGGGACTGGACCAACCGGGGCACCGAATGCTGGAAAGTATTCGGGTTGCCCGCCGGCTGGCATCGGCGCTGGTGGTGTTTCCCACGCTGCTGGTGCTGGCGATACCGCTGCCCGGGCGGCAGCATGTCCAGCGACTGTACTGCCGGATGATGTTGCGCTGCCTCGGCGTTCGAATCACCCTGTCCGGCAACCCGATCCGCAACGTGCCCGGTGTTCTTGTGGTGAGCAACCACGTGTCGTGGGTGGACGTGTTCGCGATCGGGGCGGTGATCCCGGGTTCTTTCGTTGCTCGCGCCGATCTCGTTGACTGGCCGGGCCTGGGCCTTGCCGTACGACTGATGAACATCATCCCGATCGAACGCGGCAGTCTGCGACTGCTGCCCGAGGTGGTGAGTGCAGTGGCCCAGCGGTTGCGGGCCGGAGGCACCGTCGTCGCGTTCCCCGAGGGCACCACCTGGTGTGGTCCTGATTCGGGGCCGTTTCGGCCGGCAATGTTCCAGGCGGCCGTCGACACCGGTCGGCCGGTGCAACCCCTGCGGCTGGCCTATCGCCATCGCGACGGCCGAACCTCGACCGCAACCGCGTTCCTCGGCGAGGACTCCCTGTGGGCGTCGATCAAGCGGATCGCCCGGGCCCGACACACGGTCGTCGGCGTCGAGGTGCAATCCCTGCAGTTGCCCGGGTCCGGTCGGCGTGATCTCGCGGCCCGCTGCGAGATGGCCGTGCGCGGCCGCCGACACGGCGATCACCTCCCCGAACTGGCGATCGGCGCCTAAGCGGCGACGCGGCCGGGCCAACGGCCCGGATCCGGCCGGTATCCTGAACGAGCCATGAGCGATACCCGGTCGGTCTATCTCGACCACGCCGCGTCCACCCCGATGCACCTCGAAGCCATCGAGGCGATGACGGCCGCACTGGCCTCGGTCGGCAACGCCTCCTCGCTGCACACCGCCGGCCGCACCGCTCGGCGCCGAGTCGAAGAGGCGCGCGAGGCGCTCGCCGCCCGGCTGGGCGCCCGCCCGTCGGAAGTCATCTTCACCGCCGGCGGCACCGACAGCGACAACCTGGCCATCAAGGGCATCTACTGGGCCCGCCGCGATGATGACCCGACGCGGCGGCGCATCATCACCACCGCTGTTGAACACCACGCGGTGCTCGACGCGGTCGAGTGGCTGGCCGAACACGAGGATGCCGCGGTGACGTTCCTGCCCACCGGTGCGGATGGTTCGGTGACACCGGGGGCTTTGCGCCAAGCCCTGGGCGACCACGACGATGTCGCGCTGGTCTCGATCATGTGGGCTAACAACGAGGTCGGCACCATCATGGAGATCGCCGAGTTGGCCGCGATCGCCGCCGAATTCGATGTGCCCATGCACAGCGACGCCGTGCAGGCGATCGGTCAGGTGCCCCTCGACTTCACGGCCAGCGGTCTGTCGGCGCTGAGCATCACCGCCCACAAGTTTGGCGGACCCACCGGAGTCGGGGCGCTGTTGCTGCGCCGCGATGTTGCCTGCGTGCCGCTGCTGCACGGTGGCGGCCAGGAACGCGACGTCCGCTCCGGCACCATCGACGTGGCCGGTGCCGTCGCGATGGCCACGGCCGCGGACATCGCCGTCGAATCCCTGGACGCCAGCGCAACCCGGCTTCGTGGCCTCCGAGATCGACTCATCGACGGTGTGCTGAACAGCATCGACGATGCTGCGCTCAACGGCCCTCGCGGTCTGGATCGACTACCGGGCAACGCCCACTTCACCTTCGACGGTTGCGAGGGTGATTCGCTGCTGATGCTCCTGGACGCCAATGGAATCGAATGCTCGACGGGGTCAGCCTGCACGGCCGGAGTCGCTCGGCCGTCGCACGTGCTGGTTGCGATGGGCGCTGACGCCCAGCGGGCGCGCGGGTCGCTGCGGCTGTCCCTGGGCCACACCAGCACCGAGGACGACGTGGACGCGGTGCTGCGGGTGCTGCCCGCGGTGGTGGCGCGAGCCCGCCAGGCCGCGCTGGCCAGTTCCGCCACCGGTGGCCCGTGATGGGGGAGGGACCGCGATGAGGGTGCTGGCCGCGATGAGTGGTGGCGTGGACTCCTCGGTGGCTGCCGCCCGGATGGTCGATGCCGGACATGAGGTGGTCGGCGTGCACCTGGCGCTCTCGCCGGAGCCGGGCACGCTGCGGACCGGGTCACGCGGATGTTGCTCCAAAGAAGATGCCGCCGACGCTCGCCGCGTGGCCGACATCCTCGGGATCCCGTTCTACGTCTGGGATTTCGCCGACCGCTTTGAACGCGACGTCATCGACGACTTCGTTGACTCTTACGCGCGCGGCGAGACCCCAAACCCGTGCGTGCGGTGCAATGAACGGATCAAATTCTCCGCGCTGTCCGCCAAGGCGCTGGCACTGGGCTTTGACGCGGTGGCCACCGGTCATTACGCCCGACTGTCCGAGGGCCGGTTGCGACGGGCCGTCGACCCCGACAAGGATCAGTCCTATGTGCTGGCCGTGCTGACCGCAGAACAGTTGCGCCACGCCGCATTCCCGGTCGGGGACACACCCAAGCCGCAGATCCGGGCCGAAGCGGCGAGCCGCGGACTCGCGGTCGCTGACAAGCCCGACAGTCACGACATCTGCTTTATCCCCTCCGGAGACACCCAGGCGTTTCTGGGTGCGCGCATCGGCGTTCGGGCCGGCGCGGTGATCGACGCCGAAGGAGCGGTGCTCGCCCGTCATGACGGGGTGCACGGCTTCACCGTGGGCCAGCGCAAGGGTCTTGGCATTGCCGGGCCCGGCCCCGATGGTCAGCCGCGCTACGTCACCGCCATCGACGCCGAATCGGGCACGGTGCGCGTGGGTGGGGCCGGTGACCTCGACGTGTGGTCGCTGACCGGTGTGCGACCGGTGTTCACCCGCGGTGTCGAACTCGACGGACTCGTCGACTGCGAGGTCCAGGTGCGCGCCCACGGCGGCGTGGTGGGGGCGATCGCCGGCGTGGCCGAGGGACGGCTGCAGGTGGCGCTGCGTGCGCCGTTACGCGGGGTCGCGCCGGGCCAGACGATGGTGCTCTACCGTCCGGACCCGTCAGGTGACGAAGTCATCGGCAGCGCCACCCTCGTCACGACGCCGCAGTGAATGTTTTCGCGGCAGCTACCGGGGTGGGCTCGTGGCCCGGTTCGACGCCCCGGGAAGCCGCCGAGATCGTCATCGGCGAACTGCATCAACTTCCGCACCTGGTGGAACTTCCGGATCGCGGCGTCGGCGCCGACCTGATCGGGCGGTCCGGGGCGCTGCTGGTCGATATCGCGATCGACACCATCACCCGCGGGTACCGGATCGCCGCGCGCCCCGGAGCGGTGATGCGGCGAGCGCGCAGCCTGCTCGATGAAGATGTGGACGCACTCGAGGAAGCCTGGGAGAAGGCCGGGGGCGCCGATCGGGTGGTCAAGGTGCAGGCGCCCGGCCCCATCACGCTGGCCGCCCAGTTGGAGTTGGCCAACGGCCACCGGGCGATCACCGATGCCGGGGCGGTGCGCGATCTGACGGCGTCGCTGGCCGAAGGGGTCTTGCGACACTGCGCCCAGGTGGCCCGTCGGCTCTCGACCACGGTGGTGGTGCAGTTCGACGAGCCGCTGCTGACGGTCGCGCTGGCCGGCCGACTCACCGGAGTGACGGCGCTGAGCACGGTGCATCCGGTCGACGAGACCCGCTTCATCAGTCTTCTCGACGAATGCGTTGGTGCGGTCGGAGGCGAAGCGATGCTGCACAGCTGTGCCGCGGACCTGCCGTGGAAGGCGTTGCGGCGCAGCACGATCAAAGCGGTATCGGTGGACGCGGCCACCCTGTCTGCCAGCGACCTCGACGGGATTGGCGAGTTTGTCGATTCCGGCCGCTGCGTGGTGCTGGGCCTGGTTCCCGCTCTGGTCCCAGATCGAGTGCCCGCTGTCGAGGAGCTGGCCGCTGCGGCGGTCGCCGTCACCGATCGACTCGGCTTCGCGCGCGCGGTGCTGCGCGACCGGATCGGAATCAGCCCGGCCGGTGGGCTGGCCGGTGCCACCGATGCCTGGGCCCGCTCGGCGATCGGGCTCGCGCAACAGGTGGCCGAGGTGCTGGCCAGCGAACCGGAATCGGTCTAGGCGATGGCTTTCGGGTCGGTCTCGATGGACCGCAGGCCGGGCCCGAGGTAGTACATGACAAGTGCAGCGTGGAGCATCAAGACCAGACGTGCGTCGGTCGCGATGGCGACGACGGCGATCAATGGGAATGCCACGATGGCGAAGCCGTAGCGCCGGAAAAGCTTGCGGACCTCGTGCTCCGGTACCGGCGAGCGATTCAAGCCGGCGGAAAAAATGTGATAGCAGATCAGAAATCGGCTGATCGCCATGCCCTCCATGACAAACGTATAGACCAGCACCGCGGTACGTGCGTCAGCACCGCTGAGCAAGACGTAGTCGGCGTAGGTGGCGGTCGCGTACGGGATGGTGACGACGAATAACAGCAGAAGCAGGTTGTAGAGCATCAGTCGTCGGTCAACGGTGTTGGTGAGCGTGAACAGGTAGTGATGGTTCATCCACACCACGCCGATGATGAAGAAGCTGAGTACGTACGCCGCGAATGACGGCCACTGTTGGCGGATCTGTGTCGCCAGGGCGACTTGCGAGCGGACACCGGCATGGAGGTTGAAAGCCAACAGGGTGATCGCGACCGCGAGGACGCCGTCGCTGAAGGCCTCAACTCGGCCCTTTCCCATGTCACCGTCCTCGCGGTCGCCGGATGTTTGTGGCTGGAGCCTACTGCCTGAGCGGGAGCCGTCAGCTGGGTAACCTGCGGAGGTGACCCCCGACGATCCGGATACCGATCCGATCGACCCAGATATCCGCCGACGCTGGCAGGAACTCGCCGTCGAGGTGCGCGAACACCAGTTCCGCTACTACATCAAAGACGCCCCGATCGTCTCCGACGCTGAATTCGACGCACTGTTCCACGAACTCGTCGCGCTCGAGGAGCGTTACCCCCAACTGCGGGTGGCGGACTCGCCCACGCAACTGGTTGGCGGGGCCGGCTTCGCCACCGAGTTCACCGCCGCCGAACATCTCGAACGTATGCTCAGCCTCGATGACGTGTTCGACACCGAGGAGTTGGCCGCGTGGTCGGTCCGAGTCCAGACTGAGCTAGGACCGGATCCGAACTACCTGTGCGAGCTGAAGGTCGACGGGGTGGCAATTGCCCTCGTCTACCGCGACGGCCGACTGGAACGTGCCGCGACCCGCGGTGATGGCCGCGTTGGCGAAGACGTCACGCTCAATGCCCGCACGATTGGCGACATCCCCGAAATGCTCACCGCAGCAGAGGGATTCCCGATCCCCGAGGTTCTCGAGGTGCGCGGCGAGGTCTTCTTCATGCTCGCCGATTTCGCGACGCTGAATGCCAGCCTGGTCGAGGATGGCAAGGCGCCGTTCGCCAATCCCCGCAACAGCGCGGCCGGGTCACTGCGACAGAAGAACCCGGCCATCACCGCGCGGCGCCCGCTTCGGATGATCTGTCACGGACTGGGCTACACGCAGGGCTTCAACCCCGCGACGTTGCACGACGCCTACCGTGCGCTGAAGGCCTGGGGGCTGCCGGTCTCTGATCACACCACGCGGGTGGCCGGGCTTGCCGCGGTGGAAGAGCGCATCGACTTCTGGGGCCAACGCCGCCACTACATCGAACACGAGATCGACGGCGTGGTGGTCAAGGTTGACGATTTCGCCCAACAGCGGCGCTTGGGTGCGACCTCGCGGACGCCCCGGTGGGCGGTGGCCTACAAGTACCCGCCCGAGGAGGCCCAGACCACGCTGATCGACATCAAGGTCAACGTCGGCCGCACCGGACGCGTCACCCCGTTTGCGTTCATGACCCCGGTGCGCATCGCCGGATCCACGGTGAGCATGGCGACACTGCACAACGCCGCAGAGGTCAAACGCAAGGGCGTGCTGATCGGTGACACCGTGATGATCCGCAAGGCCGGTGACGTCATCCCCGAGGTGCTCGGCCCGGTCGTCGACCTGCGTGACGGCACCGAGCGCGAATTCGTCATGCCGACCCACTGTCCGGACTGCGGGACGCTGCTCGCCCCGGCCAAGGAGGCTGATGTCGACATTCGTTGCCCGAACTCCCGATCATGCCCGGCGCAACTGCGGGAGAGGGTGTTTCACCTCGCCGGCCGCGGCGGGTTGGACATCGAGGGTCTGGGCTACGAGGCGGCGACCGCACTGCTGGGGGCCAAGATCGTTGAGGACGAAGGTGATCTGTTCACCCTCAGCGCCGATGAACTCGCCCAGGCGGAATTCTTCCGCACCAAGGATGGCGCGCTGTCGGCGAACGCGAAGCGACTCCTCGAGAACCTGCAGCAGGCCAAGGACCGCCCACTGTGGCGGATTCTGGTGGCGCTGTCCATCCGGCACGTCGGTCCGACGGCGGCGCGTGCGCTGGCGACCGCGTTCGGCAGCCTGGAGGCGATCATGGCCGCCGACGAGGAGCAGTTGGCCGACGTCGAGGGCGTCGGGCCCACCATCGCCGCGGCCCTGCGCGAGTGGTTCGACGTCAACTGGCATCGCGCGATCCTCGACAAGTGGCGCGCGGCCGGTGTGCGGATGGCCGATGAGCGCGATGCCGACATCACCCCGACGCTGGCCGGTCTGACCATTGTGGTGACCGGGTCGCTGACCGGGTTCTCCCGCGATGAGGCCAAGGAGGCCATCATCGTCCGCGGCGGGAAGGCGGCCGGGTCGGTGTCGAAGAAGACGTCGTTCGTGGTGGCCGGTGACGCGCCGGGTTCGAAGTACGACAAGGCCGTCGAACTCGGAGTCCCGATTCTCGACGAGGATGGGTTCCGCGCACTGCTCGCTGACGGGCCGTCGGTGGAGCCGTCCGCTTAACGCAGGATGCTGGCGACGATCCCGGCCAGATAGCCGAGCCTGGCGACCTCCGAGGGCCGGAAGTGTGGCCCGCCCGGGCGTCCCAGCACCAGCGCGGTGGTCGGCTCGCCCAGCGGTGCGACCGCCAACGTGGTGTCCATGTCGCGCCACAGTTGCGGTACCCACTCCTTGGTGGCGTCGAGCGCTGCAGCCTGGCTCAGCGGCATCCACGGAGTGGCGGCGGCCTGGGTCTGAGGAGCGCCGTGGCTGCCGGCGATCCGCTGGGTCTTGTTGTCGGTGAAGCCCACCACAGTGCACCAGCCCACTCGCAGTACCCGCGGGGCCTCGTCAACAAGAACCTGGAGTTTCTCTCGGCGATCATCGGCCGCGGCGACCCGGTCGATCAGCTCCAACTCGCGGTGGGCTTCCAGCAGACCGGTGTGCGGACGGATCGCCTCGACCCGCACGCCGGTCAGTGCCTCGGCGGCGGTGATCAGCATGTCCGGCATCGCCCCGCTCGGCAGATCGATCACCAGATCATCGACCGCGTAGCCGGATCCGCGGTCGACGACGTCCAGCGAGAGAATGTCCGCACCGACCGAGCCGAGGGCCACGGCGAGCGCCCCCAGGCTGCCGGGCCGGTCGTCGAGCTGGACCCGCAGGAGATAGGACGACACCCGCTCACCCTTACATAGCCCGATGGGGTCGGCATTTCGGCACCGAAGGCGCCGCTAGGCTGACTCACCGTGTCCACGATCTCCCGCGATGAGGTGGCCCGGCTGGCCAAGCTGGCCCGGCTGGCCCTGACCGACGAAGAAATCAGCGGATTCGCCGGCCAACTCGACGCGATCCTGGGCTACGTCGGTGCGATCCAGGCCGTCGACGTCACCGGCGTCGCTGCCACCGACAACCCGATCAAGAACGTCAACGTCACCCGCCCCGACGTGGTGGCCGCGAGCCTGACCCAGGCCGAGGCGCTGGCCGAGGCGCCGGCGGTGGTCGACGAGCGGTTCGCGGTGCCGCAAATCCTGGGGGAGGAGTCGTGAGCATCGATCTCATCCGCCTCGACGCAGCCACCCTCGGTGCCAAGATCGCCGCCCGGGAGGTCTCCTCGGTCGAGGTCACCCGGGCCTGCCTGGATCAGATCGCCGCCACCGACGAGAGTTTTCACGCCTTTTTGCATGTGGCCGCCGATCAGGCGCTGGGCACCGCCGCAGACGTCGACGCCTCGATCGCCGCCGGTGAGAAGCCGGCCTCCCCGTTGGCCGGGGTGCCGTTGGCGCTCAAGGACGTCTTCACCGCTACCGATATGCCGACCACCTGCGGATCGAAGATCCTCGAAGGCTGGGTTTCGCCCTATGACGCGACGGTCACCGCGCGCGTCCGGGCGGCCGGCATCCCGATCCTCGGCAAGACCAATATGGACGAGTTCGCGATGGGCTCCTCCACGGAGAACTCCGCCTACGGACCCACCCGCAACCCGTGGGACACCGACCGGGTTCCCGGCGGCTCCGGTGGCGGGAGCGCGGCGGCGCTGGCGGCGTTCCAGGCCCCGCTGGCTCTCGGCTCGGACACCGGCGGGTCGATCCGTCAGCCCGCCGCCCTGACCGCGACCGTCGGCGTCAAACCCACCTACGGAACCGTCTCCCGGTACGGCCTGGTCGCGTGCGCCTCCTCGCTGGATCAAGGCGGTCCGTGCGCGCGAACAGTTCTCGACACCGCTCTGCTGCACGCGGTGATCGCCGGCCATGACCCGCGCGACTCCACCTCGCGGAACATCGCGATCCCCGACGTCGTGGGCGCGGCCAAGGCCGGTTCGGTCGGAGACCTCACCGGCGTGCGGATCGGTGTGGTCACGCAGTTGCGCAGCGGTGAGGGTTTTCAGCCGGGCGTACTGGCGTCGTTCAACGCCGCCGTCGAGGCACTCACCGCGCTGGGCGCGGAAGTCAGCGAGGTCGATTGCCCGCACCTGGACTACTCGCTGTCGGCGTACTACCTGATCCTGCCCTCAGAGGTGTCGAGCAATCTGGCGCGGTTCGACGCCATGCGCTACGGCCTGCGAGTGGGTGACGACGGCACCAGGAGCGCCGAGGAGGTGATGGCGCTGACCCGGGCGGCCGGCTTCGGCCCGGAAGTCAAGCGCCGCATCATGATCGGCACCTACGCATTGTCAGCCGGCTACTACGACGCCTACTACAACCAGGCGCAGAAGGTCCGCACCCTGATCGCGCGCGACCTCGACGAGGCCTACGCCAAGGTGGACGTCCTGGTGTCCCCGGCCACACCCACCACCGCGTTCCGGCTGGGGGAGAAGGTCGACGATCCGCTGGCGATGTACCTGTTCGACCTGTGCACGCTGCCGTTGAATCTTGCCGGGCACTGCGGGATGTCGGTGCCCTCGGGGCTTTCCGCGGACGATAGTCTGCCGGTGGGCCTGCAGATCATGGCCCCGGCGATGGCCGATGACCGGCTCTATCGGGTGGGCGCGGCCTATGAGGCCGCCCGCGGGCCGTTGCCGACCGCGCTGTAGATCAGGCAGGATTAGCTATGGGTAAAACCTTGATCTTCGGACACAAGAATCCGGATACCGACTCAATTTGTTCTGCGCTGGCCTATGCGGATCTGAAAACAAAAATCGGCGCGGACGTCGAGGCGGTGCGACTCGGGTCCGTCAGCGCCGAGACCCAGTTCGTGCTCGATGCGTTCACAACAGCGGCGCCGCGGTTGGTCGAGTCGGTGGCCGGCGAGGCATCCCAGGTGATTCTCGTCGACCACAACGAGCGCCAGCAGAGCGCGATCGACATCGACGACGTCACCATCGCCGAAGTCATCGACCATCACCGCATCGCCAACTTCGAAACAGCCGGACCGCTCTACTACCGCGCTGAGCCGGTCGGTTGCACCTCGACGATTGTTTTCAAAATGTTCAAAGAATCCGGTGTGGCCGTGAGTCCGCAGATCGGCGGTCTGATGCTTTCCGCCATCATCTCCGACACGCTGCTGCTCAAATCACCGACGTGCACCCCGGAGGACGTCGCGGCTGCGCAGGAACTTGCCCCCATCGCCGGCGTCGACTTGCAGACCTACGGCATGGAGTTGCTCAAGGCCGGTGCGAGTTTGCGCGACAGATCCATCGCGCAACTGGTTTCGACGGACTCGAAAGAGTTCCCCATGGGCGAGGCGAAGGTCGAAATTGCCCAGGTCACCGCCGTTGACGTTGACGATGTGCTGTCGCGTCAGGACGAGTTGGAGGCGGCGCTGCGCGACACCATCGCCGCGAAGGGGCTGGATCTGTTCCTGTTCGTCATCACCGACATCCTCAACAACGACTCGGTCGCCGTGGCACTCGGCCCACGTGCTGCGGCCGTGGAAGCAGCCTTTGGGGTGACACTTCAGAACAACCGCGCGCTGCTGACCGGAGTGGTGTCACGCAAGCTGCAGATCGTCCCCGCGCTGACGGAGACGTTCGCCAGAGGGTGATCAGCGCACCAGAACCCTCAGCGCACCAGAACCCTCAGCGCAACAGGGCCTTCGCCGCCGCCTCGCCACTGGCGTACGCGCCGTGCACTGTTGCGGCGTGATCGCGCGAACAGGCCTCACCGGCAAAGACGCGGCGTCCGTCGGGCTCCGCGAGGGCATCACGGTCGGCCAGTGAAGCGCCGACGCCGATGAACGAGTAGCTGCCGAGCGAAAAAGGATCGACCGACCATGCCGAGCGGAGCAGCCCGGTGGGCGCGGAGAACTCCGGGAATGCCGGTTTCAGCGCGCTCGACGCGCTCGCGATCACCTCGGGATCGGTCATAGCTTCCACAGCGCGGGCGAACTCCCCGGCATTGAACATCATCAGGGCGGGCACGTCGACCAGGCCGGTGAGACTCAGCGACTCCACCCACTGACCACGGCGCGACACGGAAGGAACGATGTCGATGAGCTCCGCGGCGTCCGGCCAGAACTGAGATTCGAAGCGCAGGCACGTCTTCGAGAGCGTCCCCATCCCGAGCTTGGCGATGGCTCTGGACTTCGGCTCCGGAAGCGCGGGCAGGAATTCGATGGTGCCGGCCTTGAGGACACCGAGTGGCACGGTGACGACCACGGCACCGGCTTGGAAGTTGCCCTGGGCGGTGACGACGACCGCACGATCGCCGGAAGTGTCGATACTGGTGACGACGTGGCCGAGGCGTACATCGAGCCCGTTCGCCACCGCCGCGACCACCTGGTCGTAGCCCTCGGGTAGGAGGGCATCGCCGCCGCCCTCGGCGGCGCCGTCATCGAAGTTCGTCGCTGACAGATTCACGGTGTCGGTGGCGTACTCGTGTTCGATCGACGCGGTGATACCCATCTCGACGTTGAGTCGTTCCGACGGGTCGAGATCCGCGGCGGCGATGGCGCGGTCGAACGCGGTTCGCAGTGGCTCGTCGGTGTCGGGGGAGCCCTCGCGGCCCGCCTCGACTAAGTCGGCCACCTGTTCCTCGATATCGTCGAGTGCACCGTCGCCGAGGCGCTGGCCGTCGGCGCCGTACATGATGGACTCGTAGTCGGTGGCCTGCGTCGGAATTCCCTTGGCCGCGGCCAGCGCAGCAATCGGATTGTTCTCGACCCCGTGGATCCAGGACGCGCCGAGTTCCACCGGAACGCCCCAGGACCGATCCGTGTAGATCCGGCCACCGAGGCGATCACGCGCCTCGAGCACAATGACGCGACGTCCATTGGCAACGAGCACCTCGGCGGCGCGCAACCCCGCGATCCCGGCACCGATGACCAGGACGTCCGCAGTGGGCCCGTCCGGAGGCGCAGGCGTCGAGGTCGAGGACGCTGACGAGGACGAGGCCTGATCAGGCTCGGAGTCACCGCAGCCGGCGGCGAGGCTCGCTGGCACGGCCAGGGCGACCAGCCGAACAAAGTCGCGACGCGGGAGGAAGATCACGCTGGTGAGGTTATCGCTGCACGTAGGGGCCTGAGGCGGTTAGATGGACACCATGCGTATCGGAGTCCTCACCGGCGGCGGCGACTGCCCCGGCCTCAATGCTGTTATCCGAGCGGTGGTGCGCACCTGCGACGCGCGCTACGACTCGACGGTGGTCGGATTCCAGGATGGTTGGCGGGGCCTGTTGGAGAACCGGCGCGTCCAGTTGTACAACGACGACCGCAATGAGCGCCTGCTGGCCAAGGGCGGCACCATGCTCGGCACCGCACGGACCAACCCGGAGAAGCTGCGCGCCGGTCTGGCCGATATCAAGCAGACGCTGGAGGACAACGGGATCGACGTGCTGATCCCGATCGGCGGCGAGGGTACGCTCACCGCCGCGCACTGGCTCAACGAGGAGGGTGTTCCCGTCGTCGGCGTGCCCAAGACCATCGACAACGACATCGACTGCACCGACGTGACATTCGGCCACGACACCGCATTGCAAATCGCCACCGAGGCCATCGACCGACTGCACAGCACCGCGGAGTCACACCAGCGGGTGATGCTGGTCGAGGTGATGGGCCGCCACGCCGGTTGGATCGCCCTGAATTGCGGCCTGGCGTCCGGGGCGCACATGACGCTGATCCCCGAGCAGCCCTATGACGTGGAGGAGGTGTGCCGCATGGTCAAGAAGCGCTTCCAGACCGGTTCATCGCACTTCATCTGCGTGGTCGCCGAGGGCGCGAAACCCGTTGAGGGGTCGATGCAACTGCGCAGCGGCGGGATGGATGAGTTCGGCCACGAACGCTTCACCGGGGTCGCCCAGCAGTTGGCGATGGAGGTCGAGAAGCGGATCCGTAAAGAGGTGCGGGTCACCGTTCTGGGGCACGTGCAACGCGGTGGCACGCCGACCGCCTACGACCGGGTGCTGGCCACCCGATTCGGCGTCAACGCCGCCGACGCCGCGCACAGCGGCGAGTACGGGATGATGGTGTCGCTGCGCGGCGAGGACATCGGCCGGGTTCCGTTGGCCGACGCGGTCCGCCAGCTAAAGTTGGTGCCGGAGAGCCGCTACGACGACGCGGCGGCCTTCTTCGGCTGAGTGAGTCTTACGGGCTGACCGGCACCGGGTCGATGGAGTCCAGCGAGGTGTCTCGGGTCTCGCGCATGATCAGCAGCGCGGTCAATGTCAGCGTCGCCGCACAGAACAGGTACAGCCCGACCCAGCCGACCCCGTACGTCGTCGACAACCAGGTCGCGATGAACGGTGCGACCGCAGCACCGAGGATGCTCGCCGAGTTGTAGGAGATGCCGGATCCGGTGTAGCGGACGTTGGTCGGGAACAGTTCGGGCAGAACGGCACTCATCGGTCCGAAGGTGAAGCCCATCAGCGTCATACCGATGATCAGGAAGGCCAGCACCGAGCCGTGCGAGGCCCGGCCCGGCGCAAGGAGCACCGAGAACAGGCCGCCGTAGGCCATGATCGCCGCGGTCACCGTCAGCAGCGTCTTGCGTCGTCCCCAGCGGTCGGCAAGTTGCCCGGCGATCGGGATCGTCGCGGCGAAGAACAGCACCGCGATGAGTTGCATCTTGAGAAAATCGATGTAGTTGAAGCCCAGGCCGGTACCGTCCGGCGGGAGTTTTGCGGTGCCGTAGCTGAGCGCCCAGGTGGTGACGATGTAGAAGATCGTGTAGGTGGACAGCATGACGAACGTGCCCAGGATCAGTTGACGCCAGTTGCTGCGAAACACCTGTGCCACGGGGGTTTTGACCCGTTCGCCGCGCTCGACAGCACGGGCGAACACCGGGGTCTCGGTCAGCTTCAGTCGCACGTACAGCCCGATCGCCACCATCACGGCGCTGATCAGGAACGGAATTCGCCAACCCCACGTCAGGAATGCCCCATCGAGGTCCGGTTTGGCGTTGGAGTGCCCCAGCCAGATCAACAGGCCTAAAAACACGCTGTTGGCCAACAAGAATCCGAACGGCGCACCGAGTTGCGGCCACATCGCCGCCCAGGCCCTCCTGCCAGGTTTGGCGGTCTCCACCGCCAGCAGTGCCGCGCCACTCCATTCGCCGCCCAGCGCCAGACCCTGGGCGAAGCGCAGAATCGCCAGTAGCGCCGGGGCCAGCAGACCCACCTGGTGGTAGGTGGGAAGCAGCCCGATGGCGAAGGTGGCGATACCCATGGTGAGCAGCGAGCCGACCAGGGTGGCTTTGCGGCCGATGCGGTCACCGAAGTGGCCGAACAACACTGAGCCAATCGGCCGGGCGACGAACGCCAGGCCGAAGGTGGCCAGGGATGCCAGCAGCGCCGTGGTCGGGTTGCCCTTGGGGAAGAACAGGAACGGAAACACCGACACCGCCGCGGTGGCGTAGATGTAGAAGTCGTAAAACTCGACGGTGGTGCCCACCATCGAGGCGATCACAATGCGGCTGCGCGGAACGCCGGCGACGAGATCGGGGGACCGGTCGGTCATGGCTCGGGCTCCTGGCGGTGCGGCATCGGGAAGGCCAAAGGGTATCGCGGGCCACTAGGATTGCCCATCATGATCACCGGACAAGCTGACCTGCTCGACTACGACGACGTGGTGGCGCGGTTTGACCCGGTGCTGGGTCTGGAAGTGCACGTCGAACTCTCGACGGCCACCAAAATGTTCTGCGGGTGCGCGACGGATTTTGGTGCCGAGCCCAACACGCAGGTGTGCCCGGTGTGTCTGGGTTTGCCCGGCGCGCTGCCGGTGCTCAACGCTTCCGCCGTCGAATCCGCCATCCGGATCGGGCTGGCACTGAACTGCGAGATCGCGCCGTGGTGTCGCTTCGCCCGGAAGAACTACTTCTATCCGGATCAGCCGAAGAACTACCAGATCTCCCAGTACGACGAGCCGATCGCGTTCAACGGCTACCTCGATGTGCCGCTGGATGACGGCAGTACATTTCGGGTCGAGATCGAGCGCGCACATATGGAAGAGGACACCGGCAAGCTCACTCACGTCGGCAGTGAGACCGGTCGCATTCACGGCGCCACCACCTCGCTGCTGGACGTCAACCGGGCCGGGGTGCCGCTGATCGAGATCGTCACCAAGCCCGTCGAGGGCACCGGCGCGCAGGCACCCGAGGTGGCTCGCGCCTATGTGACCGCGTTGCGAGATCTACTGCGGGCATTGAACGTTTCCGACGTGCGGATGGATCAGGGCTCGCTGCGCTGCGACGCCAACGTGTCGCTGCGGCCGATGGGCCGCAAAGAGTTCGGCACCCGCACCGAGACCAAGAACGTCAACTCGCTCAAGAGCGTCGAGGTGGCGGTGCGCTATGAGATGCGCCGTCAGGCAGCGATTCTGGCGGCCGGCGGCAGCATCCATCAGGAGACCCGGCACTTCCACGAGGACGGCCACACCTCACCGGGCCGCACCAAGGAAACCGCCGAGGACTACCGGTATTTCCCGGAGCCGGACTTGGAGCCGGTCGCCCCCGGCGCCGAACTCGTGGAACGGTTGCGGGTCACCATTGGTGAGTTGCCGTGGTTGACGCGCAACCGGGTCCAGCAGGACTGGGGAATCTCCGATGAGGTGATGCGCGACCTCGTCAACGCCGGCGCGATCAATATGGTGACCGCCACCGTCGCCCACGGTGCCCCCAGCGAGTCGGCGCGGGCCTGGTGGGGCAACTTCCTGGTGCAGAAGGCCAATGAACGCGGCGTTGAACTCGACGCCCTGGCGATCACACCGGCCCAGGTTGCCCGAGTCATCGCACTCGTCGATGAGGGCACGCTGTCCAACAAGCTGGCCCGCCAGGTCGTCGAGGGCGTGTTGGCAGGGGAGGGTGACCCCGTTGCGGTGATGGCCGGGCGCGGGCTGGCGATGGTGCGCGATGACTCGCTCATCCAATCGGCGGTCGACGAGGCGCTGGCCGCCAGCCCGGATATCGCCGAGAAGATCCGCGGCGGCAAAGTGCAGGCCGTCGGCGCGATCGTCGGCGCGGTGATGAAGGCGACCAAGGGCCAGGCCGACGCGGCGCGGGTACGGGAGATGGTGCTGGCGGCGTGTGGTCAGAGCGTCTGACAAGTGGTGACCAAGTGCTCCGCGATTCCCATTCCCTAATCCTCGATGTGACGCTAATCTCAGGGCCCTGACTGCTCGTCACGCAATTCCGGCCGCGTCCGGGGTTCCATTCTGAGAGGAGTTCGCCCATGGCATCTGTTCTGTGGTTTCAGGGAGGGGCATGCAGTGGCAACACCATGTCGTTCCTCAACGCCGACGAACCCAACGTCGTCGACCTGATCGTCGACTTCGGTCTCGAAGTTATCTGGCACCCGTCACTGGGTCTTGAGCTGGGCAATCAGGCGCAGAAGATCTTCCGGGACTGCGCCAGCGGCGCCCGCCCGATGGACGTCTTCGTCTTCGAGGGCACGGTCATCGAGGGGCCCAACGGGACCGGCCGGATGGACATGTTCGCCGATCGGCCGATGAAGGACTGGGTCGCCGAGATGGCCGCGCAAGCCGGCATCGTCGTCGCCATCGGTGACTGCGCCTGCTGGGGCGGCATCCCGGCGATGGAGCCCAACCCGTCCGGTTCGACGGGCCTGCAATTCCACAAGCGCAACAAAGGCGGATTCCTCGGCCCTAACTTCAAGTCCAAGGCCGGCCTGCCGGTCATCAACATCCCCGGCTGCCCGGCGCACCCGGACTGGATCACCCAGATCCTGGTGGCGCTGGCCACCGGCCGCACCGGCGACATCTCCCTCGATGACCTGCAGCGGCCCGAGACCTTCTTCAAGACCTTCACCCAGACCGGCTGCACCCGCGTGCAGTTCTACGAGTACAAGCAATCCACGATGTCCTTCGGTGAGGGCACCCGCACCGGCTGCCTGTTCTACGAGTTCGGCTGCCGCGGCCCGATGACGCACTCGCCGTGTAACCGGATCCTGTGGAACCGCCAGTCGTCGAAGACCCGCGCCGGCCAGCCCTGCTACGGCTGCACTGAACCGGAGTTCCCGCACTTCGACCTCGCCCCCGGCACGCTGTTCAAGACCCAGAAGGTGGCCGGGGTGATCCCCAAGGAAGTGGGCACCGGCGCTAAGAAGCTGAGCTACATGGCACACGCCGCCGCGGCCCGCCTGGCCGCGCCGGACTGGTCCAAAGAAGACATGTTCGTGGTCTGAGCCACGCTGCTGATTCGTGGTCGGAGCCACCCGCCGACCACACCCTGACCTGAAAACTCTGGAGGACTTACCCGAATGACATCTATGGATCTGCACGTCAGCCCACTCGGCCGCGTCGAGGGCGACCTCGACGTCCGAGTCACCATCGAAGACGGCGTCGTCACCTCGGCCTGGACCGAGGCCGCGATGTTCCGCGGCTTCGAGATCATCCTGCGCGGCAAGGACCCGCAGGCCGGCCTCATCGTGTGTCCGCGCATCTGCGGCATCTGCGGTGGCAGCCACCTGTACAAGTCGGCCTACGCCCTGGACACCGCATGGAAGACCACCATGCCGTCCAACGCCACGCTGGTGCGCAACATCGCCCAGGGCTGCGAGACCCTGCAGTCCATTCCGCGGTACTACTACGCGCTGTTCGCCATCGACCTGACGAACAAGAACTACGCCAAGTCATCGATGTACGACGAGGCGGTGCGCCGCTACGCGCCGTACGTGGGCACCAGCTACCAGAAGGGTGTGGTGCTCTCCCAGAAGCCGGTCGAGGTCTATGCAATCTTCGGCGGGCAGTGGCCGCACTCCAGCTTCATGGTGCCCGGCGGTGTCATGGGTGCGCCGACGCTATCGGATGTCACCCGTTCGATCGCGATCCTGGAGAACTGGAAGGACAACTGGCTCGAGTCCGACCTGCTCGGCTGCAGCATCGACCGTTGGCTGGAGAACAAGAGCTGGGCCGACGTGCTGGCCTGGGTCGAGGAGAACGAGTCGCAGCGCAACTCCGACATGGGATTCTTCATCCGCTACTCGATGGACATCGGCCTGGACTCCTACGGCAAGGGCGTGGGCAACTACCTGGCCACCGGCACCTACTTCGACCCGACCCTTTACCGCAATCCGACCATCGAGGGCCGCAATGCCGCGCTCATCGGTCGCGGCGGGGTGTTCGCAGGTGGCCAGTTCATGGAGTTCGATCAGGCCAACGTGCGCGAGGACGTCACGCACTCCTTCTACGAGGGCAGCCGTCCGCTGCACCCGTTCGAGGGCGAGACCATCCCGGTCGACCCGGAGAAGGGCAAGGGGCAGGGCAAGTACAGCTGGGCGAAGTCGCCGCGCTACCTGATCGACGGTATGGGCGACGTTCCGCTGGAGGCCGGGCCGCTGGCCCGCCGGATGGCCGCCGCTGCCCCGAATGCCGGGCCGCACCAGGACAACGATCCGCTGTTCCTCGATATCTACAACACGATCGGACCCAGCGTCATGGTCCGCCAGCTTGCCCGCCTGCACGAGGCGGCCAAGTACTACAAGTGGGTGCGGGGCTGGTTAGACCAGCTGGAGCTCAAGGAGAGCTTCTACAGCAAGCCCACCGAGTACGCCGAGGGCAAGGGCTTCGGCTCCACCGAGGCGGCCCGCGGATCGCTGTCGGACTGGATTGTGTTGGAGAACAACAAGATCAAGAACTACCAGGTGATCACCCCGACGGCATGGAACATCGGCCCGCGCGACGGCAGCGGTGCGCTGGGCCCGATGGAGACCGCCCTGGTGGGCTCGCCGATCATCGATCCCGAGGACCCGGTCGAACTCGGACATGTGGCCCGCAGCTTCGACTCCTGCCTGGTCTGCACGGTGCACGCCTATGACGGCAAGACCGGTCGGGAGCTGTCGAAGTTCGTCGTCAACGGAATGGTGTGACGGAGCGGTCGCACCTGCTCGGAATGGATAGTTCAGCGGACGAATCGGCTCTCGATCTCGAACCGCCCGGCTGCGCGGTTCTGGTGGTGGGGTGCGGCAACCTGCTGCGCGGCGACGACGGGGTAGGCCCCGTTCTCATCCGTCACCTCTGGGACCGCGGCGTGCCCGACGGCGCCCGACTGGTCGACGGCGGCACCGCCGGCATGGACGTCGGGTTCCAGATGCGCGGGGCGCAGCGGGTGGTCATCGTCGACGCCTGTGTGAGTCAGGGCTCTCATCGCGATGAGGGGGCCGCCGCCGTGCCCGGAACGGTGTACCGGCTGCCGGGGGAGGAACTGACCGATCTTCCTCCGCTGCAGGGTCTGCACACGCATTCCTTCCGGTGGGATCACGCCATCCCGTTCGCCCGCTGGGCGCTGGGCGACGCCTGCCCCACCGATATCACGGTGTTCCTGATCGAGGTGGCCGCCATGGAGATGGGCGCGGAACTCTCCGATCCGGTCGCCGCGGCGATGGAGCAGGTGATCGCCATGATCGAAGCCGACTTCCTGGCTCCGCTGCGCCCGCCGACCGCCGCGGAGGCCAGCGTGGAACTCAGTGAAGACGGCTACCTGCGGATGGCGGCCGCGCTGGCTGCCGGGCGCTTCCCGTCCGATGCGCTGGCGGCGGTTCCGCGCGACGGCGAACTGTGGCTGTTCCCGCTGCGCGGGCCCAGCAGCGGCGGTCTGCTGCTCAAACAGCGCAACCCGGCCGGCGACCGTGCCGTGCTGGTGCACGAGGTTCTCGGTGTCGGCTTCCGAGCGGGCGTCCATGCGGCATTCTGGGACGATGAGCACAAGGCTCTCCGGATCCCGCTTGCGCCCCCGGAACCGTCGGAACCGGCCGGGCCGTCGGAACTGTGATGGCCATGACTGACGAGCGCCGAACCTCTACCGACCAGGCACTCGACGTGCAGACGGTCGTTGTCGAAGAGAGCGGCCGATGGTTCGTCGAGATCATCGTGGTGTTCGCCGACGGAGTGGTCCGCAAGCGGATCCACAGCCATGCCACCTTGGCCCGCGCCGAACTGGCCGCCGATCTGATCCGCCGGACCGCCGATCGCGACATCGGCGGCGGCCCGGTGCACGGATGATGCGCGGCGATGCGGCACTGATGAAGACACGAGGAGAGCTGTGAACGACGTTCTGGATCCGGCGGTGCTGGCGGTTCGTCCGCAGCCGCTGGGGGCCTTTCCACTACCGCTGGGGTATCTGTTGATCCCGGCGTCACCGGATACCGAGGACGCTCGTGTCGCGCTGCTATCCGGTCGGCTGCCCGACTGGCCGGACTCGCTGCGGGCCCACGAGTTGGCGCTGGCCGGCGATCGCGACGGCGCGCTGGCCGCGCTGCACGGCGACGACCCGATCACCCGATACAACCGCTTCGTCATGGACCCCGACGGCTCCGACCCGGCCGAGTTGCGTTCGGGCTTGGGCGAATTCGCCTGTCTGGTCGATGTGGTGCTGTTCGCCCTTGGCCGTAGCGACATCGCACCGGAAGTCGGTGACGCGACCGGCGAACTGGCAGCGACCGTACTCTCGGTGCAGGCCAGCGGTGCATTGCAGGACGGCGACGCCGAGGCCGCGGTGGCGTGTTTGGACCGGGCCGCCGAGCAGGCCGCCGGTGTGTCCGAGCCGTTGCGCGGTGTGCTGCTCGGCGCGGCGGCCTCGATCTGCGACGGACCCGATGCGGTCACCCGATTCGAGGGTGCGTTGCGTGCTCTCGACGACGCCGAGGATCTGCGACTGGCCCGCGCGGAGCTTCATCTGGCATTGGCGGGGCTGCTGCACGAACAGGCGGTGGACCGCCCGGATATGCTGAATCGCGCTGTGCCGCATTACCATTCGGCGCTGCAGCTGGTGTGGCGGGAGGAGGCTCCGCTGTTGTGGGCCTCGGCGCACGCCAATCTCGCGGCGGCCTATCTGACCATGCCGATGACCGAGGCGTCCGGGCAGCTGCGCCTGGGTGTGGCCGCGCAGTCGCTGCGTTCGGCGCTGAAGGTTTATACGCCCGAGGATTATCCGGAGGAGTGGGCCAGCGTGCAGTTGAACCTGGCCAACTCGTTGGTCTACACCCCGTCGAGCCATCAGGGGGACAACATGGTGGAGGCGGTCAACCTCTACGAGGCGGTGCTGGCCGCCCGCGACCGCGACACCGATCCGCTGGGCCGGGCGCGGGTTCTGGCCAACCAGGGCAACGTGCTGGCCCATCTCGCCGACTTCGATCAGGCCAAGGCCAAGCTGTACGAGGCGCGTTTCTTGTTCGAGGAACTTGGCGATCACGACTCGATGCGCGCGGTTCGCGGTGTGCTCGACGAGATCTCCCGCCAGCAGGCGCTCGACCGGACCGATGCGGACGGACAGTGATGGGCAAAGACGGCGACATGAGCGAACCGACGTTCGATGATCTCGCCCAACGGGTCGATGATGCGGTCAGCGCACTCGAGGATCTCGAACCGGCGGCGCGCAAGGTCGCCGAGGAGTTGCAGGGAGCGGTCGAGGCCATCCACAAAGCCGGACTGGTGAGCATCGTGCGCCGATTGCGCGCCGAGGACGCCACCCGCCCAGCGCTGTTCGAACTCGCCGCCGACCCTGCCGTCCACCTGCTGCTGTCGCTGCACGGGATCGTGCGCCCGGATCCGGTGACGCATGCCAACCAGGTACTCGAGTCGGTGCGCCCGCAACTGCACAGCCACGGTGGCGACGTCTCGCTGGTGCGGGTGGAGGACGGAACGGCCTTCGTTCGACTCGAGGGCGCGTGCAACGGATGTTCGATGTCCTCGGTGACGCTGCGCAACCTAGTCGAGGAGGCTCTGGTGGCCGAGGTTCCGGCCGTCACCGCCGTGGAGGTGGTGGCCGACCAACCGACCCCCACGCTCATTCCACTGGAGTCACTGCGCATCGGCAGGGATCCGGCCAGTGAGGGGTGGGCGAAGGTGGGAACCGCCGCCGGCATCGCCGTCGACGATCTCACCGCGGTGTCCCTTGCCGGTGACGGTGGCCAGCCGACCGATGTGCTGATCGTCAATGTCGGCCAGCGGCTTTCGGCCTACCGCAACGAATGCGCGCACGAGGCGCTGCCGCTGACCGACGCGATGCTCGACCTGAGCAACGGCACGCTGACCTGTCCGTGGCACGGATTCTGTTTCGACGCAAGCTCGGGGGAGTGCCTCAGCGCGCCGGGCGCCCAGTTGGAACAATTGCCGCTGCGGATCGATGACGGTGACGTCTGGGTGCGTGTGGCGCAGTGAGCCGATACACCGTCCGGCACAACATCAGCGGCGTCGGTACCCGACCCGATGTGGTTCCGGAGGTGGATCTGCGCGACGGCTGGCGACCGCAGGTGTGGCTGGGCGCGCCCGCCCCCGGCGGACTGGCGCTACCGGCCGCAAGTCCGTCGATGGCGTGGATGTATTCGCCCCGCGGGGTGTACTTGAGCATTACGGGGGGCGACGACCACGTGGTGGTGGCCGACTCCGGCAATCACCGGGTGCTGATCTGGCACGGGATTCCCAGCGCCGACGAGCAACCCGCCGACGTGGTGCTCGGCCAGCCCGACGGTGAGACCGAGGGCCCGGCGGCGGGCGGGCGCGGCCCCGAACGCGGGATGCACCTACCGACCGGGGTGCTCATCCATGACGGTCGGCTGGTCGTTGCGGACGCTTGGCACCACCGCATCCTGGTGTGGAACACCGTGCCGCAGACCAACGACACCGCACCCGACATCGTCATCGGCCAGTCCGACTTCGTTTCGGTCGAGCCCAACCGCGGCGGCGGGTGCTCAGCGTCGAGCATGTATTGGCCTTTTGGTATTGCCGTAGTTGGTTCATCGTTTTGGGTCGCCGACACCGGAAACCGCCGGGTTCTTGGCTGGCGCAATGGGATTCCCGACGCGAACCAACCCGCTGACGTCATCCTGGGCCAGCCGGACGCGTCGTCGAACTCGGAGAACCGCGGCGGCGACGCCGGGCCGGCCAGCTTCCGCTGGGCGCACGACATCGCCGGGAATGAGGATGTGCTGCTGATCGCCGACGCCGGCGATCACCGGGTGCTGGGCTGGTCTGGCCACCCCGCCGTCGATCGCGACGCCGACCTCGTCATCGGTCAAGCGGACTTCGCCGGTTCCGAGGAATGGCCGTACGGCCCCCACACGAACGATCGCTTCCGGTTCCCGTATGCGATCTCCCTCGACGGGCAGCGGTTGGCGATGGCCGACACCGCCAATAACCGCGTCCTGCTCTGGGACGGCGTGCCCGACGGCCCCATCGGCCGCGGTGCCGATGGCGGCCCATCCTTTCGGGGCGCCGACCACGTGTTGGCGCAACCCGATTTCGCATCCAACGGCGAGAACCGGTGGACCTCGGTGCAGCACGACACCCTGTGCTGGCCCTACGGACTGTCGCTGCGCGGTGACGCATTGGCTGTGGCCGACTCCGGCAACAACCGGGTCATGCTGTGGCGGCGTACCGGGTCGGGTGGGCCGTGAGACCGCGGATCGTGCAGACCGACGAGCAGATCGGTTTCTACTGGGCCACCCCGGCCGGGGCACCGACATCGCTGCAGGCGTTGGTGATTGACGATGAGGAACCCGATCGCCTGGTTGCCACTCACCTCGAGGCGCTCGATGACGCGCTGATCATCGCCGCCGGAAGGTTCGGCGAGATCCTCGGCGGCGGCCGCGGGCCGCAGGATTCAGCTGAACGTGACGAACTGCTGGAACTGCACCGGACCCTGGACCGGTTGTGTTTCGAGTATGCCGCCGCGCTGGAAACCACCGGGCTGAGCGCCGACCTGCGGGCCGGCAAGATCATCGGCACCGCCACGCTGTTCTCGATTCTGGCCCGCCAGCCGCTCGGACTGCTCGGACCGGCGCCACTGGACGGCGAGTTGGACGACCCGACACTCGGGGTGGTCGGCGGATACGGCGAGATGCACCAGGTCGATGCCGACAGGCCCTGGAAAGGCGGCCGCTGGGTGGTGAGAACCGAAGCCGGCGAACGTTTTCCGCTGACCCTGTCGATGATGATGTTCGACAGCTCCGGGGTGAACAAAGAAGCGGCTCGCAAGGAACACCGTGATGCACTTCAGTCTGTCGTGACGGCGGCACGATCACCGGACGCCGATCCGCTGACGGTGGCCTGCGCGCTGGACTGGCTTGTCTACGATTGGTTGATGGCCCATCGCGACGGCCCGGACAGTGCCGAGATCGTCTTCCCCAAAGGCTACGAGGGTGAGGCGGCGCTGGTGGTCACCGCGGCCGCCGCTTCGGTTGCCGCGCGGGCGACATTCGACCCCGGTCTGGTGTTGACCGGTCTTCGGCGTTAGGAGGAATCGGACATGTCGGTTGCCGGCGCGATCGTCGACCCGGCCGAGTTCTTCGGCGAGGCCGCCATTCAGGACCCCTACCCCTTGTACGCGCGCCTTCGCGCTGAGGGCGGCGTCCACCGCGTCGGTGACTCCGGCTTCTATCTGGTCAGCAGTTGGGCGGCGGTCAGTGAGGCGGCCACCCGCCCGGCGGACTTCTCATCGAACCTCACCGGGCCGATCACCTACAGCCCGCAACGCGGTGTGGCGCCGCTGCCGATGGACGGACTCGGCGGCCCCACCCACATCCTGGCCACCGCCGACGACCCCCCGCACGCGGTTCACCGCAAGCTGATGGTGGGGCAGTTCACCGCGAAACGAGTGCGCGGACTGGAGTCGCTGATCGTCGAAACCTTCGAGAAACTGTGGGGTGCAGCGTCGTCGGGACCACCGTCGTCGGTTACAGCCGTCGAGTGGATGGACGCCGTCGCGAATCGGCTGCCGATGATGATCGTCGCGCGGCTGATCGGGGTTCCCGATGACGACTCCGACCAGTTGGCCCGCTGGGGCTACGCCAGCACCCAACTCCTCGACGGTCTGCTCTCTGAGGAACAGGTCAACGCCTCGATGGCCGCTCTCGGCGAGCTCAACGGCTACATCGTGGAGCGGCTGGCCGCGGCGAACGATGAACCGGGCGACGACCTGATCGGCGTGCTGGCCACCGCATGCAAGGCCGGGCAGCTGGAGCGGTTCACCGCACAGATGATCCTGATCTCGTTGTTCAGCGCCGGCGGTGAGTCCACCGCGTCGCTGCTCGGGACGGCGGTGGACATCCTGGCCGCCGACGCCGGCCTGCAGCGCCGGTTGCGTGAGGACCCGACACTGCTCGGGTCGTTCGTCGAGGAGACGTTGCGCCTCGAGCCGTCGTTCCGCGCACATCACCGCCACGTCGTGGTCGACACCGCGCTCGCCGGGACTACGTTGCCCCGCGACTCGCGGCTTCTGCTGCTGTGGGGCGCGGCCAACCGTGACCCCGCGCAGTTCACCGACCCCGACACGTTCCGGCTGGACCGGCCGGTGACCAAGGGGCACATGACCTTCGGCAAGGGTCTGCACTTCTGCCTGGGCGCCCCGCTGGCGCGGCTGGAAGCCGTCACCGTGCTGCGGCTGCTGCTGGCGCGAACCACGTGGTTTGAGGCCGCTGAGGTCGGGCCGTGGCTGCCGAGTGTGCTCGCGCGTCGTCGCGAATATCTGCGACTCGTCGTCGACTGACTCCGACTCAGGCGTTGTCGGCGTTGGACCTCGGGAATCCGCCGCCCTGCGGGAACAGCGGGAACACCACGTCGTCGAGTTTCTCGGCGTCCCCGGCAGTCCGGTTCACCGTCGCCCCCCAGATGTTGCCGTCCGGGGAGACCGCCAGCGCCCAGGCATGGCCGCGGGTGTCCTGGCGAACAACTTCGGGGTCGCCGGTTACCGCGCCGCTGGCCTGGGCCAACCGCACTGCCACGGTTTGCTTGGTGTTGACCAGGTTCACCAGGACGGTGCCGTCCAGTGCCGCACACCCCGCCACGCCGGGACGTTGCGGCCAGGTCCACACCGTGGTGGCCTTGCCGTCGGAACCGATGCGCTGAAGCCGGTCGCCCGCCGGGGTGCGATCGGTGACGTACAGCGCCTCATCGGCCGGGTCCAGGCACATGCCGCCGCCGGCTCCCATCCCACTCAACGCGGTGGTCGGTGCGGCCTGGCCCACCGTCGTCGGCTGCTCAATCCGAATCACTTTGCCGGCCAGCGATTTCGGATCGTTGGCAAGTCCGGGGTCACCGGCATCGCCGGTCTGAACGACCAATGTCGTCGGGCTGGTGAAGATCAGCGAGCCGGTGTTGCCGCCGGCGCCCTTCGGGATTCCGGTCAGCAGGTCTTTGGGTACATCGCCGTCGGCGATGCGGATCACCCGGTTGTCGGTCGGGGTGCTGATGTAGGCGTACATCAGCCGGTCCTGGGAATAGGTGGGCGACAGCGCGATGTCCATGAGGCCGCCGTCACCGGAACCGTCCACCGGGATGACCAGTTTCACCTTTGGCTCCGCGCTGACCGAGACTTCTTTGACCGCACCGGTGGTGCGCTCAGCGACCAGGGCGGTCTTCGCGTCGGAACCCATGATGAGCCCGCTGGTCGATTCCAGGCAGCCCTGCATCACCCCCGGAGCCGGGCAGGCCTTGGGGAATGGTTTGGGCGGAAGTGGCGGGGGTGGGGGTGGGGTGGACGGCGGACCGGGCGTCAGTTCCGGCGGGGTGGTGAATGGTTGGGAGACCGCATTGTCGAAACGTGCGCAACCCGAGGCGCCCAGGGCGGCCGTCGCACACAGCACGGCCAGGCTTGCGGCGATCGGCCGGCGCATTCCCATGCCCGCCAGGTTACGGACACCTCGGCGCTGTCCGCCACGGTGCCGGTCGGCTGAAGGTGTCGGACCGACAGTCCCGGCCCCGCCAGGGCGGCGTAAATCCACGGTTTGAGGCGGGTTTGGACTTACGCTTGCCGGTGTGACGAGCCAGAATCCCGAACCCGGTTGGCAGCGACCCGGGGACTCCGCGGTGCGGCCGGCATCGGCCCGGTTGGTCGATCCCGAAGATGATCTCGCCTCGGCAACCTACGGCGGTGACGCCGAGACCACCCGAATCCCGCCGTTCGGCGCCCCGGAGGCGCCCGCCGGGTCGATACCGCCACCGACCCCGTCCGCCGCCGGTTACGGGTTGCTGCAGGACCCCGAACCGCTGCCGTACGTTCAGCCCGCGGGGGTGCCGCACCAGTCGGCCGCACCGGTGGAGATCGCGCCGGTCGATGCCGAGCAACGGCTCAAGGCCGCCGGCCGCCGGGGCACCCAGGACCTGGGCCTGCTGCTGCTGCGGGTGGCCCTCGGCGTGGTGTTCATCGCCCACGGACTGCAGAAGGCCTTCGGATGGTGGGGCGGCTCAGGCCTCGGCGGATTCACGGAAGACCTGACCGAAGCCGGCTACCAGCACGCCGAACTGCTCACCTACGTCGCGGCGGGCGCGCAGATCGCCGCCGGGGTGCTCCTGGTGCTCGGACTCTTCACTCCGGTGGCGGCCGCCGTGGCGTTGGCGTTCCTGGTCAACAGTGTGCTGGTGATCTTGATGGCCCAGCGGGAAGACGGCGGGCTGTTCGTCCTGGGCTCTGATGCCGAATATCAGTTGGTGCTGGCCGCGCTGGCGGCGGCGATCATCCTGGTCGGCCCCGGCCGTTACGGCTTCGACGGCGGCCGCGGTTGGGCTCGCCGGCCGTTCATCGGATCATTCCTCGCGCTGCTGCTCGGCGCCGGCGGCGGCGTGGCGGCCTGGTTCTTCCTGCACGGCATTAACCCGTTTGCCTGATCAGGCCGTCTAGCGATACGGGTTGGGCACCCGCCCGGCACTGGCCGCGGTGAGTCGGGGCAGTGTCGCGAAGGTGACCGCCGGCAGCAACAGCGTGTCGCCGTCGGCTCCGCAGGCCCGCGCCCACCCGCCCCGGGTGAAGCGCAGACCCTCGATCTGCGACCACGGCACCGTCCTGGTGCTCAGCAGTGATCGCGCCGTGACGGCGTCCTGGTCCGCGACGGTGCGCAACCGCACGATCGCGACCGAGACCAGCGCAGGGATGAGCAGCAACGCCAGGGCCCAGTTTCCGAATGCCGGGATGAGCACCAGAATGCTGACGGCGAGGAACGCCGGCGCGAACTGCGCCATCGGCGAAATCCGGATCACCACCGGTTGGGCGTCCGGTGCTGGGTTCTGGGGTGCGGGGGTTTCGCCGGCGGGCATTCCGTCATCATCGCACTGGTCGTGAGCGCCCGGGGCGCGCGCGACATTTGACGGCTGACCTGTGCGGCGACTAATCTCAGGGATCATGTCGACCGGTGGAAAGCTCGTAGTAGTAGGTCAGCGCGTTGGTGTCGCGCTGGTCCCAGATCGGGCCTAGCCAGTCGCACCAGCGCGCAACCCTCGTACAGCTGCCCAGCTGACGGGGGTTTTTTCTTGTCAAGCGAACAACGAGGGATACCGAGGACAACAGTGAGCGCACCGACTAAGCGGGCACCTGAGCCGTCGACCACCGAGACCAACGGCACCCATGACGACCATCCCGGTGGCAAGCGCGCCAAGCGCATCCCGCCCCAGCAGCTCACCGGCGCCGAGGCAGTGGTGCGGTCGTTGGAGGAACTCGGCGTCGAGGTGATCTTCGGGATCCCCGGCGGCGCGGTTCTGCCGGTCTACGATCCGTTGTTCGACTCCCAGCAGCTGCGCCACGTCCTGGTCCGCCATGAGCAGGGTGCGGGCCATGCCGCCAGCGGTTATGCCCACGCCACCGGACGCGTCGGGGTCATGATGGCGACCTCCGGTCCGGGTGCGACGAACCTGGTCACCCCGCTGGCCGATGCCCAGATGGACTCCATCCCGGTGGTCGCCATCACCGGACAGGTCGGACGGTCGCTGATCGGCACCGACGCCTTCCAGGAGGCCGATATCACCGGCATGACCATGCCGATCACCAAGCACAACTTCCTGGTTCGCAGCGGAGACGACATCGCGCGGTCCATCGCCGAGGCGTTCCACATCGCCTCCACCGGCCGACACGGCGCCGTTCTCGTTGACATCCCCAAGGACGTGCTGCAGGACCAGTGCACATTCTCCTGGCCGCCGGATCTCGACCTGCCCGGTTACAAGCCGAACACCAAGCCGCACAGCCGCCAGATCAAGGAGGCCGCCAAGCTGATCGGCGCGGCCCGCAAGCCGGTGCTGTACGTCGGCGGCGGCGTGATCCGCGGGGAGGCCTGCGAGGAACTGGCTGAGCTGGCCGAGTTGACCGGCATCCCGGTGGTGACCACCCTGATGGCCCGCGGGGCGTTCCCGGACAGCCACATCCAAAACCTGCGGATGCCCGGGATGCACGGCACCGTGGCTGCGGTTGCCGCCCTGCAGCGCAGCGACCTGCTGATCACCCTCGGCGCCCGTTTCGACGACCGGGTGACCGGCAAGCTGGACACCTTCGCTCCCGACGCCAAGGTGATCCACGCTGATATCGATCCGGCCGAGATCGGCAAGAACCGGCACGCCGACGTCCCGATCGTGGGTGACATCAAGGCCGTCATCGGTGAACTGATCGACGTGCTGCGACGCAAGCCCAGTGGGGAGGAGCGGATCGGCAACGAGGGGATCGGGGATCCTGACCTCGCCGACTGGTGGTCCTACCTCAACGGACTGCGCGAGACCTATCCGCTGAGCTGGGATCCCCAGTCCGACGGCAGCCTCAGCCCGGAGTTCGTCATCTCCGAGTTGGGCAGGATCGCCGGGCCGGACGCCATCTACGTCGCCGGGGTTGGTCAGCATCAGATGTGGGCCGCGCAGTTCATCTCCTACGAGAAGCCGCGCACCTGGCTCAACTCGGGTGGACTGGGCACCATGGGCTACGCCGTCCCGGCGGCGATGGGTGCCAAGATGGCCTGCCCGGACGCCGAGGTGTGGGCGATCGACGGCGACGGCTGCTTCCAGATGACCAATCAGGAATTGGCCACCTGCGCGGTCGAAGGTGTGCCGATCAAGGTGGCGCTGATCAACAACGGCAACCTCGGCATGGTCCGGCAGTGGCAGACGCTGTTCTACGGCGAGCGTTACAGCCAGACCGATCTATCCACCCACAGCCATCGCATCCCCGACTTCGTCAAACTTGCCGAGGCATTCGGTTGTGTCGGATTGCGTTGTGAGCGTGAGGAAGACGTCGCCGACGTGATCAATCAGGCCCGCGCCATCAATGACCGGCCGGTGGTGATCGACTTCATCGTCGGCGCTGACGCCCAGGTGTGGCCGATGGTCGCCGCCGGCACCGGCAACGATCAGATCATGGCGGCGCGCAATATCCGCCCACTGTTCGACGAGGACAATTCCGAGGGGCGTGCCTGATGGCCACTTCTTCTGATTCCAGGACGGTCACCCACACGCTGTCGGTCCTCGTCGAGGACAAGCCCGGTGTGCTGGCGCGCGTCGCGGCGTTGTTCTCCCGGCGCGGCTTCAACATCGAGTCGCTCGCCGTGGGCGCCACCGAGCACAAGAACATGTCGCGAATGACCATCGTGGTCACCGCCGAGGAGACCCCGCTCGAGCAGATCACCAAACAGCTCAACAAACTGATCAACGTCATCAAGATCTTCGAGCATGACGAAGGCAATATGGTGGCGCGGGAGTTGTGGCTGATCAAGGTCCGCACCGACACCGCGAACCGCAGCCAGGTGATCGAAGCGGCAAACCTGTTCCGCGCCAAGGTCATCGACGTGTCCACCGAGTCGCTGACGATTGAGGCGACCGGTACCCAGGAAAAGTTGGACGCATTGCTCAGAGTGCTTGAGCCCTACGGGATCCGAGAACTCGTCCAGTCTGGTGTGGTAGCACTCTCGCGCGGGCCGCGCGGCATGACGAACTCCAAGTAATACAAAACAACAGAAGGAAAATTTCACTGTGTCTAATTCTGGGGCAATCGAGATGTTCTACGACGACGCCGCCGACCTGTCGATCATCCAGGGTCGCAAGGTGGGCGTCATCGGCTACGGCAGTCAGGGCCACGCGCACTCGCTGAGCTTGCGCGACTCCGGTGTCCAGGTGAAGGTGGGCCTGAAAGAGGGCTCCAAGTCGCGGGCGAAGGTCAGCGAGCAGGGCCTCGAGGTTGACACTCCGGCCGAGGTGGCCAAGTGGGCCGACGTCATCATGCTGCTGGCGCCCGACACCGCGCAGGCGGCAATCTTCACAAACGATATCGAGCCGAACCTGAAAGCCGGCGATGCGCTGTTCTTCGGCCACGGACTCAACATCCACTTCGGTCTGATCACCCCGCCCGCCAACGTCACCATCGGCATGGTGGCACCCAAGGGCCCCGGCCACCTGGTGCGCCGGCAGTTCGTCGACGGCAAGGGCGTGCCGTGCCTGGTGGCCATCGAGCAGGATCCCACCGGCGAGGGTTTGGCGCTGGCGCTGTCGTATGCCAAGGGCATCGGCGGCACCCGGGCCGGGGTCATCCGGACCACGTTCAAGGACGAGACCGAGACCGACCTGTTCGGCGAGCAGGCCGTGTTGTGCGGTGGCACTGAGGAATTGGTCAAGACCGGTTTCGAGGTCATGGTCGAGGCCGGCTATGCGCCCGAATTGGCCTACTTCGAGGTGCTGCACGAACTCAAGCTGATCGTCGACCTGATGTACGAGGGCGGGATCGCTCGGATGAACTATTCGGTGTCCGACACCGCCGAGTACGGCGGCTACCTGTCCGGCCCGCGCGTCATCGATGCCGGCACCAAAGACCGGATGCGCCAGATCCTGGCCGAAATCCAGGACGGCACCTTCGTCAAGCGCCTCGTCGCCAACATGGAGGGCGGCAATACCGAACTTGAGGGCCTGCGCAAGAAGAACGCCGAGCACCCCATCGAGGTCACCGGCAAGAAACTGCGCGAGCTGATGAGTTGGGTGGACCGGCCGCTGACCGACACGGCGTAGTTGCCGTGCGTTTCAGTAGTGGTACCGGGCTTTGAGGATCCGCACCTCGCGGTCGTCTGCGCGGTACACCAGGCGATGTTCGTCGTCGATCCTGCGTGACCAATAGCCGGACAACTCACCCCGCAGTGGTTCCGGCTTGCCGATACCGGCGAAGGGGTCGCGCTGGATCTCGGCGATGAGTCGGGTGATCCGGCGAGCCGTTTTACGGTCCGACCCGAGCCAGTATTGGAAGTCATCCCAGGCGGCCGGGTCGAACCGGATCGCCCTCACTCCTCGCCGCCGGCCATTTCCCGAAGCTCAGCAAGTGAAGCGTCGACGCCGACGTGGTCGGCCCGGTCGCGGGCGACGGCTTCCATCAGGCGCTTGGCATTCTCGGGAGAGCGCAACAGATACACGGTCTCCTGCCATGAGTCGTAGTCGTCGGCGGACATCAACACCGCGTCACCTGCTTTGGAGGTGATGCGTACCGGTTCGTGGTCGGTATTGACCTGTTCCAGGAGAGGGAAAAGGCGTTGGCGGGCCTCACTGGCGCTGATGCTCATGTCGGGGCCTCCTTCTCGGCACGTTTATCGTACCAAAGTCGTACGACTAATCCGTACTACTTGCGCCCCTGCCGCTGTCAGGGCGCCAACGACGGCACGCCCAGGCCGAACTCCCGCTTGAGCACCGTGCGGGCGGCGTAGTAGCCGCTCATGCCGTGCACCCCGCCACCGGGCGGGGTGGCCGACGAGCACAGGTAGGCATGAGGCATCGGCGTCGTCCACGGGTTGACCCGCGGGGTCGGGCCGAGCAGGGCGCGCAGCACGGCGTTACCGCCCACTCCGATGTCGCCGCCGACATAGTTGGCATTGTGAGCGGAGAGTCGGTCAGCAGGAATGCTGCGGGCGGAGACGACGATGTCGCCAAAGCCCGGTGCGAACCGTTCCATGATGGCGGTGATGGTGGCGCGCTGATCCACCGATGATCCCGCGGGTACGTGCGCGTAGGTCCAGAACGGCCGCCGGCCCGCACTGTCGATACGGCTGGGGTCGGCGGTGAAGGACTGTGCAGCCAAGATCATCGGCCACTGAGCGTGCCGCCCCTGTGCGATCTCCTTCTCGGCGTGCGCCATCTGGCTGCGGCTGCCACCTAGATGCAAGGTCGCCGTCTGCGACAGCCGCTCGTCGGCCCACGGAATATCCTCGGAGAGAACGAAATCCACCTTGGCGACGCCGGGTCCGTACCGGTAGCACCGCAGCGCGCGGGCGTAGCGCACCGGCAATGAATCGCCGTAGATGTCCAGCAGGGCCGTGGGGGCTGTGTCGTACAACACGACACCGCGTGGTGGCGAGGTCACCGTGGTGTCGGTGTGCAGGACACCGCCGTGGGCGCGCAGGTCGGCAATCAGCGCGTCGGCGATCGCCTGGCTGCCGCCCACCGGAACCGGCCAACCGACAGTGTGCGCCAGCGTCGCCAGCATCAGGCCCGCACCCGCACCGACGAAGGACGGCATCGGCGAAATGGTATGTGCCGCAACGCCGGTAAACAGCGCCCGGGCGTCTTCTCCGCGCAGGATTCCCCAAGCCGGAGTGCCCTGTTCGAGCATCCGCCTGCCCAGATGCACGGCGGCCGGCAGGTCGGGGGGAAGTGAACGTTTGTCGCCGATGAGCAGACCGACCACATCGCGCGCATCCGCGACCAGCGGGCCAAGCAGGTGCTGCCAGTCCGCGCCATGCTCCAGACCGGCGCAGGTGCGGTTCAGGTCGTGGAAAGCCAGAGCGGCCCGACCTCCCGGCAACGGGTTGGCGTAGGAGACCTCCGGGACTGCCAGCCCCACGCCGCGGGCGGCGAGGTCGAATTCGGCGAAAAACGGTGACGCCAGTGCCAACGGATGGATCGCCGAGCAGATGTCGTGGCCGACGCTGGGGGAGTCGGGGTCGGGCAAAGTGCGCGCGCCGCCGCCGAGGGTGGGCTGGGCTTCGAGGACCTGCACGCTCAACCCGGCCCGGGCGCAGATGACAGCGGCGCTGAGCCCGTTGGGGCCGCTGCCGACCACGGTGACGTCCATCTAGCGATTACACCTCAATCCCGGCCCTTTAGGCTGTCCCGGTGACTCTGCCCGTTGTATTGATCGCCGACAAACTCGCCCCCTCGACCGTCGCCGCCCTGGGAGATCAGGTCGAGGTGCGCTGGGTCGACGGCCCGGACCGCCCGAAACTGCTGGAGGCGGTCGTCGACGCCGACGCACTCCTGGTGCGATCGGCCACGACCGTCGACGCCGAGGTGATCGCCGCCGCACCACGACTCAAGATCATTGCGCGGGCCGGTGTCGGCCTGGACAACGTCGACGTCGATGCCGCCACCGCGGCCGGTGTGTTGGTGGTCAATGCGCCCACCTCCAACATCCACAGCGCCGCTGAGCACGCGATTGCGCTCATGCTGGCCGCGGCGCGGCAGATCCCGGCGGCCGATGCGACCCTGCATGAGCACACCTGGAAGCGCTCGTCGTTCAACGGCACCGAGATCTTCGGCAAAACTGTCGGAGTGGTCGGCCTGGGCCGGATCGGGCAACTGGTCGCCGCGCGACTGGCCGCTTTCGGCACCCACATCATCGCCTACGACCCCTACGTTCCGGCCGCTCGTGCCGCCCAACTCGGCATCGAACTGCTGCCGTTGGATGACGTACTGGCCCGCGCCGACTTCATCTCGGTGCACCTGCCAAAGACCAAAGAGACTGCGGGTCTGCTGGGCAAAGAGGCGTTGGCCAAGACCAAGCCGGGGGTGATCATCGTCAACGCCGCCCGCGGCGGCCTCATCGACGAGCAGGCCCTGGCCGATGCGATCACCAGCGGCCACGTGCGCGCCGCGGGCCTGGATGTGTTCGCCACCGAACCCTGCACCGACAGCCCGTTGTTCGATCTGCCGCAGGCGATCGTGACCCCCCACCTGGGCGCGTCGACATCGGAGGCTCAGGACCGGGCCGGGACCGACGTCGCGGCGAGCGTCAAGTTGGCCATGGCCGGGGAGTTCGTGCCCGATGCGGTCAACGTCGGCGGCGGCGTGGTCAGCGAGGAGGTCGCGCCGTGGCTGGATCTGGTGCGCAAACTGGGGCTGCTTGTCGGCGCGCTGTCGGCGGAGCCGCCGAGTAGCCTGTCGGTGACTGTCAGCGGCGAGCTCGCCGCCGAAGACGTTGGGGTGCTGAAACTCTCGGCATTGCGGGGACTCTTTTCGACGATGACCGACCAGCAGGTGACGTTCGTCAACGCCCCGAGCTTGGCCGCTGAGCGTGGCCTGTCGGCCGATCTGAGCACGCGCACCGAGAGCCCCAACCATCGCAGCCTGGTCGATGTGAAGGTGGTCGCGTCCGACGGTTCGGTGGTCAATGTTTCCGGCACCCTGTCGGGTCCACAGCAGACCCAGAAGGTGGTGGGAATCAACGGCCGCAGTTTCGATCTGCGCGCTGAGGGGGTGAACCTGATCCTGCACTACAGCGATCAGCCGGGTGCGCTGGGCAAGATCGGCACCCTGCTCGGCAGCGCCGGGGTGAACATCCTGGCCGCGCAGATGAGTCAGGACGCCAGCGGCCGCGGTGCCACGGTGATGCTGCGCCTGGATCGCGATGTGCCCGCAGACGCCCGGGCGGCGATCGGCGCGGCCGTGGACGCGGGGACGCTGGAAGTGGTTGACCTGTCGTGAAACTCGCAGTGATCGCGGGCGACGGTATCGGCCCAGAAGTCATCGGTGAGGCCCTGTCAGTGCTCGACGCGGTGCGCCCCGGCGTCGCGACGACCGACTACGACCTCGGCGCGCGGCGCTACCACGAAACCGGCGAGGTGCTGCCCGACGGCGTCATCGACGAACTCCGCGGCCACGACGCCATCCTGCTCGGGGCGATCGGGGATCCGTCGGTGCCCAGCGGTCTGCTGGAACGTGGTCTGCTGCTGAGGATCCGCTTCGCACTCGATCACCACGTCAACCTGCGTCCGAGTCGGCTCTACGACGGTGTTACCAGTCCGCTGGCCGGAAATCCGAAGATCGACTTCGTCGTGGTCCGGGAGGGCACCGAGGGCCCCTACACCGGTACCGGCGGCGCCATCCGGGCCGGAACCCCACATGAGGTCGCCACCGAGGTCAGCCTCAACACCGCCTTCGGCGTCAACCGGGTGGTCCGCTACGCATTCGCCCTGGCGCGCACGCGACGCAAGAACCTGACGTTGGTGCACAAAACCAATGTGCTCACCTTCGCCGGCAGCCTGTGGTCGCGCTTGGTGGCCGAGGTCGGCGCCGAGTACCCGGACGTCGATGTCGCCTATCAGCACATCGACGCGGCCACCATCTACCTGGTGACCGACCCCGGCCGGTTCGACGTCATCGTCACCGACAATCTTTTCGGCGACATCATCACCGACCTCGCTGCCGCCGTCAGTGGCGGAATCGGCCTGGCCGCCAGCGGCAATATCGACGCGACCGGGGCCAACCCGTCGATGTTCGAACCGGTGCACGGCAGTGCCCCCGACATCGCCGGACAGGGCATCGCCGATCCGACTGCCGCGGTGATGAGCGTCGCGCTACTGCTCAACCACATCGGCGAGGATGCCGCCGCGGCCCGGGTCGATCACGCCGTCGCCGACCATCTGGCCACTCGCGGCGAGGCGACGCTATCGACCCGCGAGGTCGGCGATCGAATTCGCGCCCGGTTGTAGCGCGAGCGTGCGTGTCGGCCCGCCAACACGCCGTCGCGCTGGGGCGGTTTGCGCACTGTCGCGGAAGGGTCGGCGCGCCAACTAGGCTCACCGGAATGCGCCTCGGTCGTATCGCCAGCCCCGACGGGGTCGCCTTCGTCAGCATCGAGGGCGACGCGGATGCCGAAGTCGCCCGCGAGATCGCCGAACATCCCTTCGGCACCCCGACCTTCACCGGGCGGTCCTGGCCGCTGGCCGAGGTGCGACTGCTGGCGCCGATTCTGGCCAGCAAGGTGGTGTGCATGGGCAAGAACTACCTTGAGCACGTCATCGAGATGGGAGGCGATGCCGCTCCGGAGGATCCGATCATCTTCCTCAAACCCAACACGTCGATCATCGGGCCGGGCGCGCCGATCGTCCTGCCTGCCAATGCCTCGCCGGTGCACCACGAGGGCGAACTGGCAGTGGTGATTGGACGGCCGTGCAAGGACGTCCCCGCCGCCCGCGCAGCCGAGAACATCCTCGGGTACACCATCGCCAATGACGTCTCGGCCCGCGATCAGCAACAGGCCGACGGGCAGTGGATGCGCGCCAAGGGCCACGACACGTTCTGTCCGGTAGGGCCGTGGATCGTCACCGACCTCGACCCATCGGATCTTCAGATCCGCACCGAGGTCAACGCGGTGGTGCGGCAGGACAGTCGGACGTCGCTGATGATCCACGACATCGGCGCCATCATCGAATGGATCTCGGCGGTGATGACACTGCTGCCCGGCGATTTGATCCTCACCGGCACACCGGCCGGTGTCGGACCGATCGAAAACGGGGACGTCGTCAGCGTCGTCATCGAGGGCATCGGAACGCTGACCAACCCCGTGGTCCGGAAAGGCCCGTGATGGCCACGGCCGCGACACCGCCGGTGCGGGTGCGGTTCTGCCCGTCACCGACCGGAACCCCGCATGTCGGCCTGGTGCGCACGGCGCTGTTCAACTGGGCCTACGCCCGGCATACCGGCGGAACGTTCGTTTTTCGCATCGAGGACACCGACGCCACACGAGATTCAGAGGAGAGTTACGCCGCGATCCTGGACGCGCTGCGGTGGCTGGGACTGGACTGGGATGAGGGTCCGGAGATCGGTGGACCGTACGGCCCGTACCGGCAGTCCCAGCGCGGCGAGCTCTACCGCGATGTGGTGGCGCGATTGGTGGAGTCCGGCGAGGCCTACCCGGCCTACTCGAGCCCCGAGGAGGTCGAGGCTCGCCACGTTGCCGCCGGCCGTAATCCGAAGATGGGTTACGACAACTATGACCGCGACCTCACCGAGGCTCGGCGGGCCGAGTACCTGGCGCAGGGGCGCAACCCGGTGCTGCGCCTACGGATGCCCGATGAGGACATCAGCTGGGGCGACCTCGTTCGGGGCGAGACGACGTTCGCGGCCGGCACGGTGCCCGACTTCGCGCTCACCCGGGCGAACGGAGATCCGTTGTACACCCTGGTCAACCCGGTCGATGACGCTCTGATGAAGATCACCCATGTGCTGCGCGGCGAGGACCTCCTGCCGTCGACGCCGCGACAAATCGCCCTGCACCGCGCACTGATCCGGATCGGTATCGGCGATCGCGTTCCTGAGTACGCCCATCTGCCGACGGTTCTCGGCGACGGCACCAAAAAACTGTCGAAACGTGATCCGCAGTCCAATCTGTTCCTGCATCGCGATCGCGGATTCATTCCCGAGGGTCTGCTGAATTACCTGGCGCTACTGGGCTGGGGGATCGCCGACGATCACGACATCTTCAGCCTGGATGAAATGGTGCGCGCCTTCGACGTCATCGACGTCAACTCCAACCCGGCCCGCTTCGATCAGAAGAAGGCCGACGCGATCAACGCCGAGCACATCCGTCTGCTGAGCGCCGATGAGTTCGCCACCCGACTGCGTACGTTTTTCGGCGACCACGGTTACGACGCCGGTGTGAACGAAGCCGATTTCGCAGCCGCCGCAGAACTGGTGCAGACGCGGATTGTGGTGCTGTCGGACGCGTGGGGTCTGATGAAGTTCTTCAATGACGAGCATTACTCGATCGACCCGGTGGCGGCGGCCAAAGAACTCGGCCCGGATTCCGCCGGCGTGCTCGACTCGGCGTGCGCGGCCCTCGACGGGGTGTCGTCGTGGACGGCGGCCGGGATCGAGGAGGCGCTGAAGGCCGCGCTGATCGATGGCTTGGGTCTCAAGCCGCGCAAGGCATTCGGTCCGATCCGCGTCGCGGTGACCGGTTCAACCGTCAGTCCGCCGTTGTACGAGTCTCTGGAACTGCTGGGCCGCGAGCGCAGTCTGGGTCGGCTGCGCGCGGCCCGTGACGGGATGCACTGAGATTCTTTGATAGTGTGCTCGACGGCCCGAAAGAGCTGTCAGTTGTTGCCCGTCGGCCGGTGATGGGACGACGAAAGCCACACTGACCAGCTACTATGGGCAGTCATTGGGGTATGGTGTAATTGGCAACACAGCTGTTTCTGGTACAGCCATTCTAGGTTCGAGTCCTGGTACCCCAGCAATTATGTCGGCAATTGTCGCTGGGATATGCTGACTCACCGGAGTGCTTCGCGGCACTTCGTCTCATGTTCTAGCCCCCGTCGTCTAGCGGCCTAGGACGCCGCCCTCTCACGGCGGTAGCGTGGGTTCGAATCCCATCGGGGGTACTTTTCGCTCGCGAGTCAGCGGTCTACCGCGGTGCGGTGGTGCCAGCCAACGGCATGGCCGGCAGGCCTAGCTTCCGATGGTCCCAGGACCGAATGCGATCAGTGACGATGCGCACGGCGACCCGTTTGTTCATCATCATGTCGACGGCGGGCTTGAGATCGTCGGAGTAGGGGCCGTTGTAGCGTTCCCACACGCTGACGCCGACGCTGAAGATGATGTCGGGATCGTCGCATATCTCGGCGGTCCCCTCGAAGGACACGCCGCGCAGGCTGTCGTAGGTCATCCCGTCCTCGATCAGGAAACTCACCCGCGGATTACGGCGAAGGTTGACCACCTTCTGTGATTTGACCTTGGTCTCGATCCAGATTTCGCCGTCGAGTACGCCGTACCACATCGCCACCAGGTGCGGTTGGCCGCCGGCACCGATGGTGGCCATGGTGCCCGTGCGACCGCGTGCCACGAAATCGGTGATCTCATCGTCGGTCATGACGATCTGATTGCGCTGCTTGCTTCCCATGAATGTCAGTGTCTCAGGGTGTCCGTCGGTAATCGACACTGCGTCCAGATCGCGGTTCGGGTCCGAAAGACGATCTGGACGCAGACTCGGTGCGTCACAGCCGCCGGGTCAGCGCGGCGGCGGCGGTCAACAGGTCGGCCGCCCATCGTGCACCCGGCCGTCGGCCCAGCCGGTCGATCGGGCCGGATATCGATACCGCGGCGATCACCACACCGTCGCGGTCGTGCACCGGAGCCGAGACGCTGGCCACACCGGGTTCGCGTTCGGCCGCGCTCTGCGCCCAACCGCGGCGGCGTACCTCGGCCAGGGCGCGTTCGGTGAACTGTGCCGAGGGCAGCACTGCCTTTTGGGTGGCGAGATCGCTGTAGGCGAGGAGCACTCGCGCACCCGAACCAGCCGTCATCGTCAGGCGTGCCCCGAGCGGCACGGTGTCGCGCAGGCCCGACGGCGGTTCCAGCGTTGCGATACACACCCGGGTGGTGCCTTCGCGGCGATAAAGCTGGACGCTCTCGCCGGTGATCTCGCGTAACCCGGGCAGCACCGCGGCGCCCGCCGCTAACAGCGGATCATCGACCTGGGCGGACAGTTCCGACAGCGCAGGTCCCAGCAGCCAGCGTCCTGCAGCATCCCGGGCAAGGAGGCGATGGAACTCCAGTCCGGCCGCCAACCGGTGCGCGGTGGCCCGCGGCAGCGACGTGCGTTCGCAGAGTTCGGCCAGCCCGCAGGGGGACGTGGCGACCGCGTTCAGCACACCCACCGCTTTATCGAGTACCCCGATACCGCTATCCTGTCTCACATCTAGATATTATCGTTCCATATAGTGAGATAGCGAGACAGTGGCCGTGTCTGACAGACCAATGACGTTGCCGGAGAAGGTGTGGGCGGACCATGTCGTCGTGGCCGGCGGCGCCACCGAACCCGACCTGATCTACATTGATCTGCACCTCATTCATGAGGTGACCAGTCCCCAGGCATTCGATGGGTTGAGGCTCGCGGGACGGGGGGTCCGGCGCCCGGATCTGACCCTGGCCACCGAGGATCACAACGTGCCGACGGTCGACATCGACAAGCCGATCGCCGATCCGATATCCCGCACCCAGGTCGACGCGCTACGGCACAACTGTGCGGAGTTCGGCATCACGTTGCACTCGATGGGCGATCCCGAGCAGGGAATCGTCCACGTGATGGGTCCGCAGTTGGGTCTGACTCAGCCAGGAATGACGATCGTCTGCGGGGACAGTCACACCTCCACCCACGGTGCCTTCGGCGCGATTGCGATGGGAATCGGCACCTCGGAAGTGGAACACGTGCTGGCCACCCAGACGCTGCCACTGCGCCCGTTCAAGACGATGGCGGTCAACGTCGACGGCCCGTTGCCCCCGGGGGTGACGGCCAAGGACGTCATCTTGGCGGTGATCGCCGAGATCGGCACCGCCGGCGGCCAAGGACACGTGATCGAATACCGCGGCAGCACCATTGAGTCGCTGTCGATGGAAGGTCGGATGACGATCTGCAACATGAGCATTGAGGCCGGTGCCCGCGCGGGGTTGGTGGCACCCGACGCGACGACGTATGAGTTCCTCCGCGGCCGCCCGTATGCGCCCACCGGGTCCGACTGGGATGCGGCGGTCGCGGCCTGGGAGCGGCTTCGCACCGATGACGGTGCGGTGTTCGACACCGAGGTCCACATCGACGCGACGACGCTGAGTCCCTTCGTCACCTGGGGTACCAACCCCGGACAGGGTGTGCCCCTGTCGGGTGCGGTGCCCGATCCCGAACTCATGGGCAGCGACGCCGAGCGACAGGCCGCTGAGAAAGCGCTGACCTACATGGACCTCCGGCCGGGCACGCCAATGCGCGACATCGCCGTCGACACCGTCTTCGTCGGATCGTGCACCAACGGCCGCATCGAGGATCTCCGCGCCGTGGCGGAGGTCCTGCGTGGTCGGACGGTGGCCGACGGGGTGACGATGCTGATCGTGCCCGGATCGATGCGGGTTCGGGCGCAGGCCGAATCCGAGGGACTCGGCGAGATCTTCACCGCGTCCGGAGCGCAGTGGCGGCAGGCCGGCTGCTCGATGTGCCTCGGTATGAATCCCGACCAACTCTCGCCCGGACAGCGCTGCGCGTCGACGTCGAACCGTAACTTCGAAGGCCGGCAGGGCAAGGGCAGCCGCACCCATCTGGTGTCGCCGGCCGTCGCCGCCGCCACCGCGGTGCGGGGCACTCTGTCCGCACCCGCCGATCTGCACGGCTCGAGCTAGGGGAGATAGCGAAACTCATGGATGCCTTTCGCACCCACACCGGAATCGGCGTGCCACTGCGTCAATCGAATGTCGACACCGACCAGATCATCCCGGCGGTGTATCTCAAGAGCGTCTCGCGAACCGGTTTCGAGGACGGACTGTTCGCCGCATGGCGCAACGACCCCTCGTTCATCCTCAACCTGAGTCCCTTCGATCGTGGCTCGGTGTTGGTCGCGGGCCCGGACTTCGGCACCGGTTCCTCGCGCGAGCATGCCGTCTGGGCATTGATGGACTACGGCTTCCGGGTCGTCATCTCGTCGCGCTTCGCCGACATTTTTCGGGGCAACGCGGGCAAGGCAGGCTTGTTGGCGGCCGAAGTCAGCCAAGATGATGTCGAACTGCTGTGGAAGCTCATCGAGGCAAGTCCGGGGTTGGAAATCAGCGTCAACCTCAAAGACCGAACCATTGCCGCGGGAACAGTTGTGGTGCCGTTCGCGATCGACGACTACACCGCGTGGCGGCTTTACGAGGGACTCGACGATATCGGTCTTACGCTGCGCAAACTCGATGACATCGAGACCTTCGAGGCCACGCGGGCACGGTGGAAACCGCGCATCGCAACAACCTGATTGACGTCCAGCAAGTCGGCGAAGGTGTGCTTAACGCGCCTGCCGCGCAACCGGATCGTGCGCTCATCGGTACCAAACCCGGCGAAAAAATTCCTTCGATCATTTTGCTGAAACCGCGCGTGGCTCATGGATATCTGCGCAAAGAGGGTTTAGCGTACTTTTCAGTCGGTCCAGAGCGGACCACTGTCTCGGAGGATTTGAATGAACAAAGCAGAGTTGATCGAGGTTCTCACGGCGAGACTGGACACGGATCGCCGTACGGCGACCAATGCCGTTGAGGAATTGATCAGCGCCATTGTGCGCGCTGTGAACAAAGGTGACAGCGTGACAATCACCGGTTTCGGTGTGTTCGAACGGCGTCGCCGCGCCGCACGTGTCGCGCGTAACCCACGCACCGGTGAAACGGTGCAGGTTAAGCCGACGTCGGTCCCCGCGTTTCGACCGGGGGCGCAGTTCAAAGCAATCATCTCTGGTGCACAAAAGCTCCCGACCGAAGGACCCGCTGTAAAACGAGGCGCCGCTGATGGCGCAGTGAGGAAGTCTGCTGTGGTGAAGAAAGTTGCAAAGAAGGCCCCCGCCAAGCGTGTAGTCAAGAAGGCTGCTGCGAAGCGTGTGGTGAAGAAGGCCGCCGCCAAGCGTGTGGTGAAGAAGGCCGTCAAGAAGGCCGCCGTCAAGCGGGTCGTCAAGAAGGCCGCCGTCAAGCGGGTCGCCAAGAAGCCCGCAGTGCGCAAGGCCGTCAAGAAGGCCGCCGTCAAGCGTGTGGTGAAGAAGGCCGTCAAGAAGGCCGCCGTCAAGCGGGTCGTCAAGAAGGCTGTGAAGAAGGCTCCGGCCCGCAAGGCAGTCAAGAGGGCACCGGTTCGCAAGACCGCGGCCAAGAAGGTTGTCCGCAAGGCCGTCAAGAAGGCTCCGGCCCGAGGCCGTCGCTAAACACGGGAGCTAGCGCCCCTACCGGGGCGACTGCTTTCAGAGCAGGTGTACCAGCGGAACGCCGCGGACCACTCGGTTCGCGGCGTTCTGCTATTCAGGAGCGGGGGACGTCGGCCAGTGGGCTGGCGAGATGGTCGGCGGCGACGAGACGTCCGTTGGCCAACGACAGTACCCAGGTACTGCCCTTTCGATTTCGTGAACGATCCGGCGTGACACCGTCGCGCGCACACCACCAGTCGATGAGGTACGGGATCACTTTGCCCTGCGTGCAGATCGCCGGCGTCCCGCCGTGTGCAGCGATCTGCATGATGCGGCGACGAGCGGCCTTGGGATCGGCGGCATAGGCCTCCTCGGTGAGGCAGGGTTCGGATGAGATCGGCACATCCAGCGCACGCGCCAGTGGTTCGACGGTCTGCGTGCATCGAACCCGATCGGCGGCGTAGACGTCGGAGACGCCGAACGCCAGCAATTGCGGAACCAGCGCCTGCGCCTGTTGAAGGCCGTGGGCATCCAGTGGCCGGTGCCGGTCGTCGCCGGTATAACGATTCTTGCGGCCCGCGGTCCCGTGCCGGACGATCAGAACGCTGTGGGTGTCAGCTGGCGACTTGGCGAAGCGGGTGAGTGTTTTTCGGTCGGCCGGGTAGGTCAGTTGCTTCCAGGCCTGCGGCACCGGAAGCCACACCAGGCGGTCCACTTCGTTGCCGGCCACGAATTCTCCGCCGTGGCCGCGGGCCACCCAGTAGTGAACGACCTTGGTGCCGCCCGGGATCGAATAACTCACCGAGCCAAGTCGCCGGCCCAGATGCGCGCGCTGGCCGGTTTCTTCGAAGATCTCCCGGACCGCGGCCACCGGTTCGATCTCGCCGGGATCGATCTTGCCTTTCGGCAGTGACCAGTCGTCGTAACGGGGGCGATGGACGATTGCGACCTGTGGTTGTGCCGAATCAGGATCTGGCTGCCACAGCACTGCTCCCGCAGCCACCACCGGCGGGCCGCTTTTCGCTGCGCTCAAGACTGCCGATGCTTTTCCATCAGCCACACCTGATGGTCGCGGACCTCGCGGCCGTCCCGGGGTGACGCGGTCCAGGTGCCGTCTGACCCAAGCTCCCAGCACCGAGTCGACGGATGCATGGTGGACTCGAATACCTCGTCGAGGTAGGACGTCAGGCGGCGATCCCGGACCTGGGCCATCACCTCCACTCGGCGGTCGAGATTGCGGTGCATCATGTCCGCGCTGCCGATCCAGAACTCGTCGATCGCCTCGAAGTGCATGACCCGGGAGTGTTCGAGGAACTGGCCGAGGATGGAGCGCACGGTGATGTTCTCCGAGAAACCGTCGACGCCGGGCCGCAACGCGCAGATACCGCGCACCACGACCTCGACCCGGACACCGGCCTGGGAAGCGCGGTAGAGGCCGTCGATGATGCCCTCGTCGACGATCGCGTTGGCCTTCACCCGGATCCGGCCCGGGCGATCGGGGCGATCGGCGGCGATCTCCCGTTCGACGCGCTCCAGAATTCCCTTCCGGATGCCCTCCGGCGCCACCAGCAGGTTGCGATAGCCCACCTTGCGCGAGTATCCGGTGAGCGAGTTGAACAAGTCGGTCAGATCCGCGCCGATATCCGGTGCCGCCGTCAAGAGGCCGACATCCTCGTAGAGCCGGGCTGTTTTCGGGTTGTAGTTACCCGTCCCGATATGGCAGTAGCGCCGGATGGTCGACCCTTCGCGACGGACCACCAGGCAGGTCTTGCAGTGGGTCTTCAGTCCCACCAGGCCGTACACCACATGGACGCCGGCATCTTCCAGGGCGCGGGCCCACTTGATGTTGGCCTGCTCGTCGAACCGGGCTTTCAATTCGACGAGTGCCACCACCTGCTTGCCCGCGGCCGCTGCCTCGATCAGCGCGTTGACGATCGGCGAGTCACCGGAGGTGCGGTAGAGGGTCTGCTTGATCGCCAGGACGTGCGGGTCGGCGGCGGCCTGTTCGATGAAACGCTGCACGCTGGTCGAAAAGGACTCGTAGGGGTGATGAACCAGCACGTCCCCGTCCCGCAGGGTGGCGAAGATGCTCTTCGGTGTCTCGCGCTCACCGAACGCGGGGTTGGTGGCGGGGACGAAGGGCGGGTCCTTGAGCGCCGGTCTGTCGACGGCGTAGATCTGCCACAACGCGGAGAGATCCAGCAGTCCGGGCAGCTGCACCACGTCGCCCGGGTCGACGTCGAGTTCGCGCAGCAGCAGTCCCATCATGTGATCGGAGATTTCACCGGCGATCTCCAGGCGCACCGGCGGCCCGAACCGGCGACGAGCCAGTTCCCGTTCCAATGCCTGCAGCAGATCCTCATCGCGGTCCTCGACGTCCATGTCGGCGTTGCGAGTGATCCGAAACGCATAGCGTTCGACGATCTCCATGCCGGGAAACAGGGTCGGCAGGAAGGCCGCGATGAGTTCCTCGGTCGGCAGGAAACGAACGGTCCTGCCGTGGCCGTCGGAGGAGTCCAGACGGATGAACCGGTCAACGTTGTCCGGAACCTTCACCCGGGCGAAGTGCTCACCGCCGTCGGCGGGAGATTTGACGGTGACCGCAAGATTCAGGCTCAAACCGCTCACGAACGGGAACGGGTGGGCTGGGTCGACGGCGAGTGGGGTCAGGACCGGAAACACCTGCTCCTGAAAGTAATTCGACAGGTCGGCGCGTTCGGTGTCGGAGAGGTCGGCCCAGCCGATGATCTCGATGCCCTGCTGAGCCAGTGCCGGCCGAACCGATTCCAGGAACACCTGCGCGTGCCGGGTGGCGAGTTGTCGGGTGCGTTCTTCGAGACGACGCAGTTGTTCGCGAGGCGTCAGTCCGTCGGCGGAGCGGACCGTCAAACCCATCTCGTCGCGCCGTTTGAGCCCGGCCACCCGGACCATGTAAAACTCGTCGAGATTGGAAGCGAAGATCGCCAGGAACTTGGCGCGTTCCAGCAGCGGCAGCGAGGTATCGGCGGCTAAGGCCAGCACCCGGGCGTTGAAGTCCAGCCAACTCAGTTCGCGGTTGAGATAGCGATCCTCCGGAAGGGGATTGTCGAGGGTCGCCGCGGTGGCCGCCGGCGGAGCCTCAGGGGTCTTTCGGTCGTCGCCGGCTGCGCGGGACTGGGTCTCGGCCTCGGTCATGGCCCCATCATCCCTCATCGCCGCTACCGGCGGAGCCTCGCCGCCGATTACGGCTCCGGCGCGAGAATGGAGCGGCTCCCGCCGGCTTAGGTGCTAGCGGCGCCCGCGGGTTGGGGGCCGACGGCCGCGGTGGTCGCGGCCCCCATGCCGAGACGTTGTGCCTCGGCGAGATCCTCGGGTGTGTCGATATCGCAGCGCAGACCGGGCCAGCTGCCGAGGAGTTCCACGGCCCCTGAGTCGCGATGGCGTGCGGCTGAGTTCGCCCCGAAGTGGGGATCGGGTTCCACGCCGAACGCGAACAGCGCCGCGGTACCGGTGCGCGGTCGGTCGGCGACAAAACTCCGCCGGTTGGATCTCGCCGCGGTGAGCGCTTCGGTGAGCTCATCGGTTCTCAGCGCGGGTAAATCCCCCTGCAGCACAACGATATTCGATACCTGGTTCGAAACTGCATGCACTGCCGCGAGGATTGCATTATTGAGCGGATCGCGACCCTGGGACGGGGCGGGATCCGCCAGCACTGCCGCACCGAGTTCCCGGGCCACACTGGCCGCCGTCCGGTCCGGTGTCACAACGGTGACGCAGTCCACGCCGTCGACAGCGCGGGCGGCGGTGATGGTGTCGACGAGCATCGCGAGAACCACCCGTTCGCGCAGCTGCGGCTGGAACAGGGCCGCTAGCCGGGTTTTGGCCGCGGAAAGGTGTTTGACGGCGATGATCACACCGACATCGCCCGCGCCGTTCATGGCGGTCATCCTGCCAGCGCGCCGTGATTAGGGTTAATGGGCGATAGGCGCAGCGTGCGGAGACGAGTGTGCGGAGGCGAGGTCTGAGGTGAGCAGTTCGTCCGGAACCGTGGCGGTGATGGGAGCCGGCGCCTGGGGCACGGCAGTGGCAAAGGTGCTGGCCGACGGCGGGAACGAGGTTCGGTTATGGGCCCGCCGGCAGCAGGTCGCCGAAGAAATCAATGCCGCCCGCACCAATGCCGCCTACCTGCCCGAGGTGATTCTGCCCGCCGGAATCCGGGCGACCGCCGACCCGGCCGAGGCATTAGCGGGAGTTCGCACAATTTTTTTGGGCGTTCCGTCGCAGTCGATGCGGGCCAACCTGGAGAACTGGCGAGCGGACATCGACGGCGGAGCCACCCTGGTCAGCCTGGCCAAGGGCATCGAATTGGGAAGCTGTCTGCGGATGAGTCAGGTGATCGCCGCGGTCACCGGTGTGGATCCGGCTCAGGTCGCGGTCGTCTCCGGGCCCAACCTCGCCGCGGAGATCGCCGCCGAGCAGCCGGCGGCGACCGTGGTGGCATGCACCGACTCGGGTCGGGCGGTGGCCCTGCAGCAAGTGCTGGACACCGGATACCTGCGGCCGTACACCAACACCGATGTCCCCGGTACGGAAATCGGTGGGGCCTGCAAGAACGTCATCGCCCTGGCCTGTGGAATGGCTTCCGGAGTCGGCCTTGGTGAGAACACGGCCGCGGCCATCATCACCCGCGGCCTGGCCGAGATCATCCGGTTGGGACTTGCGTTGGGCGCCGAAGTCACCACCCTGGCCGGGTTGGCCGGTGTCGGCGACCTAGTGGCGACCTGCACCTCGGTGCAGTCCCGCAACCGAAGTTTCGGTCACCGCCTGGGCAGCGGCCAGACCCTCGAGGCGGCGATCAGGGCCACCGAGGGCCACGTCGCTGAAGGCGTCACCTCCTGTTCGGCGATCCTTGCGCTGGCCTCCCGTTACGGCGTCGAGATGCCGCTGACCGAGGCGGTGTTCCAGGTCTGCCACCAAGGCCTGTCCGTCACCGATGCGGTCGCCCTGCTGTTGGGTCGCAGCACCAAAGCGGAGTGAGCGCGGGCATCGGCGGGTGCGACGGTGTGTTGTGGTGAAGGCATTCTCATGCCTTGGTCGCAGGATGCCGCTGTAGCCTCTCTAGTTTGTGACTGACCGTGCTCGCCGAGCCAGGATCCGCGTCGCCGTCGTCTACGGTGGCCAAAGTTCCGAACACGCTATTTCGTGTGTGTCGGCGGGCAGCATCCTTCGCCATCTTGATCCGCAGCGCTTCGAGGTGATTGCCGTCGGGATCAGCCCCGACGGCACCTGGCTGCGCACTGATGCACGGCCGGAAGATCTGATGATCACCGATCGTCGGCTGCCTGAGGTCACCGGTGAGTCAGAGACGCCGTTGGCGCTCGCGCCCGGGATTCTTGACTCGGTGGACGTGGTTTTCCCGGTGTTGCACGGACCCTATGGGGAGGACGGCACCATTCAGGGACTACTGGAACTCGCCGGGGTTCCCTACGTGGGTGCCGGTGTCTTCGCCAGCGCGGCAGGGATGGACAAGGAGTTCTCCAAGAAGCTGTGCGCCGCCGCAGGCCTGCCGATTGGTGACTATGTCGTGCTGCGTCCGGGGCAGAGCGCTCCGACGGCCAACGAGGTTGCTCGCCTTGGTTTTCCGCTTTTCGTCAAGCCGGCTCGCGGTGGATCATCGATCGGGGTAAGCCGAGTGTCCGCCGAATCGGAATTGGCCAGCGCAATCGCCGACGCCCGGCGCCACGACCCGAAGGTGATCGTCGAGGCCGCGATCGATGGCCGAGAACTTGAGTGTGGAGTGCTTGAGTTTCCGGACGGTTCGGTGAGGGCGAGCACGATCGGTGAGATCAGAGTTCCCGGGGTCGGCGTCTACGACTTCGATACCAAGTATCTCGACGATGCCGCCGAACTCGACGTGCCCGCTGCGGTGGATGACCACGTCGCAAAGACGTTGCAGAGCTTGGCGATTCGCACTTTCACGGCGCTGGATTGCCAGGGCCTGGCGAGGGTCGATTTCTTTCTCACCGACTCCGGACCGATGGTCAACGAGATCAATACGATGCCGGGGTTCACCACCATCTCGATGTTTCCGCGCATGTGGGGAGCAACTGGAGTCGATTACCCGACGCTGTTGGGGACCATGGTCGACACGGCCCTGGCTCGGGGTACCGGGTTGCGCTGACACCGATGCCGTTCAGGCCGGCGGCCCGGGGCGGATCGGGATCGCCGCCATTGTTCGCGCGATCACATCCGACACCGACTGGATCGCGGTCGGCCCCGAACCGGCCGGCAGGGTCAGCGCGACGTAGACCGGCCGGTCCACACTGACCCAGGTGCTGCGAGCGATGGCGGGATCGTCGATTCGGAACCACTCGACGTTGTTGACCACCTGGATCGGTGCGCCGACGACGAACTCGGCCGGCCGGCCCAGTCCACAGCGCAGGATCACCGGTTCGCCGCCGGCACGCCATGCCGCGGTGCCGGCCGGGGTCGGCTCCGCGGTGGCGGCGCGCGGGAGATCGCCGAGGAGGTCCGGCAGTGTGTTGATCAGCGCCTGGCATTGCGGGGTCTGCGCACCGGGTGCTGGCACGGCCGCGATGACGACGGGGGCGGCCGGGGTGCCCCGGGTGGCGGCGATCGTCAGCACGGTACCCAGAGCGGTGACGGCAATCGCGACGGCGACGATCATCAGCGCGCGCGGCGGCCCGTCGAGCCGATCGCCCGCCACCTCGTCTCCTCGTCTGCCGTGCGCCGGTCCACCTAGACTGGCCCATTTAACGTACCGCAGGACCCCGCAAGGGCTCGGGCAGAGGAGACGCGGTGGCAGAGCGCGCCGAACCCACCCTGCAGCAGGTGGGGGAGTTCGCGGTGATCGAACGTCTCATTGCCCGACGACCGTGGCCCACCGGTGTCAGCGTCGGACCGGGTGATGACGCGGCGGTGGTCGACGCACCGGACGGCCGGGTGGTGGTGAGTACCGACATGCTCGTGGAGGGCCGGCATTTCCGGCTGGACTGGTCGAACGCCCATGACGTCGGCCGCAAGGCGATTGCCCAGAACGCCGCCGACATTGAGGCGATGGGTGCACGCCCCACGGCATTCGTGGTGGCCCTCGGCGCGCCCGCGACCACGTCGGCGGCGCAGGTGGCCGAACTCGGTGCCGGCTTGTGGGCCGAGGCCGATCTCTTCGGCGCCGGCATCGTCGGCGGGGACCTGGTCGCTAGCGATCAGTGGGTGATATCGGTGGCTGCACTGGGGGACCTCGGTGGTCGGCCTGCCGTGCTGCGCGGCGGGGCGCGAGCGGGAGCGGTGATCGCGGTGGCCGGTGACCTGGGCCGGTCGGCGGCGGGATATGCGCTGTGGAGCAACGGAATTGACGCATTCGCCGACCTTCGCAGCCGGCATCTGGTGCCGCGGCCGCCGTATGGCCAGGGGCGGGCTGCGGCCGAGGCCGGAGCACAGGCGATGACTGACGTCTCCGACGGCCTGCTGGCCGACCTGGGCCACCTTGCCGAGGCTTCCGGGGTGACGATGGATCTCCATCGGGAGGCCCTGCGCACCGATGTCGATGCGGTGACCGCGGCGGCGGACGCTGCCGGGACCGACCCATGGGCGCTGGTGCTGGCCGGCGGCGAGGATCACGCGCTGGTGGGTTGTTTTCCGGATTCGCCACCGCCGGGGTGGCGGATGGTCGGGACCGTTCGGGCCGGGGCCGGGGTGGTACTCATCGACGGAGCGCCGTGGTCGGGTCCGGCGGGGTGGCAATCCTTCGACTGACCTACCCGCCCGCGTTGCGAACCAGTTCGATCGCGAACTCATTGATGAAGCGGCCGGCCGGGGGATCCCCGCGATCGCAGGACCCGTCCGACTCACCGACGCGTTTGAGCCACAGGTAGGCATCGGCGTGCGCGCCTGCGGTGGCGGTGGTCGGCGCGACGCCCAGTGCGCGTCCGTCCGGATTGCACCAACTCAGCGGGGCATCGGGGAGCGGTCCGGCCCCATTGCGCGAGGTGTCGATCACGTAGTGGGCTCCGCCGGTGAGCGCGGAGATCGTCTCGCCGTAGCCGATCTCCTCCTCGGTGGTGTAGTAGTTCGTGATGTTGAGGCTGAAGCCCCGCGCACGGTCCACACCAACGGCGTTGAGCCGGCCTGCCATATCCTCGGCGCTGACCCAGCGCGAGTGTCCGCCGTCGACGTACACCGCAGCGGCCGGGTTCTGCGTCAGCGTGTCGACGGCGTAACTCAGCACGTCGAAGCGTTCCTGGCGCTGTTCGGGAGACAGACAGTCGGCCATGGCCAAGGCGTCGGGTTCGAGGATGATCGCCGCCGGCAGTGCGCCCAGACCGGCGGCGACGGCGTCGATCCAACCGCGATAGCCCGCAGCGGTCGCGAACCCGCCTGCCGCGAAGCTGCCGCAGTCACGGTGGGGGATCGCGTAGAGCACCAGGATCGGCATGGCGCCGGCGGCCTGTGCCGCGCCGGCGTATCGGGAGACGGTATTGGCGACGGTGGCGGTCGGGAACGCGTGGTCGAGCCAGTACGCCTGCGGAGTGTTGGCGATGATGGTCAATTCCGGACTCGGCGGGTTGGCGCTCTTCGCGGCCGCCATCGCCCTGGAGATGGGGTCGACGTAGAAGGGCCTGCCGGCCAGGGGGTTGGACTCGGTGGCCAGTCGCACCGCCGGGCTCTGCCCGGGATGGTGGGCGTCGAGGGGTGGCGGGTCGATGGGACTGATCATCGTGGCAGCGGCCGCCACCACGACAACGGGGGCGACCCAGCGCGCGAGGGCTTCGGTAAGGCAGGAGATCACGCCGGAAATATAGCCCCGGGCGATGATGCCGGTGCACGCAACCATGAGCTAGTTTGACCCGGGTGAGCGCCCGGCCCCTGACCGACCTGGTCGAAGCCGAGTGGGCAGTGGCACTGGAACCGGTGGGCCGGCAGGTGGCACGGATGGGTGAGTTCCTGCGTGCCGAGATCGACGCGGGCCGCGGTTACCTGCCGCCCGGTCCCGATGTGCTGCGCGCCTTCACCTTCCCGATGGCCCGGGTCAAGGTGCTCATTGTCGGCCAAGATCCCTATCCGACACCGGGGCACGCGATGGGCCTGAGTTTCTCGGTTGCCCCGGCGGTGCGGCCGTTGCCGCGCAGTCTGGCCAACATCGTCGCCGAGTACGGTGCCGACCTCGGCTACCCGGCCCCGGCCAGCGGTGACCTGACCGCGTGGGCTCAGCGCGGTGTCCTGCTGCTCAACCGGGTGCTCACGGTGCGCGCGGGTGCCCCGGCGTCGCACCGCGGTAAGGGCTGGGAGGAAGTTACCGAGTGCGCGATCCGCGCTCTGGTCGCCCGCGATCAGCCACTGGTGGCGATCCTCTGGGGGCGCGACGCCGCGACGCTGACCCCGATGTTGACCGGGTGCCCGGTGATCGCGTCGGCCCACCCGTCGCCGCTGTCGGCGAATCGCGGATTCTTCGGGTCGCGTCCGTTCAGTCGGGCCAACGAACTATTGGCCGCCGCAGGCGCCGAACCGGTGGACTGGCGGCTGGCGTAACCGGAGCCGCTAGCCCCGGGTAACCCCGCTAGCCCCGAGTGACCCTCTAGCCCCGAGTTACCTTGCCGGCCTTGAGGCAGGACGTACAGACGTTGACCCGGTGCTTGTTACCGCCGGGGCGGTCGGTGGCACGGACGGTCTGGATGTTGGGATTCCACCGGCGGTTGGTCCGGCGATGCGAGTGCGACACCGACTTGCCAAAGCCAGGGCCCTTCCCGCAGACGTCACATACTGCAGCCATGTGGAACTCCTCTGACGTGAGCCGATAATCAAACGCGAGCCAACAACCGGATGGGTGACTCGACGACCTCTACAGGGTACCGGCGCGGTGAATCCAACGCCAAAACGGGTGTCCCCAGCGGTGTCGGCACTGACGTCTGCTGTCGCCCGGACTGGATAGGCTGACCCCGTTAGATGACCAACAGCTGCTGCCGAACGGGTGGGGACGCAGCCCGGGCCGGGGATCGGGAGGTGGCGGATGCCTCAAGGGCGGCTCGACGCCCCCGCGCTGCGCACCTGGGCGCACACCGCCGTCGATGACCTGGGCGAACACGCTGACGAAATCAACCGCCTCAACGTCTTCCCGGTGGCCGACGCAGATACCGGCACCAACATGCTCTTCACCATGCGGGCCGCGCTGGCCGCGCTCGCCGAGGCTGACGCCGTGGCCGACGCCGTGGCCGCCACCGGTGACGTGGGTTCGGTCACCGCCGCACTGGCCCGGGGTGCGCTGGACGGCGCGCGAGGCAATTCCGGGGTGATCCTGGGCCAGATCCTGCGAGCCCTGGCGGCAGTCACGGCCGACGCGGGCGCCGAGACCGAGATCGACTCCGCACTGTTCGGGGCGGCGCTGCGGCATGCGGTCGTGCTCGTGGTCTCCGCGATGGGCGGTGTGGTGGTGGCCGGCACCGTGGTGTCGGTACTGCAGGCCGCAGCCGAGGCTGCCGACCGGTGCGCCGCCGGCGGCGCCGGCCCGGTGCCCGTGGTGGCCGCCGCCGGGGAAGCCGCGGCGGTGGCCCTGGACCGCACGCCCGATCAGCTTGCGGTGCTGGCCGAGGCGGGAGTGGTCGACGCCGGCGGGCGCGGCCTGCTGGTGGTGCTCGACGCGTTGAGCACCGCTCTCGGCGGGCGCCCACCGGTGCGGCGCGAATACCGACCCGGACCCACGATCGGCGACCGCAGTGGCACCGCGGCCGCGCCGCCGAAGTTCGAGGTCATGTTTCAGGTCGCCGAGCGTGACCCGGATGCGCTCGATCGGCTGCGCATAGATCTTCAGGCCCTGGGCGATTCGGTATCGCTGGCCCCGGCGACGCCTCCCCGGCACTCGGTGCACGTGCATACCGACGACGCCGGTGCGGCGGTTGAGGCGGGTCTGGCCGCCGGTGCGGTGAGCCGGATCCGCATCGCGTCGCTGGACGGCGGCCGAGTCTCGCCGAGCACCTGGAACCGTCGGCGCGCCGTCTTGGCGGTGGTCGACGGGCACGGCGCCGATGAGCTATTCGGCGCCGAAGGCGCTCAGGTGGTCATCCCGGACGCCGACCTGTCGGATCCAGCCGACGGTCTCAGCGCCGAACAACTTCGGCGTGCGCTGGTCGATACCGGCGCCTCGTCGGTGCTGGTGCTGCCCAACGGCTACATCTCGGCCGAAGACCTGGTGGCCGGGTGCACCGCGGCGATCGGATGGGGCATTGACGTGGTGCCGGTGCCGGCCGGGTCGATGGTGCAGGGGTTGGCCGCACTGGCGGTCCACGATCCGGACCGCCACGCCGTCGATGACGGCTACGCCATGGCGCAGGCGGCCGCCGGGGCCCGGTGCGGATCGGTGCGCCTGGCCGCTGCGAAGGCGCTCACCTGGGCCGGTCCCTGCGAACCCGGCGACGGCCTGGGCATCGTCGGTGATGAAGTGGTCGTGGTGGCCGCCGACGTCGCCGCGGCGGCCATCGGGCTCATCGATCTGCTGCTCGGCCCGGGCGGGGAACTCGTCACGGTGCTTCTCGGCGCGGCGGCCGCGGAGGAGGCGGGGCTTGGCGACCTTCTTGCCGAGCATGTCCACCGCCGTCACCCGGGCACCGAGTTCAGCAGCTACCGCACCGGGCATCGCGGCGACGCTCTGCTGATCGGGGTTGAATAACCGTGGTTGCGCTGACCGATCGGCTCGACGGGATCCTGGGCGGCAAAGCGTCGAAGTCACTCGACGAGGTCTTTGGCATCCGCACCGTCGACGCCCTGTTGCGCCACTATCCGCGCAAGTACAGCAAGGGCACGACCGTCCTCGGCGAGGATGACGAACCGCCCGAGGACGGCGAGCACGTCACCTTCATCGACGAGATCGAGAAAGCCGACATCCGCTGGACCAAGCGCACGCCGCGCCGGGAGTACCTGGTCGTCACGCTCAAGGAGCGTCGGCCAAGGGTCACCGCCACCTTCTTCAACGCCAAATACATCAAGAAGGATCTGGTGCCCGGGGCCAGGTTGATGCTGTCCGGCGAGGTCGGCTACTTCAAGGGCGCGATGCAACTGACCCATCCGGCCTTCCTGGTTCTGAACTCCACCAGGGGGCGCACCGTCGGCACCAAATCGCTGAAGGCGATCGCCCAGACCGGCGCCGGCGAGGAATTCTCAATGTCGATGTTCGAGCGAGACTTCTTCCCGATCTACCCGGCCAGCGCAAAACTGCAGAGCTGGGATATCTACGCCTGCGTGCGGCAGGTCCTGGACGTTCTCGACCCGATACCGGAGCCATTTGCGGAAACCTTTGTCCAACAACACGATTTGATGTCGGAGGATGCCGCACTGCGGGCGATTCACCTCGCCGAGAGCGAGGCCGAACGCCAGCGCGCCCGGGAGCGGCTCACCTTCGATGAGGCGGTCGGTATGCAGTGGGCGCTGGCACAGCGTCGCCACGGCGCACTCGGCGCATCAGGGCCGTCGGCGAAGCCCCGATCCGATGGGTTGTTCGCGGCGATGTCGGCACGACTGCCGTTTGAACTGACCGCCGGTCAGCGCGAAGTGCTCGACGTCATCTCCACGGAGATGTCTGCCACCAAGCCGATGAACCGCCTTCTGCAGGGCGAGGTGGGATCCGGCAAGACCATCGTGTCGGTGCTAGCCATGCTGCAGATGGTGGACGCCGGCTATCAGTGCGCGCTGCTGGCACCGACCGAAGTCCTTGCCGCCCAGCATGCCCGGTCCATTCGTGATGTGCTGGGACCGCTGGGGTTGGCGGGTCAACTCGGCGGGGAGGACGGCGCGACCCGGATTGCCCTGTTGACCGGATCGATGTCGGCCACCCAGAAGCAGCAGGCGCGTGACGAGGTGACGACCGGGCAGGCCGGCATTGTGATCGGCACCCACGCACTGCTGTCGGATTCCGTCGAGTTCTCTCGACTCGGACTGGTTGTGGTGGACGAACAGCATCGGTTCGGCGTCGAGCAGCGAGATCGTCTGCGCGCCAAGGCACCCGAGGGTCTGACACCGCATCTTCTGGTGATGACCGCAACCCCGATCCCGCGTACCGTCGCACTGACCGTCTTCGGCGACCTGGAGACCTCGACCCTGCGCGAACTGCCGCGGGGCCGCCAGGCGATCACCACCAACACCATCTTCGTCAGCCAGAAGCCGCAGTGGCTCACGCGGGCCTGGCAGCGAATCGCCGAGGAGGTCGCGGCCGGACGGCAAGCGTACGTCGTCGCCTCCCGCATCGACGAGAGTGACAAGACCGGCGGCGACGACAACCAGTATGTGCCGATTCCGGTCACCACCCTGTATGAACAGCTGCGCCACGGAGAGCTATCTGGACTGCGTCTCGGCCTCATGCACGGACGACTGCCCGGTGAGGAGAGGGACGCGGTGATGGCCGCATTCCGGGCCGGGGAGGTCGACGTGCTGGTCTGCACCACCGTGATCGAAGTGGGTGTCGACGTGCCGAATGCCACCGTGATGGTGGTGATGGATGCCGACCGCTTCGGCATCAGCCAACTGCATCAGCTTCGTGGCCGGGTCGGGCGCGGGTCGCATCCGAGCCTGTGTCTGCTGGTGACCCGGCTGCCTGAAGCCTCCAGGGCCGGAGATCGGCTGAAGGCGGTGGCCGCGACACTGGATGGCTTCGTTCTCGCTGATCTGGACTTGGCCGAGCGTCGTGAGGGAGATGTGTTGGGGCTCAACCAGTCCGGGCGCGCGGGAACGCTGCGTTTCCTGTCCCTGGCGGAGCATCTTGAGGTGATCCTCGCCGCGCGTAAGCTCTGCGAGACGGTGTACGCCACCGACAGCAACCACCCCGGAATGACCATCCTGGCCGGGCAATTCAGCGGCCCCGATCGCATCGAATACCTGGACAAGGCATGAGGCGCGGTTCGCTGGCATGGCTGGCCGCATTCGCGGCGGTCGCCGTCCTGGTCGCCGTGCAGGTGGTCGCGGCGGCGCGTTCGGATCTGTCGAAGCACTCCGGTGCACCAACGGTGGTGTCCGGCAGCGACGTACTCGCCGGGGTTGCGGTGGTCGCGACGCGGGTTCGCGATGCGCACTACCGCCGGGCGGCTTTCGGAGATGCCTGGGAAGACGACAACGACGCCCCGGGTGGACGCAACGGTTGCGACACCCGCAACGACATCCTGAACCGCGACCTCGAGGACAAGATCTACGTCGCCACCAGGCGCTGTCCGCAAGCCGTCGCGGGCGGAACACTGCGCGACCCCTACACCAACGCCACCATCGCCTTCGTCCGGGGAAACCGGGTGGGAGCCTCGGTGCAGATCGACCATCTGGTGCCCCTGGCGTTCGCCTGGGACATGGGCGCGCGGGACTGGACCGAGCCGATGCGGATCCGTTTCGCCAACGACCCCGCCAACCTGCTGGCGGTGGCCGGCGGGGCGAATCAGGACAAAGGAGATCAGCCGCCGGGGGACTGGATGCCGCCCAACGCCGCGTTCTGGTGCCAGTACGCGGTGGCGTTCATCGCCGTGGTGCGCGGGTACGGCCTACCGGTCGATGAAGCCTCGGCGCACCGGTTGCGCGACGCGTCGTCAGATTGTCCGGCCGGCTGAGTCAGGCGTTCGGGTCCGGCCGGAAGCGGCTGCCGTCATCGAGTTCGCTGATGGCCTCCACCTCGGCCGGAGATAGTTCGAAGTCGAAGACGTCGATGTTCGCCGCGATCCGGTCCGGGTCGGATGCCGAGTGGACCACCACGGTGCCCAGCTGGATACCCCACCGAATCAGCACCTGCTCCGCGGATTTGCCGTGAGCGGCGGCGGCACTCGCGATCACCGGATGCGCCGAAATCCGTTCCTGCGCCGACGGAACGGCGGCGATGGTGGTGATCGAACGCTCGGCGTGGAATGCCCGCAGCGCGGCCTGATTCAGCAGCGGATGCAGCTCGATCTGATTGACCGTCGGTGTGGTGAAACTCAGGTCGGTCACATCGGTCAGTTGCTCGGTGTTGAAGTTGGCGACGCCGATGGATCTGGCGTCGCCGACCTCATGGGATTTCAGCAACCCTGCCCAGGCGTCGACGAATTTGCCGTCCTGCTCGACCGGCCAGTCGATGAGGAAGAGGTCGACATAGTCCAGCCCGAGTCGGGAGAGAGCGGTCCGGCAGGCGTCCTGCGCGGACTGGAAACCCTGATCCGAACCCGGCAACGTGGCGGTGACGTAGATCTCGCCGCGCGGGATCGAAGACCCGGCGATGGCCCGACCCACGGCTTCGGCGCTGCTCGCCGTCGAGCCGGTGTCGATCAGGCGGTAGCCGGCGGCCAGTGCGGCGGCGACCGCGGCTTCGGTCTGCTCGGGAGGCGACTCGGCGACGCTGAAACCCACCACTGGGATGGTGTGGTCGTCGCTGAGCGCGAGGGTGGGGATCCCCGCCGTCGGCGTCATGTCACCTGCCTGAGTGTTGAAGTCGTCCGGCGGTTCGTGGTTCACCCACATCGGCTCCGGATGGTACCGGGCGGAATAGTACTCAGCGGACTGGTCCCCGGCGGATCGGACCCGGCTGCGACGGCGCGTCGGACGGCGCTAACGTCACCGAGACGGGGCGGAATGCCCGCGAGGTCGAAAGTGCCGGGGCGTAAGCTCCCGCGAGGTTGGTCGTGCGGCGTCGCCGAGCGTGAACGAGGAGGCAGCCATGTCAGCACGCACGGTGGGCACGCCGAAGCGTCGCGCGGTCAAGGAGCGGGCCCTGATCGTGGGTAACCGGTTGGGCGTCAAGCTGATTCCACGCCTTCCGGTCGGCGTCAAGCGGATGCTCTCAGGAGGCCGGGCGGTCACCATCGACGGCAACACCCTGGACCCCTCCCTGCAGATGATGCTGGCCGCCCAACGCTCGTTGGGCGTGGTCAGCCTGGTGGCCGCCGATGATGTCGCCGCGACCCGCGCCGGCAATCGCGAACTCACCCGCACCCTGGATGAGCCTGATGTGCGCGTCGGCGGAATCCGGTCGGTGTCGATTCCTGGCCCGGCCGGTGTGATCCCGGGCCGGCACTATCGGCCCGCCGGCGGTGGCGCACCCGCACCACTGGTGGTGTTCTATCACGGTGGCGGATTCGTGTTCGGCGACCTTGACACCCATGACGCTGCGTGCCGGCTGATTTGTCGCGATGCGGGCGTGCACGTGCTCGCGGTGGATTACCGACTGGCTCCGGAACACAAGGCGCCGGCCGCCGTCGACGATGCGTACGCGGCCTACCGCTGGGCCCGGGAGCACGCCGGTGAGTTGGGTGCCGATCCGCGCCGGGTCGCGGTCGCCGGCGACAGTGCCGGCGGTTGTCTGGCCGCGGTGGTCACCCGGCAGGCTCGCGATGCAGGCGACCCACTGCCGTCGCTGCAGTGGCTGATCTATCCCGTCACCGACTGGCGGGGGCTGGCCCGCTCCCGTTCGCTGCTCGGTGACGGGTTTCTGCTGACCAAGCACGACATGGACTGGTTTCGGACAATGTACGTCGACGGCTCGGGTCTGGACGTCACCGATCCGAGGGTTTCGCCGCTGCTGGCCGAAGATTTTTCCGGACTGTCCCCGGCACTGGTGGTCACCGGCGGATTCGACCCGCTGCGCGACGAGGGCGAGGAGTATGCGGTCAAACTCCGAGACGCCGGGGTCCCCGTCGACCATCGGCGGATGAACTCAATGATCCACGCCTTTCTGAACCTCAATGTGCTCGGCGGCGGGGTCGCCCGGGCCAACGCGGAGATGATCTCGGCGCTGCGGGCGCACCTGGTCCACGACTGAGGTCCGCTGCGGGCACACCAGGGGTCCACACCTGGGGTCCACGACTGGGGTCCACGACTGGGTCGAGTCCGCGACGATCCCGCCGGTAAGGTGGAGGACAGCACGTGCTCACCCGAGCAGCAGGCAGCAGGAAAACCCCGCGTCACCGATAGCAAGGATGCAACCGACCCGTGGCCACCAGCAAAAAGAGCACGCCCCGCTACGACCTCAAAGCCCAGGACCGCAAGCGTGACCTCGCCGTCCGCCTGGGACTGACCGCGCTCGTCGTTGTCTTCGCCGTCGGGTTGGTGCTCTACATCGTGATGGGCAGTGACAAGAAGGGCGCCGACGACGCGCAGGCGGTGCGGATCACCTCTGCCTCGCTGATCAAGAAGGACGGCACCGACGAGCCCAAGGCGGTGCTGTCCATCTACGAGGACTTCCAGTGCCCGCACTGCCGGGATTTCGCAAAGGAATTCGGCCCGGCGATCACCAAGATCAGCGAGAGCGGTGCTGCGGCCGTCGACTACAACATGGTCTCGATCCTCAATGCGACCAACAAGGGGTATTCGATGCGGGCGGCCAACGCCGCCTACTGCGTGGCCGACGAGAACAAGGAGGCGTTCGTGCGCTTCCACTCGGCACTGTTCGCCCAACAGCCCATCGAGGGTTCCGGCAGCGGACCCGACAACGCCGCCCTGATCGAGACTGCGCGGCAGGCCGGTGTGAGCGGGACCGTCGCCGAGTGCATCAACAGCGGCAAGTACGACGACATGGTCAAGGGTCTGGCCGCGGCCTCGAAGATCACCGCCACCCCGACCATCCGGCTCAATGGCCAGGACATCAGCCCGGCCACCCCTGAGGAACTGACCGCGAAGATCGTCCAGATCGTCGGTCCGCTGCCGGCACTGGCGCCGACGCCGGCCGCTCCCGCGCCGGCGTCACCGGCCCCGGCGGTGCCCCAGCAGTGAGCCTGACCACCGCCGAGCCTATCGAGCGCGGACCTGCCGACGCGCCGGTCCGAAGCGGGGTTGCGGTGGCGCGCCCCGCCGCGTGGTGGATCCTCATCGCGGGCGTGATCGGGCTGACGGCCTCGGCCACCCTCTTGATCGAGAAGATCGAGATGCTCAAAAATCCGGCGTACGTGCCCAGCTGCAGCATCAACCCGGTGCTGTCCTGCGGATCGGTGATGGTGCGGCCGGAAGCCTCGGCGTTCGGTTTCCCGAACCCGTTGATCGGCGTCGTCTCGTTCACCCTGGTGGTGGTGACCGGTGTGCTGACGGTCGCACGGGTGGGCCTGCCGCGCTGGTACTGGGCCGGGCTGACGGTGGGTGCCGGGTTGGGCGTGGTGTTCACGCACTGGCTGATCTTCGAAAGCCTCTACCGCATCGGCGCGCTGTGCCCGTACTGCATGGTGGTCTGGTCGGTGATCGTGCCCCTGTTCGCGGTGGTCGCCCCGATCGCGCTGCGCCCACTGGCCGCCAACCCGCTGGCCCGTTTCCTGTACCACTGGCGCTGGCCGTTGGTGGTGCTGTGGTTCACCGCGGTCGCCCTGGCGATCCTGGTCCGGTTTTGGGACTACTGGTCCACCCTGATCTAGATGGTTCGCCCTGGTTCGGTCGTCCAACCGGGCCTGGTCGCCCACCCCGGCCTGGTCGTGCATCGGGTTCTGGGCGGGTGAGCAGGTGACCCGGATCATCGCCGGCGAGGCGCGGGGCCGTCGGCTGGCCGTTCCGCCGCGGGGAACCAGGCCGACCACGGATCGGGTGCGCGAAGCGCTGTTCAACGTGCTGGCGGTCCGCCGCGACTTCGACGGACTGCGGGTGCTCGACCTATATGCCGGGTCCGGAGCGCTCGGACTTGAGGCGCTCTCCCGCGGGGCGGCCTCGGTGCACTTTGTCGACAGCGACCGCCGCGCCGCCGAGGTGATCGGGCGCAATATCACCGCGGTCGGCCTGCCCGGTGCGACGGTGCGCCGTGGCCAGGTGGCGACAGTGCTGGCGGCCGACGCGCCCGCGCCGATGGACCTGGTGCTGGCCGACCCGCCCTATGAATTGCCGGCCGCCGAGGTGGAGCAGATCCTGGCCGACCTTGGCCGCCACGGCTGGGTCGCCGCGGGCAGCATCGTCATGGTGGAACGAGCGGCATCATCGCCACCGCTGAACTGGCCGGACGGTTGGATCGGCTGGCCGGCGCGACGGTACGGCGACACCCGTGTGGACGTGGCCGAAGTCGGCGCCGAAACGGACCGGGTTTGACTTCTACGGGGTCTGACCCGGGTGCCTGCTAGCGTCAGTCCCCATGAGCGGTGCCGTGTGCCCCGGATCATTCGACCCGGTGACCCTGGGGCATATCGACGTGTTCGAACGGGCTGCCGCGCAGTTCGACGAGGTCATCGTCGCGGTGCTGGTGAATCCCAACAAAGCGGGCCTGTTCGACGTCGAGGAACGGATCGAGATGATCGCCGAGGCCTGCGTGCATCTGCCGAACCTGCGCGCTGAAGCCGGGCGGGGACTGGTGGTCGACTTGGTCAGGGCGCGCGGGTTTTCCGCGATCGTCAAAGGCCTGCGCAGCGGCACCGACTTCGACTACGAGGTGCAGATGGCCCAGATGAACAAGCACATCTCCGGTGTGGACACCTTCTTCGTGGCCACCGCGCCGGAGTTCTCCTTCGTGTCGTCCTCGTTGGCCAAAGAGGTGGCTGGTCACGGCGGGGACGTCTCGGCGCTACTGCCGGAATCGGTGAACCGGCGTCTGCAGGCAAGGCTCGCCGGCCGCTGAGGGAATTTCGTCAACTCTGTGGGCGACACACCGCGTCGCCACCACAGTCACAGGCGTAACACCAGGCACACTGGTCACTACCAACGAGGCTGGAGGGTGGCGCCGTGTACCGAGTATTTGAAGCGCTCGATGAGCTGAGCGCGATTGTCGAAGAGGCCCGCGGCGTGCCGATGACCGCCGGCTGTGTCGTCCCCCGCGGGGATGTGCTGGAACTGGTCGATGACATCAAGGACGCGATCCCCGGTGAACTCGACGATGCCCAGGACGTACTGGATGCGCGGGACACGCTGCTCAACGAGGCTAAGGAGCACGCGGACTCCACCGTGACCGGCGCCAACGCCGAAGCGGAGTCCCTGCTCAGTCATGCCCGCGCGGAAGCGGACCGAGTGCTCTCGGATGCAAAATCCCAGGCCGACAGGATGGTGGCCGAAGCCCGCGCGCACAGTGAACGCATGGTGGGCGAGGCCCGCGAAGAGGCCTCCCGGCTGGCGACGACAGCCAAACGTGACTACGAGGCGGCCACCAGTCGGGCCAAGGCCGAGGCTGACCGTCTCGTCGAGAGCGGCAACATCTCCTATGAGAACGCCGTCCAGGAAGGCATCAAGGAGCAGCAGCGGATGGTGTCGCAGACCGAGGTGGTTCAGGCCGCTCACGGCGAGTCCACCCGGCTCATTGACGCCGCCCACGCCGAGGCCGACCGGCTTCGGGGCGAGTGCGACATTTACGTCGACAACAAGCTGGCCCAGTTTGAGGATTATCTCAACGGCACCCTGCGCTCGGTCAGCCGCGGACGTCATCAACTGCGTACGGCGGCCGGAACCCACGACTACGTGCAGCACTGACTTCAATCTTTTTCAGCTGAGATCAGGCCAACGGTGAGCCGGGCGGTCTGACCGCGCGGCCTCTTGGCGCGCCGATAGGATTCCGGCATGGCGCGCAGGAAATCGGCACCGCATCCGGATCTGCGCTCGCCACTGGTGTTCGACGTGTCGCGGCTCGGGCGGCGACCGGGCAGCATGCTCACGGTCACCGAAACGGTGCCCAGTCCATTGCGGATCGGGTTGGACCTCATCGCGATCGAACCTGGTGCCAACATGGCTCTGGATCTGCGGTTCGAGTCGGTGTCGGAGGGCGTGCTGGTCTCCGGCACCGTGCACGCACCGACCCGGGGCGAGTGCTCACGGTGTCTGAATCGGATCGACGATGACGTTGAGATCGCGCTCACCGAACTGTTCGCCTACCCGGACAGCGTCACCGAGGCCACCACTGACTCCGACGAGGTGGGCCGGGTCATCGACCAGACCATCGACCTCGCCCAACCCGTCGTCGACGCGGTCGGACTGGCGTTGCCCTTCGTGCCGGTCTGCGCCGAAGACTGTCCCGGGCTGTGTTCGCACTGCGGGGTGGCACTGGCCACCGCCGAAGCCGGCCACGGCCACGAGATCATCGACCCGCGCTGGGCCAAACTCGCCGATCTGCGTCCCCGCGACCCGCATCGGACCGATCCGGACGGAACGCCGTCGTGACCGCCGCGCGGTCGGACCTGCTGCGTGCCCTGGGCGTCGACCTGCCCGCCGAGTTGTTGACGCTGGCGCTCACTCACCGCAGCTACGCCTACGAGAACGGCGGTCTGCCCACCAACGAACGTCTCGAACTGCTTGGTGACGCCGTGCTGGGTTTGGTGATCGTCGAGGAACTGTTCCGGCGTCATCCGGACAACTCCGAAGGTGATCTGGCCAAGCTGCGCAACAGCATCGTCAACAGCCACGCGCTGGCCGGGGTGGCCCGCGACCTGACCGGGACGGGTCTGGGCGAGTACCTCCTGTTGGGCCGGGGCGAGATCCAGACCGGCGGGCATGGCAAGTCGTCGATTCTGGCCGACACGCTGGAGTCACTGATCGGTGCGGTGTACCTGCAGCACGGACTGCAGGGCGCCCAGCAGGTGATCCTGAGCCTGTTCGGCGATCTTCTCAACACCGCCCCGACCCTCGGTGCGGCGCTGGAGTGGAAGTCCAGCCTGCAGGAACTGACAGCGGCCCGCGGTCTCGGGGTGCCCCGGTACGAGGTCACCTCCGAGGGCCCCGATCACGAGCGGTGGTACTCGGCAGCGGTCTACGTCGACGGACGCGTGTGTGGCCGTGGCGATGGACAGTCCAAGAAGATCGCGGAGACCAACGCCGCGGCGCAGGCCTGGACCGCACTGGATTCGGTACCGGTGGCCGCCGACCCGGATGCCTGAGCTTCCCGAGGTCGAGGTGGTGCGGCGGGGCCTGCAGGCGCACATCGCCGGCCGGACGATCACGGCGGTCGAGGTGCGTCACCCGCGGGCCGTGCGTCGGCATGAGATGGGTGCCGCAGACCTCGTCGCGCGATTGCGGGGCGCTCGGATCGTTGGGACGGACCGGCGCGGAAAGTACCTGTGGCTCTCGATCACCTCCGATGAGGACGACGATGCTGCCGCGCTGGTCGTGCATCTGGGGATGAGCGGTCAGATGCTGCTGGGGGCACTCGACCGCACCGAGCATCTGCGGATCGCGGTGATGCTCGACGACGGCACCGCCTTGAGCTTCGTCGATCAACGCACCTTCGGCGGTTGGCAACTCGCCGATCTGGTGGTCGTGGACGGCAGCACGGTGCCCGAGCCCGTCGCGCATATCGCCCGCGACCCCCTGGATCCGCTCTTCGACCGTGATGCCGTCATTAAAGTGTTGCGCCGCAAGCACTCTGAGATCAAACGTCAACTCCTGGATCAGACGGTGGTGTCGGGTATCGGCAACATCTATGCCGATGAGGCGCTGTGGCGGGCCGGGGTCAACGGCGCGCGCATCGCCGACAAACTCACCCGTCGGCAACTGGGGGAGTTGCTCGACTCGGCGGCCGAGGTGATGCGCGAGGCGCTCGGGCAGGGCGGCACGTCGTTCGACTCGCTGTATGTCAACGTCAACGGGCAGTCGGGGTATTTCGACCGTTCGTTGAACGTCTATGGCCGCGAGGGTCGCAACTGTCATCGGTGCGGAGCGGTGATCCGGCGGGACAAGTTCATGAATCGGTCGTCGTACTACTGCCCACGGTGTCAGCCCCGGCCGCGCACACGGTAGAACAAACCCATGACGGAACTTTGGGTAGAGCGCACGGGGATCCGCCGCTACACCGGTCGCAGCAGTCGGGGGGCGGAAGTGCTGATCGGTTCGGAGAGCGATGAGGGCGTCTTCACCCCCGGCGAACTGCTGAAGATCGCCCTCGCCGGGTGCAGCGGGCTGAGCAGCGATCAGCCGCTACGCCGCCGCCTCGGTGACGACTACCGTGCGGTGATCCGGGTCGTCGGGCCGGCGGACCGCGACGAGGAGCGGTACCCGCGGCTGGCCGAGACCCTCGAGGTCGACCTGTCCGGACTGTCGGCTGAGGAGAAAGAGCGCCTGCTGGTCGTGGTCGACCGCGCCATCGATCAGGTGTGCACGGTGGGGCGCACGCTGAAGGCGGGAGCGGAGATCGCCTTCGAGGTCGCCGACACTGGGCCACCATGACCGACACTTGGCGATGACCGATACCGAACCCGTCCGGCTGACCGCCTGGGTGCACGGCCACGTCCAGGGGGTGGGCTTTCGGTGGTGGACCCGGTCGCGGGCCTTGGAGCTCGGCCTGGACGGCTATGCGAGCAACCAGCCCGACGGCCGGGTGCTGGTGGTCGCCCAGGGACCCCGGGCTGCCTGCGAGCGGCTTCTGGCACTCCTACGGGGCGGCGAGACACCCGGATCGGTGCAGACTGTCATCGCCGAGTTCCACGCACCGGGACAGGACGCGACACCGGTGGAGTCGGGCTTCCGCGAACGCTGAACTCCTCGCCGGTAGGCTCGCACGACGTGTACCTCAAGAG
>Ga0247837_1000623_pt1 | contig 75957 bp, 56 predicted proteins | sample LaCtaG_2_FD_187115 | JGI IMG/M metagenome (GOLD analysis project Ga0247837, IMG submission 187115) | Freshwater microbial communities from meromictic Lake La Cruz, Castile-La Mancha, Spain - LaCruzMarch2015_14.5m | ecosystem: Environmental > Aquatic > Freshwater > Lake | place: Spain: Castile-La... | reverse complement strand
GAGAGAAAAAACTAAACTGTTTGGGTGTCCATTCCAATCCCACGTCATCCTGACTTCAACTCGAGTCATAACGGACTCGAAATTGTTTTTTGTTGGCCTTAGCTGGCCTACTTGAAATCGTCCTCGAGGGCGAATTCAATGATGTTTTCAATTTTGTCTAACATTCGCTTGGAGTCTGTAAACGATTGCAGAGCACGCAGCATGTCCGTTGGAAGTGGGCAAGGAACAATTCCCAATCCAGCATAGCGCTTGCTGCTCATACGCTGATGGCCCGTCGCGAAAGCTACTTGCTCGTTCTCGGACAATGCAAAATAGTGAAAGCGCACGCCGAGTTGTCCACACTTGATCTCGTCAAGCCGCATCTCGATACGCACTTCGTCCAAGAGGGGCGGAGTCTGATGAAGCTCCACGGAGGCAGATGTTGTTTGAAGGGCAAGCTGCCGATTTGCGACTCGACCGAGCGACTCAGGGACATGGTCCTCCAGAAACAGTTCGCGACACTTTCCTTGCCAGGCGAAGAGATCGAGTGGATTCAGAACGGATATTCGGGGACACATGATTGTGAACTCGTAAAAGGGTCCACTCGGCGACTCGTTGTGAGCATGACTATAAGCCGATGACGTCTGAAACCGCATGCTGCCCTTGCCGATCGTCTCTGCCCCATTCTCGGTGATTCTCTCGATCGTGGCGGAAGCTGAGTATTGGTGCTCATTCTCATCGAATTCCATCGACACACTCACGTCGTCGCCAATCGTCGCTCCAATAGGGTCATCGAAACGTGTCGACCAATGAGTGACGATCAAAGGCGATTCACCTCGGCGAATGGAGTGCCAAAGTTCGGGATCGTTTTCTCGGAGCCACAGGTCGCGGCATTCCGCTTGCCAGCGAAAAAACGTAAGGAAATAGACGTTTCCAACGACATTCGTATCTTGAAACGTGATTCGTGGTCGGTAGGACGTTTGAGTTAGGGTTTTTTGCATGATTGTTCCAGGGGCTATAAGCAATGGCATGTACTAAGCTCTGACTTCCTCGAGCACTGCGATTTTCTCGACAACGGGAAAAGCAGGCCTTGCCGTAGGGATAGAAACGCGGGTGATCGGTTGGCTCTTTGTCTTGGCTTTGCTCATCGCGCTTGCAATGGTGATGCATAATCCGCGAACGGCACACACCGCAATCAGAGCCAGGAAGAGTCCAAAGACGATGTGAAAAAGTTGCAGCGCCGCATAAACGATGGCAACACTAACACCGAATGCGATTTGACGGCCTTTCACGATCGGTGTGGTAGCCGGATCTGGAATCATGTAAAGCGTGAATAGGATAAAGCCAGCGCTCGACATGGGCATTAGCGGTACATACCATGGGTTGCCAGCTAGCCACGCTCGAAAAACACCCTGGACGACGAATCCCAACAGCCAGGCGATGCATAACGTCAAACGCCCAGTTGCAAATCCATGAACAACGATGCCGGTGGCTAAGATTGCGGCTGGTAACGCCCAATGCCAGAAACCGGTAATGTTCTCGGTAAATTGATAGGGCGGCGCCTGTCCCACGTCCGAAAACAAAAGCAGCGTCACGACAATCCCAAAGTTGGATGGATTGAGAAAATGGGTGACGGAACCATTGCTAAGCCTGATGCGAAACAACACTTTTGACGCGATCGAAAGGACGGAGGCAAAGATGATTGGTCCCAAACGCTCGTTGGGAAAGAGCAGCATGGCACAGGCGAATCCGGAGATCATGGCCGGGGGCAGAAAGTTGACAAAGCTCAACCAAGAGCCGCTGAATCGAGGTTTGCGACCGAGCGAGCGAGCGTCAACCCATTCGAGCACTATCTGTGTTAAACAAGCGGAAAGAATAGCCACGAAAGGCATCGCCCATGATTGCTCAAACCCAAGAAAGGTGTGCCCAGCAATGTTCCAGGCAATCATCAAAATTGCAAAGTACCAGAGTGCAAACAATCGAAGATGCGCATTGCGATTTGGGTACAGCGATACCGTGGGATTAAGCGACACCGAGGGATTACGCGATACCGTGGGATTACGCGCTACCGTAGGATTGCTTGATGCTTGAATCGTGTTGGATGCTTGAATCATGAACGAACCTGTTTACTTGAAGTACCGAGCAAGATTGTGTGACGACCAGGGGCTATAGAAATGGTTCGCGAGACCAAGGATCCGTTCCTAGATCTCCATCGAAGCTCAACATCGATGGTCGCGTTTGGATATTCACCTAGACCAAAATGAATTTCTTGTGAGCTATGTCCCGAATGGCCGACGCCCGATAGGACTTCGGCCACAAAAACCAGTCCCGTTCGTTGGGCCGTTCCTGAGACGGGATTCGTTTCCGGTTCACGCTGAATCTTGGCCGTTGCTCCAACGGCCAGGCTACCCACACACTCTGCACTTGGATCGATCTCGAAAGGAATTTCGTCATCCAGAGGAAGCACAAGGCGCAGTGAAAGTGATTTGTTATGGTTTGCGGTAGAGTTGCGAAAGAAAACCGAAGGTTCCCACTGATTTGCATAAACGAAGTCCATCGAGCCGTTTCCATCGGTATCGGCGACGGCTATACCCCTGGTATTAAACGGATCTCCAAGGCCAATGTCGGCGGATACGTCAACGAATCGACCTGAAGCCGACCGAACATAGATAGGGTTATTGTCGTAACCGCTTAGGGTCGCCGTAGGACTCTGTATCTTAGGCCAAGCCCTTGGGTCGTGGATTAGCCGATCGTTTGTCGTCCCAACGGCTTGCAGTTCTGCCCAACGGTTGATGCCGTGTTGAAGAAATCCGGCTGAGAACAAGGTGCGGTCAATCCAAGACAGCTTGGAATCTTTGGTAACAACGCCCTTGGCAAACCCAGTTGCTTGGATCGCTTCGAGTCGTCCATCATTATCGAGATCCACCAGGACAGCATCCCAACCCCAACCACTCCGCGAGATTCCGTACGATTCGCTCTTTTGCTCATAAGGTGCACGGTCGTGTTTAAAATCATCAATATTCCCTGTGCTAACCCACAGAAAATGACTCTCTTGGAGAGCCCATTCGTCGGCAATATTGCTGACAAAGATGTCGAGTAAACCGTCGCCGTTGACATCACCGAAACCAACTCCCATACCCTTGAATGAGTCCCGGCCCAATACAAAGGATCGAGGAGTGGTGAAGGTACGAACTCCTTCGCATAGCCCGAACTCCAAGTGTCCCGGCTGGGATCGATTATGCAGTAGCCGATCGGGACCAAAGTCGTGACCGATATACAACTCAGGCAACCCGTCACGATCGAGATCGGCAGCTCCGGCGGCCAGCACCCAACCCTTGCCACAATGTTTTTCAAGGACAGAGCTTTGGTCTGCGTACACAACCGTCGGTTCATTGCCGACGGAGGCGGAAAGCCAGCGGAACAGCTTGGCTCCACCACCGTTCTTCGCTCGGGATTTGCCTTCGTGCATCACCGTCGCAATGCCCGTACCATGTTCGTTCAGGATGTCGGCCCCATCTTGAAAGAAATTGCCGATCATCAAATCGAGGTGGCCATCGCCATCGAAATCGGCTTGAGTAGCCGCGTGTGTGTACCATCGACCGGCGCTCGTGCCGACGAGCTCAGGCACAAGTTCTATCGGAGTAAATTGTGATGGCGCAAGCTGGCTCGCTTGCGTCTGATGCGTGTGCTTTAGAAAAAGCACTGGCGTGCGTCCCCAAAAGTAAACCAAGACATCCGCTTGCCCATCTTCGTTGAAGTCACCTACGAGCGAGCCTGTGGGTGACATCGTATTTGGATTCATCGGAAGATCACGAACATCCAGTGCAAAGGCTTCGTATCGTGGTTTGCTATGGACTTCATCGCTGGGTACCGGCATGACAACAATTCGATCGACCCGTGTGTCGACCAAGATCAAGTCGTTATCTAATCCGTCAAGATCGAGATCGCAAAGAGTCGCCGCAGCGCCTGTTCCACCTATCCACGCCGAAATGCGGTCTAAGCTCGGATGAACAGCTCGCTTGGATTTCAGCCCGTTGAGAGCAAATTCCTCTACACCCAAGTCGAACCGGTCAAAGTGCAGTTTGGATGCCAGTTCTTTGCGCTCACCCTGGCTGATCGAGGGTTGGCGGGCAAAGAAGTAACACGTTGCCACCAAGACGAAACCCAAAAATTGAGCGCTGCGGTTTGTTGCCATGGTTTTGGACATAGTATTGCTCATGTTGTCACGTGGCTTCTTAAGGACTCTCGAATATTCGATCGCCAAGTTTCGTAGTCAGAATGCTTGCGTGGAAAAGTTGGTTTGGCTGAGCGAGTCAGTTCAGCGGCGTCGGAAGCCGACATGCCGCAAACGATCTTGCAGATGCGATCGGTATGTTCAGCCTGTATGTCGGCGAGCTCTCTGGCTTCGGCGCCAAAGGTAACGCCCTGGGCCAGATAGTCTCGATGGTTACCGCTCGCTTCGACCAAGGATTCGATCTCGTCGCAACTCGCATCTCCCGCGTAGGCAGCAGCAAGCCCGATTCCGCTCCAAAAATCAGGACGACGCGATGGATGCATAGACTCGATTACCGCTGCGATTTTGGCTACATCTGCTCCTTTGACAAACCACAGGCTGCGTCCAAGCCCCTGATCGAAAACGCGCTTTCCTTGGTCGCTCCAAGGAGGTTGAAGGTTTGATGACGAAAGCCATTTCTTCCAATTGAAAAAGCCTTCGTGAAAGCCGTAACCGTCAAGTACAAGCCACTTCAGCAAAGGATCGAAGCGATCCATGTATTTCTCGGGATTTCGTCGATACCATGGAATTCTCGCGTACGCCCAACCAAGCCCCACATGCACTACATAACGATGTGGAGCACCCACGCCGTCAAGAAACTGTTGCCACTGGTTTCGCTTTCTCAGCGAGAGCGAATCGGTTATCGCAAATGCCATTGCCGCACCTTCGAATACAAACCCCTGATAGGTTGGGTCACCATTCGAAATCGAAGTACCATGCGAAAAAACCGTCGCATCATCGAGAGCTAGATGGTAGCCAACAAGGAATGATCTACCTACTTCTTCGAGATGAGGCTGCAAACTCGATGGCTCAAACCCACGCCTTGCAAAAGACACTTCCGTGTCGCTAATTCGCAAGAGTAAATTCCTAACGACCTTGGGGAGCAACTGAATCATGTGATCAATAACCTTCGCTTGATGAAAACGTCGTGACGCACAGGGATCGCAATTGCCCGATAGGTCGCTGCGGGCGTCGGTTGATGTTCCAAAAAATGTTAATGTCCCCCCAAGCGGACGGTCGATTGAGTACTGCTTGCATAGGCTCACCGATGCGTTATCTCTTCGAAAGCTCTGGCTCTCCGCGTCCCAAAGTACCGATAAGGCTGGGACATGAGTGCATAGTACGTGCCAAATAGGGGATACTCTTGGATCTCTCGACGGCTTGATTGCTTCCGTACACGATTAAATCCTGTGTTGTTCAACGTGCACACTGGCAAACTATTATTTCGGTGTTGAGTCAGGCACTACCGTTGGTGGCTGGCAATGTGAGCAATAGCGAGCCCTATTGTCACGACATGACGGGGCATGTCACGGGCATGTCACAGAAGCGCGCACCAGCGAGCCCCAACCACATCGAACTAAAAACGAGACATCTTGCTTGCGTGAAAAGCGATGACCATCTTGGGATGATCGAGAATTGATTCGAGCGCAATAGAATCATGCGGTGCGGCAAACATCAACCGCGAGGGCGGACCGAAAATGCGGTTCAACATCCTAGTGCCACTGATTGGAATGAACGTCGCACAGGAGACTACTCGTTCCCAGGCTCTGCCTGGGAACGCATTGGTGTGGAGGCTCCTGCCTCCCGAGTTCACAAACTAAGGTTGCATTTCGGCGAGGCAGAGCCTCGCTTGCATAGAGTTACCAGGCAGAACCGCAGAGCCTGGAAACTAGATCGCACAGTGCAACAAAACTTGCAATCCGTGTCGCTACGGCTTGTTGCGTTAATGGTAACTCGAAGCGTGAGCGAGGAATTGTTCGTCCCTCACTTACGTTTCGGGTTGTGATGTACCCTTTGGCCATGTCGAACCATATTAACTCAACAGCCCGCATGTCCCGACGGAGGCAACGATTGGCTGCACCAGGCGTTGGATGAAGACCAGTTACCCGCGAATGCCCTATTGCTCTTTTTTCTTGGTTACCAAGTATTTCATGATGCTTTCTGGAACTTTTTCGCTCAGATGCTTGGGCTCTTTGGATTTGTCGGCGTCTGCGCCGTAGGGGGCTTCATCCGTCAGCGACAGAACTAAGCGAATCGGCGTGTTTCGCTTTGGAATTCGTTCGGTAAATGCTTCAAACATCAAATTGGCGTTGGACTGATCGCTTTGAACTGCCAAATCCAACGTCGACGTTGAAAAGTTGGAGACAGAGATCAATTCCCCGCTATCGCCCAAATAGTGTTCTTTCCCGTCTTCATCTTTGTAGATCTTGCTTCCTGCAAATACCCAATCCCATGGCATGGATTTCTTGGTGTCGACTCGACGAATCCAGTTTTGTGCTATCGTGCCTTGAGCTTTATTCTCTTTGTCCAGCCATAGAGCATAGACACGCACGGTTGTTCCGCTCGCGGGCTTGAATGGTTCGAACGAAGCGGGACTACCCGGCTTTGCGTTGATCGCAAGCAAGCCTGCGTGCACTAATTGCGGCCTTGCAAGAACAGCCACGACGGCCTCGTGTTCTTTGCTACCAGCCGGGCACGCAAACAATTCCAGTGGTACTTCTCGCTGCACAATGTATCCGTCCAGTATAACCACTTGTTCGTCTCGATTTATCCATATTCGGTTCTCGCGGTGAAGTGATTTGCAATCTTTTGGTTCTTCGAATGTGTCTGCAATTCGTTTCTTAAGCAAAGCTGGGTTAAGCCAGGTATCGTCGTCGGCTCGACCAACGGACGTCAAGCCGATAGACAACAAGAGCATTGTCAAAATCGTCAAGACTTGCCGAAGTGTGGATCGGAAATGGTTCATGGGTTCGTAATTTCCTGTGCTGATGTTGAGCCGACGAACACGGTAAATGTCCATACCCAAAATGGGAATTTTTAAAAATGAAAAAGTGTTCGCAAGAAACATGTTTTAAGTGCTTGCATCTTGAAAAGTTGGAACAACAATTGGCCTTCGGTCGCAGTGCGCAGAATTTCGAAACGCGCTACAGCGACCCTAATCATATCATTAATCGCAAACGTGGACGAGAGACCTATGGACTGGGTTAAGCCCAAACATCGCGCCCGGCAAACAAGCAAAGCGGACGCTTCTGAATCGCAAGTAACCGCGAGCACATGGCTAAAACAGTTGTGCGAAGAAAACGTCGCGATGCTTCAGTCATCGATTCCAGTTCGAGAATCGCAGGGCAAAACCAAAGCAGCAAAGGTTTTGCCAGACGCTTATCTCAGAGCCATGCTGTGGGGCACTGGCGTTTGGGAAGTCGAAAGCCATAGTCATCCCGAGTTTCTCAATGATTTGGTAGAGGCGTTTGGCATTGCGTCAACGGCTGCTCCTGCGATTCGAAAAGGTTCGAAAAGCAAGTTGAGCAACAGGGGGAAATCTTCGAAAGTCCTTGCCGCAACGGCGGACCAAGTTGCGGCTGCGTCCAAAATAGGCAAGTGGATATCGCAACAATTGCCCAAATCTGGTCACGATCCCTATGTTGCTCTCGTTTGCGCTGGGTGGATCCATGCTCTTGCGGATGTTGGCAGGAGCATTTCGCCATCGCTTTGGCTGGAAGTTTTGCAATGTGCGTTGACGCAAGTGGATCGGGCTTGGGAGCAAGGCCCGACGGATGGTTTATTTCCGTGGATCGTCTGGTCATGCGAAGTGCCTCTCGCACTCGCCAAACAACTTTCGCATCTCGGCGGAAAAGACCGCATCGTTAGCGAAACACTCAATCGAATCGCTTTGCTGTTGGAGGAATCCTCAGACGATCCGCGTAGCTTCTTGGTGCGGGGTGGACAAGATCTTCGTTCGCTTCTCGCCTGTATCATGCGATGTCGATGGTCTGCCGATGAAGTTGGAGCTCGCAAGTGGTACCCGCCACAGCGAAAAGCAATTGGAAAACTCGCCATCGCGACGCTCGCCCTTTGCGATGCCGAGGGCCGACAGTTGTTGTTCGATCGCGAAGATACAACGCTCGATGAGCAATTTTGGATCGAACTCAATCATTTGGCAGGTGAAAACAAGAAGCTCAAATTAGCAACTTCTTGTGCACTGCCAGACTCCATCGGGAATGCACTCGGAGAGAAGCCGCCCAAGCTGCGCAAGGACGTAACGAATGACGTGCTGATGCCAAAGCATAGTCAATATTGGGACAAGAACTCGATTGTTACGATGCGGCGATCGTGGCGAGATCGAGGGTGCCGCGTCGCAGTCGATTTCTCGAGCGACGTCGTCTGGTTGGATGTACTTGGTCAAGATGGACAGCGAGTGCTTAGCGGCGACTGGGATGTCAAGGTGTTTCGAAAGCAGCAGCCTGTGCTCATCGATGTTTCTTGGCAAGAGGTTTGTTGGTTTTCGGATGACGACGTCGACTATTTGGAACTCGAGTGTGCAGTCGAAGACGTTTGCAAAATCCAGCGACAAGTCATGCTCATGCGAGACGAAGGTGTTGTCTATTTTGCCGACGCATTGATCGCGGAAAAGCCTGACGAATGGTCCGTCCAATCGCTGTGGACGACTCCTAACGATATCCACCTTCAGTCCGAGCCAAAGACGACCGAAGGCAAATTGGTTCGATCGGGAAATCAAGAACAAACCGCAGCCTTGCTTTTGCCAGTTGCAATGCCTGAGTGGCGTCGTTCACCGAGCCACGCCAAAATGGGCTTTCATGGTTCGACACTTTTTTTGCAATGCGATACGCAGTCAAAGAACCTGTATAGTCCGCTGGTCATGTCGTTGCGTGGAAACGAACGACCGCAGGCGTTCACTTGGCGTCAATTGACAATCGCTGAGGAATTGCAAATTCAGCCTCGCAATGTTGCAGAAGCCTATCGCGTTCAGGTCAATCGCGATCAATGGGTTTTCTATCGTTCACTAACTCCCTGTACGCGGCGAACGGTCATGGGCCTGCACTTAAATACCGAGTTCTATGCGGGTCGGTTTTCTCGTTCGGATGGTGAATTTGAATCGATCATCGAAGTCAATCCTGAGTAACCAATTATTCCATTTCAAACTGAATGGAAATTGCGACTGGAAGAGTATGATTGCTTGCATCTTCTTGGATAGATTCACGAGAGTCCCGGCGGGCATTGCCAGCCATCAATTGTCCGTTGGGGCCAATCTCGTAATTTCTCAACGTGCTCGGTAGTTGCAACGGCGTTGAAGACGAGATGGAGCGAACGCCCGCAAGGCGTTTTCCCATGGCTCGCGCCAACATTGCGGCTTGCGTTTGCCCCTTCTTGAACGCTTGTTTCATGGCGTCCTCCTCTTGAGCTTCCGATAAACGTGCTACATAAACCAATTGAATTTCTGGGACCCGACTGGAACTTATGTAGTTCGAACTCCCCATCAACGGCAAAATCAATTGTTGCTCCTCTGGATTCAGAACAACCTTGAGATTCTTGCCTTTGAAATCGTTCTGTTGGATCGCGGAGCGAATCGTGGAAGGAAGCAGTAGATTGGCATCCTCCGAATTCTCGTCGAGAGCCCACTCGGCAGTCAATTTGGATGCGGCCGTGTATATGCTGGGAAGTTCCGCGTCTTCGTCCGTATCTAAGGCGGGCAAAAGTGCACGTTGCGGATTGAGATTTCTCATTTGCGCAGCCTGCTGGCGAGCTTGTTTTCGGGCAAATTCGGGATCATCAACACCAGGAATGCCGAAGTTAATCATCGGTTTTGAGAACTCAACCGAACTAGGGATGGCTCCCAGGCTATTCAATTCGTTTGTTACTCGTTCTTGGTGTTCGTGAAACGTCTGAAGCGCCCTTTTGCTATCGCGACTCTCGACTTTTACCAACATGGTTAGGCGTAGTTTTGAGGGAACGACTACAACATCTTGCGCCGTGGTTACGGAGATCGTGCCTCCCCTGGACATTTGCGGGTCTTGTGCCAATACCGGGCAGGGAATGATGCCCAGTAAAGCGAAAAAGCAATTCATTCCTACTTTGCTTAATCTCCGAGTTCGAATCAACTTTGAGAACAACATGATAGAGCTACTCACTTACAAACAATTTTCATCAACCTTAAACGAAGCCATGATTCTAGCTCGATTTGATCACCTATGTGAGGAGTTGTCGAAAGTGGTGGGACGTGTTTGCTTCGATCATAACTTAGGCAGTCAGGTCGGCTAGCATAGTCAGAGGGTGCGACGAGCGCCGGCCTCAATTAGCCTCAAAGCATAATAAATCCCCAGGGCAAGCCTGGGGTATTTCGAATCCCGCCGGCCTTGGAGGTCGTACAGCTTCTTGTGCGGCGGTTCGTTCAGGTTTTTAGGCTAAACCGCACGACGAGCGGCGGCCCGTGTTATGATCGATGCCGAAGTGTTTGCCTGCGGATGAGCAATGCCCAAGCTGGCTTTTTTGGTTGCTTGCCTCTGTTTATTCAACAGTAACAAAGCACTCTCGCAATGGCAATCAACACACTACAACGTAGGTGTCGCTTGCGCAGAAACGCAGTTGCTCCTGACACTGCTCGTCCAAAAGGACCTGCTCGATGCCGCGGGCGGTGTCAAAAACGTTTTCCGGGTAAACCAGCACGGACTCTAGTACAGACGAGATCATTATTATCAATTGTCGATACTTCGAGATCATAAGGACCACCACCCAATTATGGCCTGACGACAGTTGTCGTCTTCTCGCATGTCAAGGAGTTTCATGGGAATAATAATCTCTATTTTCCGCAGGCGGATTACTGGACCGGTTTTCCGAATCCTGTGCCTACTCAACAGCCTTGCAGGTCCTGCCCTGAGCCTGGGAAATATGGGACCAGCCAAAGTGCCAAAGAGCCAAAGTGAGCGGAACTCTTCTCTCTTGAAATTATTCCAATCATTGGGTATCTTCGCACCGCATTTCCCCAACTTTAATGTGCAAAAAGGCGGTCGCAGCGATGCCGGACATGCAGGACGCAGTGAACAACGAGAGTTCGCGAGAGGGCGCTTCCCCCCAAGGGGCGACTCCTGCTCAGTTGTCGCAGATACAGGCAATCGTCGACGATACTTATGAAAAATATAAGAATGTCGATGACGGAGCCGTCGCGACTTACATCCCCGAGTTGGGCAAAGCCGACCCGAATCACTTCGGCATCTGCCTGGTTACGGTGGATGGCCATGTAATCCGCGCGGGTGATTGGGACAAGGAATTCACGATCCAATCCATGTGCAAGCCGTTTGCCTTCCAGATGGCCTTGGAACAATGCGGCATGGACGAAACCCTCAAGCACGTCGGTGTTGAGCCGAGCGGCGATGCCTTCAACTCCATCGAGCTGGACCCCAAGACCACGCGGCCCTTCAATCCCATGATTAACGCGGGCGCCATCGCCATCGCTTCGCTGATCAAGAAGTCGCCGGTAGAGGCCGGTGTTCAGGCCTTTGTCGATAAGATGAGCGAGGCTGCGGGCAGGAATCTGAGCATCGACTTGGCGGTGATGCAATCCGAGTCGCTCACTGGCAACCGCAACCGCGCCATCGCCTATCTCATGCACAACTTTGGCGTCATTGACGAGCAGGTGGACCAGTCGCTGCACCAGTATTTCGCGCAGTGCTCCCTGCTGGTCACCTGTCAGGACATGGCCATGATGGGAGCGACCCTGGCCAACATGGGCTCCAACCCGGTCACCCAAACGAACGTCTTTGATTTCCAGTACATCAAGTACATTCTGACGGTGATGTTCACCTGCGGGCTTTACGATTACGCGGGTGGCTGGGCTTTTGAAGTCGGCCTTCCGGCCAAGAGCGGAGTCGGCGGCGGTATTTTTGGCGTAGTGAACCGGCAGTTGGGCATCAGCGTCTATTCACCGAAGCTGGATGCCCAAGGCAACAGTGTGCGCGGCATTCTGGCTTGCAAGGAACTCGCCGGTCATTTCGGACTTCATGCCTTCGAGTTCACCAATGTCGGCTCGAGTTTTGTGCAGTGGTTGCTGTAGCACCGCTGGACCGGTCTTCCGATTCGTGTATCCTGTTCCCGGCGTGGGATCGGCGTCAGGTGTATAGAAAGCGCCTGCAGGGTCGACAGAACGATTCGATCGCAGTCCGGTGTTCAGCGCTTCACTCTACGGCCTGGTCCAGAGGGGTTGCGTGGCGCACTTCTGGATTTGCGAGCGATCTATTTGGTTCCGCCTGGGCAGCCTCTGCGGTCCATGGAAATGCATCCATCCACGGATCGCGTCGCAGTCGCTGAAACCGCTGCTCGCATTCTGGACGACACGGAAACCAAAGATGCACGGATGGCCTTAGTCAGTTCCAATATCGGTCGAGCCGCAGAGTTGGTGATAGCCATGACCAAGGATTTGCCATTTGACGAGAGCGAAGAGTATCGACGCATACCTTGGATATGGAATGTGGCCATTGCGGCTGGGAAACAAAATGACACCCAGGTGCTGCGCGAACTATTGCGAGCTGCCTTGCCGTTGCCAGGACAACCATTGCGGGATTGGCAAGCGGTGGTCATCGGGGGTGGCGTGATCAATGGCTTGTCGCAAACAGGACACTGGCCACGCGCGCGATTGAAGGAGATTATGAAGAACGAAGCAGATTTGTTAACACGTTGGCAACGCAGCCTTGATCTGGCAGCAAAAATGGCTGACGACGAGCGTGTGCGGAAGGGGACGCGGTACGATGCGCTCCGCATAATTCCATTGGACCCAACCCAATTGCACCTCGATCAATTGCGGAAATACTTGTCCAAGGATGTGGATGGTGAATTGCAGATGGGCGCTGTGAGTGGTTTGGGCGATGTCGATCTGCCGGTGGTTACTACATGGCTAAAGGAAAATATGATGGATTTCAATGCAAACAATCGTCGACTGGCAATCGAGGCGTTAGGGCGAAATGACGACCGCCTGTCCGGACTGTTGGATGCGATCGACGGCAAGCGGATCGACAAGAGCGAGATATCCAAGTCCGTGATAGACGGACTTTTTGCATCGAAGAATCCATCGCTGAGATCGAAATCCGGAGCGTTGCTGAAGAATTAGCAGTCCTGAGTCGCAGGGCTAACCTGAGTTAGAGCTCCTATGTCTTTCGCCCCCAATGGGGCAGCCCCCTCAAACCGCCAGCAATTGCGAAACCCAGCTCCATAAAAACACCCACGTACGTAGAATTAAAAATACGGCACTATTGACGTACGGCGTTTTTGACGTGCTATTGCAATGCGGTTCTCACGTTTGAAAGGCAAAATATCCCTGGTCATCCTAAGCACAAGTGCATGAATCTTTCGGTGGAATTTGGCCCTGTTCCACGAGGTCCCGTTCCGTAGGATGGGACCATTGTCCCGTCCGATGATTCGTTCGGGACAATGGTCCCAAACTACATTTTACTGCCGAAAACTGCGGCTAACACCGTGTGCATAATGCTTGTTTTCACGCCGAGACTTATGCGGAAGTGCTTAGTACCCGCCGGGCGTAGAGAAATCGCTGTAGCTACTGAACTCTTCGTGCCGCTCTGGCGCTTTGTTGAGGAATCGAGTGTAGTCGCTCTCCCAGATGAGCTCGATGTCCCCAATCGGACCATTTCGCTGCTTGGCAATGATGATTTCGGCTTGTCCCTCGAACTGCGCTTTATCTTCACCTCGATGGTAGTAGCCTTCGCGGTGGACGAACATGACAACGTCCGCATCTTGCTCGATTGCACCTGACTCGCGAAGATGGCTTAATTTGGGTCGATGGTCTTTACCGTCTTCTGCTTGCCGATTGAGTTGAGACAAACAAAGGATCGGCACGTCTTGTTCCCGAGCCAACATTTTCAGCCTACGAGCGATCTTGGCTACCTGCTCTTGTCGTGGATCCTTGGGGTTGTCCGGATTCAATAGCTGCAAATAGTCGATGACGATTAGGCCTAGTTTCCGTCCACCTGGCTTTCGCAACTCCTGTTGTGTGATGCGTCGCGCGACGGCCGCCACCTCGCTGACCGTGCGACTTGGAGCGTCATCGATGTAGAGGGGAGCCTGCGCGACTTTGGCTGCGTGCATGAGAAGTCGTTTTTGGTCGTCCGGAGTGATTGTGCCTACACGGAGTCGCGAACCATTTACCTTTGCAACCGAGCAAAGCAAGCGATCGACCAATTCGATCGCGTTCATTTCCAGGCTAACAAAAAGTGTTGGAGCTTTGTCCTTCATCGCCACCTGTTCTGCAATGTTCATCGCAAATGCAGTTTTACCCATACTGGGACGAGCGGCTAGGATAATCAATTCGCCGTTGTGCAGTCCGCCGGTCATTTCGTCAAAGTCGGTGAAATGGGTTGCAACGCCGTTTTGCAACTGTTCACCTTGCATTCGCAAATCGATCCGAGTCATGGCTGCTTTGAGGACTTCGGAAACAGACGCTGCCGAGTTCGCATTTCGCTCGTCTTGAATTTGAAAGATACGTTGTTCGGCTTGGGAAACCAGCTCTTTCGCATCGAAATTTTCGTCGTACGCGTCCGATAGAATCGATGTAGAAGCATCGATCAATCGGCGGAGCGTCGCTTTACTGCGAACGATTTGTGCATAGTAAACCGCGTGTGCCGCGTTGGGGACGCTGTTGGCGAGTTTTGCCAGATAAGCAGCACCACCGATCAGTTCGAAATCGCCAGCCGATTTGAGTTCGCTGACAAGCAACGTCACATCGATTTTTCGCCCGGTGTCAAACATGTTCGCCATCGTCGCGTAAAGCTTGCGATGAGCGTCATCGTAAAAATCGTCAGGTCGAATGGTCAACGTTAATTCGTTGGCGACGTCCGGGTTCAGCAGTAGGCTCCCAAGCACTCCCATTTCCGCCGACAAATCGAAAGGCGGTGAGCGATCGAGAATGTGCGTCGTCGGCGTTTTTTTCCCTTTGGACGGATCATCTTTTCGGATACGCTTTTGTTCTGTTGCCATTTCAAGATGCCATCGAAAGGAGGCGAGAAATTCTGCAACCAGTCGAAGACTAGTCGCGTTGGCCCATTTTACCGAATCGGACCGCTTCCGCGAGGCTTACTAGATTTAGTGTTCGCTACGGATTAGCCACTAAACTTGCCATTCGATTAGCCCCCTTTTCCGACCCTACGCATGATGCGAGTTTGGTGTACGCTTCCGGCTTGCGTTTTTGTCTCGCAAGCTGAAAGCGTACGCCACTTATTCGCGAAAAACGTCAACGGGCTAGCGATCGCCTTGTGCGGTCAGGCTTTCCAAATTCGTCCCTTGGGTGCCTTGATTCCGAGGGTCGCATTGCGGGTGTCTACGACTAGCTTGGAATGCGCGACGATGAACTCATAATCGAATGCCGAATGATCCGTTGCAATCAGCACGCAATCCATTTCACTCAAATACTCGGCAGTGAGATCTTGGCTAGACAAGGTTGGTACATGAAACGACCGCATTTTAGGCAGCGTCGGTACATGTGGATCCGAATAGGAAAGGATGGCTCCGCGTTCCAACAACAATTCCATCAACTTAAAGCTGGGGCTCTCTCTCGGGTCATCAATATTCTTCTTGTACGCGACGCCAAGAATGCCAACTCTCGCTCCATTGACTGCCTTGCCGAGGTCGTTCAGTGCCTCTGCGACACGATCTACGACGAAGCGTGGCATAGACGTGTTTATCTCGCCAGCTAGTTCAATGAACCGAGTAGGCATTTCATGGCAGCGTGCCAGCCAAGTGAGGTAAAACGGATCGATCGGGATGCAGTGCCCACCAAGCCCTGGTCCGGGATAAAATGCTTGGAATCCGAACGGCTTTGACTTGGCCGCTTCGATGACTTCCCATATGTCGATGCCGAGCTTCATGAACAGCAGCTTCAACTCGTTCACCATCGCGATGTTCACACTTCGATAAGTGTTTTCAAGAATCTTGGATGCTTCTGCGACTTCGCAGCTGGCCACTGGAACCACATGCTTCATGACGAGCGAGTATACTTCCACTGCGCGTGACAAGCTCGGCTTGTCAATCCCACCAACGACCTTGGGAATTGTCTGGGTTGTGAAGTGTTGGTTTCCTGGGTCTTCTCGCTCGGGACTAAACGCAAGAAAGTAGTCAGACCCGCATTTCAATCCTGTTTTATCCAAGATCGGTTTGACAACGTCGCGGGTTGTGCCAGGATAGGTTGTGCTTTCCAGAACAACCAGTTGCCCAGCTCGGAGCTTCTTTGCAATGGCTATGGTTGTGTTTTCGATATAAGACATATCTGGATCCCGGCTCGCGTTGAGTGGGGTTGGGACGCAGATAATAATAACGTCTGGTTCGTCCAAACGGCTCATATCATGGGTTGGCCGAAATGTCTTGTTTTCAACCGCAACTTTGAGCCAAGAGGAATCTAAGTGGCGTATGTAACTTTTCCCTTGATGAAGCGAGTCAACCTTGCGTTCATCCACATCAAAGCCGATCACTGAAGCTCCGCATGAAACGAAGGCACGCACGAGAGGCAGCCCGACGTATCCGAGGCCAACGATTCCAATGAGAGGTTGAGGCATAATGTTGTAACTGAAAAAACGCAATGACTTGCTAGAAACCTTTTGCTTACGACTTGCGAGCTATCTCGTGGCCGAACTACATATGATATTCAAGCGGTGAATTGTCCCATTCGAGCTCATCCAAATCGAATGTGTCCCCAGCTTTTAGGAATTCGGCGCGATGTGGCGAAGCGGTTTCGGATGGAGCCCAGAGCATTACATACGATTTGCCGATAACGTTCAATCGCCCTGAATCCATTTTGACAACGAGGGCAGTCCCCTCATCAATCCCAATCCCAATCGCGCCTGGATGTCGATCCAAAACGCCACGCAATCGCGTGAGACGGTTTCGTTGCATAAAGTGCTGATCGATGACCGCACCTCGCAATAGATCAAGTCCTTGACGGGTCTTTGCTTCCAGGCGTCCTTCTTCGATCATGATTCGCGACATGATGGCTGCTCCGGCAGATGTTCCGCCGACAACACCACCTCGTTCTAGGAGTTTCATGAGCTCATCCTCTACTTCCGTGCCAGGATAGTAATTTGCAGGAATTGCTTGTTCGCCCCCTGTCATCCAAACTCCCGTCGCATTCCTGATCTTGGAGACTAATAACGAGCTCGCTTCATCGTCGCGTGAGCGCGACTGAGCAACATCAACGGATGCGGCCCGCCGCTGTTTCCACTCTCGAATGATCGCTTTTTCCTCCTGTGGAGTTGCGTCGTAGGACGGAATAACCACAAGCCTTGCGCGTGCGCCTCCTGCAAGTTTGCAAAATCGCTCAGGGATCTCTTCGGGCAGAATTCCGCCTCCGGCGATGATCAGGGTGCCTGCTCCCCCATAAAAGCCTCCCAGGCCCGACTGAAGATTACCGCTCAAATTCCGCATTTGACAAACAAAAATGGTCGCAGCAAGCCCCACAATCACTACAGCAAGTGTCGCATAAAAAGACCGGTAGATTATTTTTTGAGACATGGTCGGACTTACGTTCGTTTCGCAGATAAGCATTTGAGCGTTCTTTATCAGCGGATGGATATATCAGGCGGATGAAGGAGGCACAACAGGAATACGAAGGCGCTGGCGGTTGAGTTCAGCAATGATTTGGTGGCAAAAAGACGTCGATTATGACTTGGGCAGTCAGGTTGTTTAGCATAGTCAGACGGTGCGTCGATCAGCGGCCTCGATTAGCCAAAAAACATTACAAATCCCTGGGGCAAGCCTGGGGTATTTCGAATCCCGCCGGCCTTGTGCGGCGGTTCGTTCAGGTTTTAGGCTAAACCGCACGACGAGCGGCGGACCGTGCTATGCACGTTCTCAATGATAACCGTCGGTTCATGGAATCTTCGCAAGATTCGTCTCGATCCAATCCAGGTGACGTTTTCGAAATGGCACCGCATCGCCAGGTTGCAGGCTTTGGGGCACCAATACCGCCACAATGGTTTCCATCAGTATTTTGAGTCCGAAACCATTCACCGCGCTCGTCTCCACCACCGAGGCAACTTTCCCGTCGGATTCCAATTTCGCAATTTCCTGAGCAAGTCGAAACGACCGATCGCTCGCGGTCTCGATTGCAAGATCCGATTTAGTGCGGACCAATATGGTTTGGCCTCTCGGATGATTCAAGATTCTCTCGTGGATATTGGTCCAGCCAGAAATGGAGTCAACTAGCAACAACAAGCAGTCGGATTCACCGATTCGTTGAAGGGTACGTTCTATACCCATCGCTTCAATATCGTCCTCGGCCATCCCTCGCTCCCGGATTCCGGCTCCGTCGACAAGCTCAATGGGCCAGCCATCGAAGCTCGATCTTTCTGAAAGCAAATCTCGCGTTGTTCCAGCTTGCTCATGCACGATCGCCCTGGAGTATCCCAACAGGAGATTGAGCAAGCTGCTTTTTCCAACGTTCGGGGGGCCCGCCAGCACCACAAAATAGGGCGCAAGCAGATGACGACCTACGGCATATCTGCCAAGGAGCAAACGCAATCGAGAACCCGCTTCGGAATGCTGTTTTGAGTTCATCAACGAACGAATCGATTGAAATTCGTTCCCTAGCGCTCCTCGCATCTGATCTAGAAGTATCGAAGTGGATCGAAGTGTTGAAGCTTTGGTCAAGTCTTCTCTCGCTTCGTTTGCAATCTCGTCGTCAAGCTCACGCCCAATACTTTCCGCTGCGGACTGCTCGACGGCCCCATTTCGCACCAACTCTCGAACGATCTGATCGGATGCCATTCTGCCGCCATGGCAATGTATCTCGATACGATTCCATTCTGTTCGACAAACAACGATCGACTCTCCCGGTTCTTGATTGCTGTTCAAGGTGAATCCGTAACGGATTCGATTCAAACTGAGGTGATTTGTACCTTGATTTGGACGCCAACATTGATTGACGATTTCTGCTGCTTGAGGTCCGACAACTTCCAATACAGCGATGGCGGATGGGATGGCTGCGGTTAGCCGCGACACAGTTGTTTGCGTTTGAATGGTGCTCATCGATTGGTCGCTAGTTTGGCTGCCGAATCGTCTTGCCCATCGATTGAGTTGAGACGTTGATCGGGTTTGAATTCGGACTTGCTGGAAAAACCTCATCGGGATCGAAAGGCCTGGTAGGCAACCCTGCTGGTCGGGAAGGTATGATCATCTCTGCTTCGAGACCCGCAATAATCGCTTGAATTTGCCCCCTTGTTTCAAGATGAAGCTGAATTCCGTCGGGTTGCGTGACAAAACGGATCAAGCCAAAACGGCGCCATTCGCTTTGGGATGGATCTGCAGATGAGATCAATTGTCCCAGCGTTTCTCCTCCGATGCTGTCGCAGACCAATAATCCGCTTTGCGACTCGCCGGGCAGTGACTGTATTCGCACCAAACCCTTAATATGGATCAACGATCCGATAGGTGCCACCAGCGGAGGAGAGGAGACTCGTAAAGCAACCCCTGCATAACCGGACGGGATCGGTTGGTTTTTGATCGGGCGTGTCGACAATACGAGCGTTGGTTTGCCGTCGGGGCCCAACGCCCCAATGGTGCAATCGCTTTGAATCGAGTCGGGAAGTCGCCGAACCACTTGCCATTGCGAGCGAGTGAACTCCTCGGTGCTGCGAAACGGAGTTCCGGGAAAGTCAATCGATTGCCAATTTCGACCAGCGAGCAAGCGATTGAATTCGAAGTGCAATGGCAACGAAAGAGGGGAAACCAGCAGTGGGCTGCTTTGAAAAGCACTGAATTGCTCCGATGCATCGTTCCATGCATTGCGAACGATGTGCTGCAATATCAACAATGCTTGATCGGACGCTTTCAAAGCCAGCGGGATTTTGGATCTTGCAAGCTGGGATGTTGACATTCGAATCAAGGACTCTGCGCTGCGGATTTCATCCCATTGAGGATCTCGGGTTGCAACCTGCCTCGCGTTTAGGGTCCTTTGAGCGATTTCAAGCACCTGCTGCGTTATATCGATTCGCGATTCAACAAGGCTAGGTGCAAGTGCGTTCAACTGGCCTCGAAGATACTCGACGGGCTTAGGATCATTAACGCTGACAATCAACTCAACCAATGCCGGACGTTCGATGGTGATAACGATTCCGTTTGGAGATTGTTGAGGGCGAATCATTTCTAGTTCGCCATCCGTGATTCGAAACACATTTCGCAACTGTCCCGAAACAGGCAAAGTCACTTGCATTCTTTCCGTTTTAGGTGCGACGGAACAAATTTGATCCATTGGACCAGCAGCCATTATGATTGCGAGCTGGCTATTCGGTGTTTCAAGAATCGCCCCAACATGATCTGGGGAGTCCACATTCAGCGTTTGCCATGAGGATTGACCAGCTCGAATCCAGGGCATAAGCAATTCGATTTCTTGATTGATGGCAGCGTATCCTTGACTGCGGGCAATCGACGTCAAGTCACCTGAGTCCAAGGGAGCACCCGAGCGAAACACCCAGCCCCGCGCACCTTGCATCATGCTTCGGTAGACTTGCAATCTTACTTGCAACAAGTCGTAGTCCGATGTGTTTTCGGTTCCGCCGTCCAGGGCTCGCTCAGCCATCGCCTTTTGGGAAATCCATTCATTGGGCAATTGTGTTGCAATGGAAATCAATGGACTGGAACGTCCCGCGAGTGGCCTCAGATCCGACTGCATGATGCCGCCGGATTCGCGAGACGATCGTACACGAGTCGGTAGTGGCAATGGGACCGCCAACAAGTCGCTGAGTCGACTGTAGGGGCCATACATCTCCATCGCTTCGCCAATCATTGGCCGAGCCAGCGATTGCGGAAAGCGGGTTAGCTTGGAAACGAGACTACGGGTTGCCTCGACATGCGATTGATCGAGTTGCATGCCGAGCAGCCATCCTTGAATGTGTTGATAGTTGTTCGCCAAGCTCTCTGCTGGAACGAAGTCGGGCGGCGGCGCAATTACTCCCATTTGCGATCGTGCTGCCTGCTCCATCACTAATGGATCGTTGGCTCGGTTGGTGACGATTGCGTTGAAACCGATGGACTTTAGGTAGTCTAGACTCTCGCCTTGATGTTGAATCCAGCGAGGAACGCTTGCTTGCAAATTGCGAAGCTGTTCCGGAACGGATTGCTTGGAGGGATTTGACATCCCGTCGATCGGAAAGTCGCGAGGGTCGTTTAACGACGGGGCAATCATCCCTTCCACTTGCAAGTCATCCACTTGCAAAGTAATGGTGCCGGGCAGGGAATACAGGCTCAAAATGACGGCATCGACGTACGGGTCCTGCAATTCGATGCTAGGTCCGTACTGTGCTCGAAGAACGCGCACACGGTTTTCGAATTGACTCATGATATTGTTGATGGTCGATGTAGACCATCGCCCTCCACCCTCGGTAGGGGTCCCCAGAAGTACTTCAACGAGAGGATCGCGAGTGGCCGGGTCCGTGCTTCTCGGGAACACGACTCGCAAGCCAATTTTCAAGCCGCTTTGCGCGGAACGAATTTTGATGGATGCAGTCAGGTCCTCGATGACTGCGCAACGTTGGATCGGATAAATCAGATGAGCAAAGGTTCCATTACCATATGCGATCGCGATACTTTCCACGCTAGGTTCAGTTTTCTGGTTAGGCAAGAGTTGCGCCTTTGCATCGCTCTGCCACAACCGAAACTGAGGGCGAACAGAGTCAAAGGAATCGAAGACCTGAGAATGGGCCGATCGAGTTAAACTGACGATCAGCGCAGCCAAACACAACCCAATCGCGCCAAGTGGCCGACGAGTTGACTTTTTGCGACAATGCCCAAAAGTTGAGTGGAGAAACGTAAACATGCTTGGCAACCTTACGATAAAATGCGTAAGTGTTGCTTCTAGCATGACTTACGAATGGATTCTAGTTCGATTCGCGTTCCAGAAAAGCCACCGAGCTTGCGGGTTAGCGAAGCCAAAACGAATGGAGCGGTTTTCCTAAATCCTTGACTAGCACGAGTTTAGCGACAATGCTAGAGACGCATGCACGATGTCCCGGCACGGCAACTGCAATTCTTGAATTTTATTCGATCCAATCGAACTTCCGGCAATCAATCACCAATCGCAATCTCGAGGAACATCCGCATGAGCCATGCAGCCCAATCGACCGTCAACCTGTTAATCGACACACCAAGCGAATTGGTTGATCTTCAAAAAGTAATCGAAGCGCTCCCACCTGCACAGCAACTGTCCATTCAACCCGCTTTCCAACGTGTCTTAGAAAGCACCAATCGCCGACGAAAAATTTTGCAATTGGTCCAAGACTCGATTGGTCAACTCCGATTGGATATGAAGTACTTGGTTTTCGATTTGGAAGCGACCCGACGAGAACGCGATGCTTATCAAAGGCAAATCGAACAATGGATGGGCGATAATGGTGATTCCAATGAGAACCAGCCAGAGGACAATTGAGATAAACCCAGGATGATCGACCGGAAGGCATTCGAAAAACGTGCAGGACTCGCGTAATCTCGATTGAAAGTCGCCACTTTCCCTCTAGAATTCTCCGACTCGCGAGAAAAGACACGTCGAAAAACTCCTTGGAGGCGAGTCGGATTGGGACAATTATGTCTGATCCGACTCGCCTTTTCGTTTTCTTCATCGACTTGCGTTCAAAGTCCAGCCTAATAGGTTTGCTAAGAGGACTCATTTGGCTTAGTCTAGATGGTTAATGCGGTGGAAATTACCGCTTCGAACGAACTACGTTTCACTTCCGCATCCTCCCTTAATTTGCGATCATTCGATGGAATTTACTCCAAGGTCCCTCACACAGCGCGCCGTCGATCTGGAGCTTGCAACTCAAGCGGAGATTGATCGGTTTTGGGGAGAGATTCGTTCTAGTGAAGTTCAACTCGACGAAGTGAAGAATCTACTGCTTCGAAAGGGGATCCTGACCAACTTCCAATTGGATCGAATGTTGACGGGTGAGCGACTTGGATTTTACTATGGACCCTACCGAGTCCTTTACATGATTGGGGCTGGAACGTTTGCACGTGTCTTTCGGGCTGTCCATCGCGAGACTGGGAGAGTCGTTGCCATCAAAGTGCTCAGGCGTCGGCACCGAGACCAAGTTGCAGACGTCGAACAGTTTCTTCGCGAAGGTCGAATGGGATTACAACTTCGGCATCCAAATATTGTTACGATTCATGAGATAGAAAACGACTCGCGATCGCCTTATCTTGTTATGGAGTTTGTCGAGGGGGAGACATTGCGAGAGATCCTCAGAATTCGCGGCAACTTCGGGCCATTGGAAGCGTTGAAAGTCATGCAAGATATCTGCGCGGGGCTAGATTTTGCTTCTCAGAAAGGAATCACGCACCGGGATCTGAAGCTGTCCAACGTTTTGGTCCACTCAAGTGGCCGCTGCAAGTTGGTGGACTTCGGATTGGCTGCACTGGCTGATGTATCGTCGCCGGAAGCCATCGCGGATTGCCCGAGTGCTCGCGCTATCGACTATGCTGCCTTGGAACGGGGTACGTCTGTTCGCAAAGGGGATCCTCGCAGCGATATCTATTTTTTGGGAGTCATTTTTTACAATGTGGTCTCCGGCAAGCCCGCGTTGGTCGAGACACGCGACCGAATGCAAAGGCTAAACGTTTCACGCTTTCTGGATATCCCGCCTCTTCACCAAGTGATGCCTAATTTGCCTGATTGCATTTACGCGATCTGTAACAAAGCTCTTGAATTCGAACCCGAAAAAAGATACCAGAGTCCGGGGGCGATGTTGAGCGACATTCAAACCGCCATCAAGAATTTCGACAACCAAGGCACCGACCAAAAGGCTCAGCTTCATGAGATCAAAGCGATCGACGCAGATGAAGCACAAGAGGGGCAAGGGAAAACGCTAATCGTCGTGGAGAGCAAACAAGAGCTCCAAAACATTCTGCGCGAAAAACTTAAGAAACGTGGCTACCGAGTTCTTATATTCGGAGACCCGGCTCGCGCCTTGGGCAAGTTCGCTGAAGGCGAATCTGCACCGGCAGATTGCGTAGTATTGTGCGCACCGGATCTTGGAAATCTTGCCCTCGACGCTTTCAATTTGCTAACCGAGCAAGAGCATACCAAAGACGTGCCGGTCGTAATGCTCGTGGATCCGAGGCAGCAACACATTATCCGCGGCGCAAAGACTGATCTCAAACACGTATTGCTCCCGATGCCTCTTAAAGTTCGCGAACTCAGGCAAGCCCTCGTTCGCTTAACTAAGGGAGCTGTTGGGCAGGCTTAGACAAGTTTAGAAAAATTTAGAAAAGAAACCACGTTATGTCCAAGCGTTTAGTCCGCAGATTCCTATTTCTTGTGGGCCTCCCTACACTCTTGGCGGTTTTTATCCATTGCCAATTTCAGTCCATTCCCACGCAGGCCATCGGAAGCCCACCCGTCATCCCTATGCAATTATCCGAGGATGTGCGGGCTGATCTCGAAGGAATTGTTAAAAAGCAAGCGGATGCTTGGAATCGCGGCGACATCGCTGACTTTATGAATCCATATTGGCACGATTCGCGTTTGACTTTTTGTTCGAGTGGGCAGACCGAACGCGGCTGGGAGAATACACTTCAACGCTACAAAACCAAATATCCAGATCGTGAGACTATGGGCAAACTTGTGTTCTCCAATTTGGAGTCGCAAGAAATAGGTGCCGATGCCGTCTTGATGCTGGGGAATTGGAAATTGGAAAGAGACAAACCTGTTGAGGGCAATTTCTCGCTTATTTGGAAACGATTCGATGGAAAATGGTTAATCATTCATGACCATTCGTCATCCAAGCAAAACTAGTGCTTTGGGAAATTGGGACTTGGCAATCTGGGGGCAATGTCGCATCTAGGAAAATTGTGCAGGGCGGGTTAGGACGATTGAATTTAGAGTACTATTTGTTTCGATCCTAGGGTGGCTGGAACAACACAGCGCATAGCACCACCAAAGGATCAAGTCATGAAACGCGGCATTCGAGCTCTCGCCTTATTTGGAATAACACTTGCAATGTCTAGTGGTTGCAATCTTTTGCACAACCACCAAAAATGCAATAGTTGCAATGCCCCCTTGGGATGTCGACCATGCAATGTTGGTTGGCAACGTGGCGGCACTGACTACGGTGCTCACCTTTCGCACAGTCAGTATCGACAAGACCCAAATGTTGGTTCGGGCGTACCAGCACCAACAACCGCTTACCCATACTACACGACACGCGGTCCTCGGGACTTCTTTGTGAACAATCCACCTAGCATCGGTCGATAGTCATTTCAGACGATATGCTCGAATTGCGTTCTTTGACCAGAAATTTTCTTGCTCAGCTTGGCTGAGCTGAGAAGTAAACGAGTTCACGGATGCGACCCAATCAGCATAGCTCGTTTTCAGCAGGCAAACCGGCCAATCCGAACCAAACATCAACCGTGATGGACCAAACGCCTCTAAGGCTGTTTCCCAGTACGGCTGAATCTGTTGCCGTTGCCATCCGTCTGCACGAACCTCGGTGACAACTCCCGAAAACTTGCAGAACACATTGGACCGTTTGGCAAGTTCCTTCAAGTGAATGGCCCACGATTCATCGAAAAGACCATCGCGGATGGTAGGTTTCGCGATATGGTCCAAGACGAACATTTGGTCTGGATGCCGATCGACAAACGGAATCGCAAAAGGAAGTTGGCGGCCATAGATCAGGATGTCATACGTCCACCCGTAGTCCTTCATGGCAGAAATTCCACGATTGAATTCTCCACGAGCTAGGAATTCATCCTCGATTTCATCTTGCACGACGTGTCGTAAACCACAGAGCTTTTTCTGTTCGCGGAGCGTTTCCATTTCTTCGCAAACATTGCTTGCAGTCAAAGGCAACCAGCCCACGACGCCTCGTATCCAATTGCGTCCGACCGATTGCTCAAGCAGCCAGTTTGTTTCTTCGATACTCTGTCTTGCCTGAACGGAAATAACGCTCGAAATTTGGTTCGCAGCTGTTTCAATCGCAAAATTCGGTGCCAGAAAATCCTGACGCAACCGGCTCATGGATTCTGAAATCCACGGGTAATGCTCGGCGGAATACTGCCAAAAATGATGATGACTGTCAATGCGTTCCATATCCATGCCCTCAAAACCTATCGTTCAAAGGTTTTTTGCTAACTTTTCGAAGGGACGTGTTGCTTCTCGATATCGACAATCTTTTCAAGGCGACGTGTGTGTCGACCTCCCTCGAATTCCGTTGCCAACCAGATTCGCACCAAGTCGCCGACCGGTCTGTCTCCGATCAAATCTCCCGGCAAACAGAGTACATTGACATCGTTGTGCCGCCGACACATTTCCGCCATAACCTCGTCAGCGCAGGCTGCAGCTCGAACACCTTGGAACTTGTTTGCGGCGATTGCCATTCCAAATCCAGTGCCGCAAATCAAAATACCGCGCTCAACAAGCCCCGCCGCGACCTTGCGAGCGACGATGACCGCATAGTCAGGATAATCAACCGCTTGGTCACTGTTCGTGCCGACGTCTTCTACCTCATGACCGTCTGCCGTTAACAGGGTAATGAGTTTGCCTTTGATTTGAAAACCACGATGGTCACTGCCGATGGCGATTTTCATACTCCAAGCTCCAAGTTCATTTTGAGATCAAGCGAATTTATTGCCATTGGATAAGCGACTTCACATCGAGTTGATCTATCCAATAGTCTGTATGCCGGTCCAATTGTTGAGCGCATTTTTGGTAGACATCAAGCTGGCCGCCAAAAGGATCACTGATCTCGCCTCCATCGGGCGAAATCAAATGAACTTTGTGTGCCACTGACGGCCACTGGGAAATGATTACTTGGCGGTGCCGGTTTCCCATCGCAAGTATCAAGTCCGCTTTTTCGACCAAAGCAGAATTAAGTTGAGTGCTTTGGTGATTGTCGAGTGTTGTACCATAGTCGCGTATAGCCGCTGCCGCACCGTGCGAGGCCGGGTCGCCTCCAAAAGCGGAAACACCGGCGGACAACGCGATCACGGGAGCTATTCCTTTTACAGGCAAATTTTGAAATCGTTCCTTTAGCTTGCGTTGCATCATCGCTTGTGCCATCGGCGACCGACACGTATTGCCGGTACACACAAACAGCACGATCCAATGTGACATGTCACGCAAGGCGTTTTCATCTACATTCCCTGAACGAACGACTTTCGCAATATTGCCATCGACTTGCACGATCGTAGCATAACCGGGCGATTCCACTTGGCCATCGTCGATCGCGAGAACGCATTGATCCTGTTGCATGCAATCGATCGATTCCGCTAATTGTTCTCGAAGTCCATTCGCTGGACAACAGATCAGCGGCCCAGATGTTAACTTGCAAACGTGGTTCAAGACGTTGTGTTGGGGCTGCCAAACTCGAATTCGATGGGTTTCGTCGCTCAAGGCTGCTCCCACACGAGCATCAAGACATCGCAAAACACTCGATTCATTGGAATCTTTGAGACTGAGCATGACCGAGCCAGGCCAAGCTTTTCTAGCCAATCTTCGCGATGCCGGACTGATATCAGGGAAATAATCGAGAGTTTCGTCGGCTGAACCAACCATCAAGGATAAGCCAACGTTTTTGGGAGGTTTTGCGTATCCACTTAACTTGGAAACAGCGTCCGCCCGCAATCCACTGGCGACGAGCAAATAGGTTCCGCTAGATGGCAAAGCAACAATGTGCCCCTCCGCCAACGCTTGAACCGCCAAATGCACGATATCGCGTGGATCTTCTGATTTCCTCCAATTTAAAATCTTCGTCATACTCGATGCGAACAATGGGTGAGACAAGTTGCCTTTGGACGCTATCAGAACGGCTGATCTTGCCCAATTCGTTTCCAATCCTAGTATGATATCGCATGAACCAATGTCGGTCGATTCCCCCACTAGGCTGCGATTGCGATGCGGCTACCGAGCTTCACATGACACCCCGCCACCGGCACCCCTTGCAACGTCCTGTCGATCACGCAATCTTGCGTCGGGATTTCATCCGCTTGGCTGGGACGCATCTGGCTGGTTCGTTGGGTTTAGCCGCCACATCGTCCCTGAGCCTGAATGTTGGCTGCACCGGAGTTGTTCCAACGGACAGACCAACAAAACCCGACTTGATCTTTGGACAGACTGGCTTGGCGGACGGTCGATTTCAAAAACCACGCGCCATGGCAATCGATCAAAACAACCAGATCTTTGTCTTGGATAAGACCGGTCGAGTTCAAATGTTCGACGAGTTCGGCAAATTTATTCGTGGCTGGCGAACGCCCGAAATCGAATCGGGCAAGCCTACGGGAATCACAATCGACGTGGACGGAACCGTGATGGTTGCGGATACGCATTACTATCGATTTCTGTTCTATACAACGCAAGGCCGTCTCCTGGAGGAAAGAACGATTGGAGGTACCAGCGGACCAGATCCAGGGCAGTTTGCATTTGTAACCGACATTGTTCACTCAGTTACCGGCGAATACTATTGTAGTGAATACGGCGAATTTGATCGCATCAAAAAATATTCAAGCGACGGAGAATTCATCGATCAGATGGGCGAACACGGCACAGCCCCCCTTCAGTTTAGTCGCCCACAAAGTCTCGCTGTAGATAACGACGGCCTGCTTTGGGTTGCAGATGCCTGTAACCACCGTTTGCAAGTCATTGATTGGCGAGACTCGAAGCCTAGGTTCGTCGCGGTGATCGGAGAACAAGGCAAGGCCCCCGGGCAGTTCCAATGCCCCTATGGTATGATCTTGTCTAAGGACGGTTCCGTAATTGTAAGCGAGTTTGAAAATCATCGCGTGCAACGTCTAGACCGAAATGGCAAATCGATATCCATTTGGGGCAATGCTGGACGTGGGCCAGGTGAGCTTGTATGGCCCTGGGCCATCGCTGAAGATTCGCGGAACCGTGTTTATGTTGTTGACTCGGGTAATAACCGCGTTCAAAGATTTCGTTTCTAGTCACACGGTATTGATTGTGTTTCAAACCATCTACGTTGGCAAATTGCTTGGCATCAAGGTCTACATCCATTGGACCTTTTGGCTGCTTGCGATTTACATTGGACTCACCAACTTAAACAAAGGCCTCGGCAGCGCTCTTTACGCCTTGGGGTTCGTGTTTGCCGTATTCGGCTGTGTGTTCCTCCATGAAATGGGACATGCGATTGCCGCAAAATGGTTCCGGATCCCAACGCTGGATATCACCCTGTTGCCAATCGGCGGGCTAGCTCGCATGGGTGAATTTCCCCGTTCCCCGGCGGCCGAACTCGTCGTCGCTTTGGCGGGACCACTGGTGAACATCGTTATTGCAATCATTTTGTTTCTCGGGCTTTCGATTCGAGCGAGTTTTGCCGAACTCTCCGAAGCAGGATTGGTTGCGCTCGGGCCCTGGGAACAACTTCTCGTTGCAAATGTTGTGCTCGCGGTGTTCAACATGCTCCCCTCCTTTCCGATGGATGGAGGACGTGTGCTTCGAAGTCTGCTGGCGATGTTTATGCCCTATTCCGCAGCCACCGTTATTGCAGCCAGAATTGGCCAGTTCATGGCGGTGATCATGTTTGTCGGTTCCTATTACTTTGGCTTTTCCCTATTGCTCATTTCCATAATGGTTTTCGTCGTCTGCACAGGTGAATTGCTTAGGGAGAAACTTTTGCGAGCGACTCATCAGATGAATCGCGGCCAAACTCCGTTTCAACAACCTCATTCCTACGGACAAGGCAACGACCCAAGCGATACGGACCAGATCGATATCATCGATGCCGTTGAAGTACGAAGAGTCCCCTGAGATTACGACCACGAAAACTACGAATACGAAAACATTGAGTTCACAACGATGACGACGGATTATGGTAGGCGATGCGATCGGCTATTTCGCGAACTTCGCGATCGGAAACTTCCGAACCTGCTGGTTACTTCGCAACATAACGTGACTTACTTAACGGGCTTCACCGGAGAGGACAGCTACCTTTTCGCGGCGGATGGGGTGATCACGATCCTCAGCGACGCTCGTTATGAAGAACAGCTTCAACAAGAATGCCCGGATAACCTCGTCTTTATTCGCGGGGCTACCGTAACGATGATGGACGCATCGGCGGACTGGCTCGGCTCTCAAGGAGTGAGTTCGCTGTGCGTTGAATCGCAATCGATCACGTTGGCCCAGTGGGAGAAACTCCAAGAAAAACTTAGCAATATCCGGCTGACCTCCAGCAGCGGAATCATCGAAAAATTGCGAGAACGCAAGGACCCTTCTGAAATTGAGGCCATCGAGAAAGCGATTTCGATCGCCGAGCGCTCGTTCGTATCTGTCAAGGCAATGTTGACGGGCGACATGACGGAAAAGAACGTCGCCGACGAACTTGAGTTTTCGATTCGAAAGCTCGGCGGGACTGGAAGCGCATTCAAATCGATTGTCGGTGTTGGAGCGCGCGCTGCCCTCCCACATGGGCGACCATCCTCGAAACAAATTGGCGAAGACGCGTTTGTTTTGGTCGATTGGGGTGCCAAGGAAAATCTTTACTTGAGCGATCTCACACGCGTCATTGTCACTGGTAAGCCGACAGCCAAGTTCCGAAAGATCTATCAAACGGTTCTCGATGCGCAGGAAGCCGCCATCCGAGCGATTCGACCCGGTATCTTGATGAGCGATGTCGACGCGATCGCAAGAGGAATCATCGAGCAGGCGGGCTTTGGCAAAAAATTCACGCATTCCTTAGGTCATTCATTTGGTCTTCAGATACACGAATCGATCCGACTCGCAAAGGGTCAAGACCGACCGCTCGAAACGGACATGGTTGTCACCGTAGAACCTGGTATCTATCTTCCAGGAATTGCGGGCGTGCGAATCGAAGACGATGTTCTCGTCACCAAGTCCGGTAACCGGGTATTGACTTCCTTGCCCAAGACTTGGGACGAGATTGGACAACCGTTGTAGACACAGCCGACAAAAGGTGCAGGCACGCTCCGCCGTGCCGTCCGCCGACGAGCTTTGCCAGGATTCCGGGTGGACGGCACATGGAATGTGCCTACTAAGCACATCGGTATGAGTCTTCGAGTGAAACAAACGGATAGCCGACGGGCGATAGCCTTATCTTTACCCACACTCGTAGCACGCCAGACTCGAAATCCCAATGAATTTGCATGAACCCATCGCGTTTTCTCCCCCTCGCCCTGAGACCAGGGCGAGGGGAGCAAGATCAAAAGATGTGGGTAAACATGAGGGGGTAACCCCAGGGGCATTCAATGCATGCCATCTGGCTTTATGCCAGTGGTAATTGACCTTCGCCCTAGCTAGCGTAAGTCTTTTTCTTGAGTCGCTATACGAGCTAGACCGTTGAGAGAGAGTTCCATCTCGAAGTCGTTTGTTGGCGTTCTTGCCCCTTGGAGCATTGGTAAAGAAGTGCTCAACAGCTTCTTTAAGGCTAGTGTTTGGGTTGAGGCGTTGGAAAAGCATGAGCCAAAGAACAACGCTTGTTTTGTAGACAGCAGCATTTCCAAGTGGCTGGAAATCATCAGCCTCCTCGATATCCATCCATTCCTTTAGCAACTCGAACGCGGAATTGAATAATCTGATATCGCTTGCGTGATCGGGAGTAGGCACGATTGGCTCCTTTGGCAGTTCAGAAAAGCCAATTTCAAAGCGCAAATACCGAGCCGTTTACAGGGTTTTGTTGCCGTGAAATACTCAGAATTCGAAAATGAGTGCCATTTGGCTATCGCCCAACGGCACTCAGTTTGTTTCACTCGAAGACTCATACCGTTGTGCTTAGGACCGAAGTGCTTTAGATGGTCGGACCAATGCAACTCGGAGGTCGCATACATTCGTATTGGTGGGGCCCGTCTTGAGCAGTCCACCTGTCTGCTCAAAAAAGCGATATGCATCGCAACGCTTCAGGAAATCGCTCGGGTCAAGCGACAGTTGCATCATTCGTTCGTAAACATCTCGGTCTAAAAACGCCCCAGCAGCGTCCGTCGGACCATCTTCACCATCGGTCCCGCCAGATAAAAAGACAAGCTCGACATCTCTAGGCCAACCACCCATTCGATGCAGTTCATTGAGAACGGATAAGGAAAGCTGTTGGTTTCGACCACCCAAGCCACGCTTCTCCGTGGGTGGCAAAGTCACTGTGGGCTCACCACCCGATATTAGGCAGTCGATTTGAGTCGGTTCGAAAGTAGCCAGCAACTGGTTAGCCATTTTTTTCCCTAACTGCACGGCGTCACCGTCGCCTTCACGTTCCGACTTCATCCAATAACGATAACCGAGTTCAACTGCCTTTTGGCCGGCCGCGTCGACTGCGGTGGCGTTGTTTGCTATTACGAACGTCGAACGCTCGGTCCTCGATGACACGACTTGGGATGAGGGCAACGAACGGTGGCGCAACGAATCGTTGAGGATTGCGAGAACATTTGCGAATTGACCGGGCAATACATGGTTGAGAACCGAAATCGCTTGAGCTGGGTTGGGTTCGGGCTCTAGGATCGTTGGACCGGATGCAATCACCTCGAGCGGATCGCCGAGTACATCGGACAGGATGCAAGTTATTAACTGTTTAGCATGGCAGGCCCGCGCAAGCCCCCCACCTTTGATGTTGCTCAGGCAACGACGGACCGAGTTCAGTTGCTCGATATTGGCTCCGTTTGCGGAGAGCGCTCGAGTCAATTCGACTTTTTCCTGCAATGATATTCCATCGATCGGAGAGCAGAGCAACGCCGAACCTCCGCCGCTTATCAACGCCACCACACAATCGTTCGGACCGGCATTGCGCACGAGATTGAGAATCTCTCGAGTGCCGGCCACAACGGTTTCTGTAGGCTCGTTACTCCCTTGAGGCCGAGCTTGGCACACGGTTATGGAACTTGGGATGTTGCATACGTTCGGTAAAGAGCCTTCCGGGACATTGATCCATCCAACCATCGACGGGAGTTTCTCTTTGGAACGGTTTAACGCCTGAATCAGCCCTGCGGTCATTCCCGCCGCTGCTTTCCCTGCACCAACGATAATCAACTGGTTCGCGTTTTCCAGATTCCATGCTTGATCGGCGATACGAAGCCAGCGTCCGTCCCAATCGGTTTGGTCAGCCAAGATGCGATCCGCTCTAACGGCGTCCACTCCAGCTTGCCAAATGGCGATGGCATCGCGAGTGATTGGACGAAGGTGGCCATGGAGAGTCGAGGGTGAAATCAAGGTCGATATTCTTGGATTTTCGAGATAGTTACTTCTTCGAGCCGCCCCAAACTCCGATCGTGCAGTTTGGCAAGGAAACTCCTCCTTCTTGCAGCATACCTAGTTGCCAGAGGAAAAAACCACGATATACCAATGGGAATAGGTCAAAAAAATCGTACGCCAAAATTTCGTTCGTCATAGCCCCCTCTCCAATAACCAAATCGGCTGGTGGAGAAACAACCCCAGCAACCGAAACACCCTCTTCCGAAACACTCTCTTCCGAAAGACCGAATAACACTCTCGGTTTGTAGCGAGAATGGATATAGACTACCTTCGTACCCGTAAGCCAGCTCGCAGGATTGCTGAAATCCCGCCGTCGGTCCTTGATGCTTTGGCGGCGGGGCAGCTCCAAACCAAGAATCTTGTTGAATGGCTTGCTACAAATCGCGAGCGATTGCTTGAAGTGATCTGCACTCAATTCGGACTTGTCGATCTTCATCATTCGGCCGAGATCTGGACAGATAAACTTCTCGGTGAATCTGCTTTGAAACAATCCTTTGCGATCGGCCAGTGGTGGCTTGAACACTGCAAGGTCGGTGATGCCGTCTGGCGCCAATTGTCAACGCATGAAAGCGATATCGTGCGGGAATGGGCTGCAATTGTGGTCGGAAGGAGTTCCGATTTATCGTTTGCACGCAAGCTTGCTTGGATCAAGCCTTTTGCAGATGATGCGCATTCCGGACTTCGAGAGATTGCATGGCTTGCGTTGAGGCCCGATATCCCCCGCGATCCTGTCGCTGCAGTTCGGTGTTTGGTCCCATGGACAGGAAGCCGCCACGAACGGCTACGACGATTTGCATCGGAGATAACGCGTCCATGTGGTGTTTGGACGTTGCATATCGCCGCACTCAAGGATCAGCCTGAACTTGGACTGCCCATCTTGCAGCCCCTGATGTCCGATCCATCCAAGTACGTGAAAGATTCCGTTGGAAATTGGCTCAACGATGCCAGCAAATCGAAGCCGGATTGGGTGAGAGCGTTGATAGATACCTGGCTTGCGAAATCCGATACGCCGGATACGGCCTACATTGCAAAGCGTGCGCTGCGGAGTCTCAACAAGGCTAGAGGCAGTATGAGAACTACCCGTAGCACAGGCTGCTAGCCTCATCTTTACCCACATCTTTTGATCTTGCTCCCCTCGCCCTGTACTCGGGGAGAGGGGCAGGGGGTGAGGGGATTTGTGCTTCGTGATAGTGGAGCGCGCCGCTGCTCTAGAAGATAAGCAACCATCCGAACGCACCCTCTATTCATCAGAGAGAATTAGGGGAAGACGCCGCAACTTGGCGATTCTCGCACCATTGGTTCGGGATGTTGAGTCGATCGCACGAGCCTCGTCCGAATCGCCATGTTAGTCCCGCGCCGATCCAGTAGCTCGCAATGGAGGTTGAGGTGTAATCCCCTAGCTGCTCGCTGCTTCGAAACATGCCGCCAGCCATGACATCCATATCGATTCCTGGCAATACGTCTTGAATACCGATACCACCAGAAATTCGATGCTGCGAAGTGACGGCTAGCAACGCTTGAGTGTAGCGAACTGCACGAATGTCACCGGGTTGTACTACGCCACCGATATCCGAACCGGGTGTTTGATTGATTGGATTGTCGGCCCACACATAACCAGATCGAAAGCGATACTTACCGACAGAAAGTTGACTTCCTAGCTGTATGACAAATTGATTGTTATAAATTGCCTTGAAGGTATCAGCATTCTCCCAAAGCTTGTACAGCAGATCGACCCCCAAGAGCAATTTACCGTCCATCAATGCAGTATTAGCTAGACCTAGTCCCAAATTCTCCGGCATGTCCAACTTCACGTCCACAGTTTTCTGATCGGGACCCGGATCCAAAACGACAGCATTGTCAAAGACGAAATTCTGCCTGGTTTGATAATAGCTTCCCAGAGTATTGTTGTCGTTGAGTTTGTAATTTGTGCCAAGAGTGCCACGCAGCGCGTAGTCCATAACCATGCTGTTCGAACCGATAAACGGCCCATCGAGAATACCGATACCAAGCGCGACGGACGTTCCGATCGACCAGCGTTCGGTCAGGTCGACACCGACGGAAACCGGTAAATTGAAGACAAACATTCCCGTGCTCGTTCCATTGCTTGCCGGTTCCTGCGAATAGTTCAACAAGAATCCGCTCGTGGTAACGAAACCAACGCCGAGTGTCACTGGCAAACCAAGTTCGTTGATATCCTGCGAGATGCCGATGTTGGCAACTGCTGAACCAGGTGCCGATGATTTCGCAGAAAAAGGCTCGATAAGCGGTGTGCCAACAAGCGGTATATTGCCCGTTTGGGTTTGATTGACAGTCCCCTCCGCCCAAGCCCCGCTAAAGGTGAACTGGGTCCCTTTGAATTGGGTCATTGAGGCCGGATTGCCATTCACTCCTGATAAAAAATCTTGGGGGCGAGCGATACTGACGCCTCCCATCGCACCTGAGGCAGGCATCAGTGTGTTATGAAGTTCAACACCAAACGTCTGGGCTTGAACCGAACCGGTGCCGAGGACCAATGCCCCTGTGACGGAAACTCCTAGCAAACCACAACTTATCTTTTTGAACTTCATAGCGTCACCCTTTTATACTCATTAGCTCCACGACAACCGAGTGATCGTCAATTCAAGTTCGTTTTCAATATGGAATCGCACCAAAAAACAAGTAGTTTCACCTTAGTTAATTGAGACCAACTCGCAACGAGCCGGTCGGCCATTGCTCTTGTTTTTGCTAGCGTTACGAATCACCATTGCTCATCAGTCTTAGGCGCTAGTGGCACGGATTGCAAGTTTTGTTGCACTGTGCAATCTAGTTACCAGGCTCTGCGGCTCTGCCTGGTAACTAGATTGCAAGCGAGGCTCCGCCTCGCCGAAATGCATCCTTAGTTTGTGAACTCGGGAGGCAGAAGCCTCCACACCAATGCGTTCCCAGGCAGAGCCTGGGAACGAGTAGTCTCCTGTGCGACGTTCATTCCAATCAGTGGCGCAAGACGCGGGATTTTATGATGTTGAGCAACTGGATCGATGGCCCAGGTAAGACGGATGGTAAACTGTGACGTCGGCGGTATCTAGTTTTAAGGATTCGTGAAACTGTGGCGATAAAACCGGTTGTATCTTATGGATAAGCATCCAACCTCGGTCCCGAAGAGCTTGTGTTCTGAATCAAGTTGAAACCAAGGAATCCTGTCTGTTCAACGTTACATAATGCGACCACCAATACCACCCACCGATCGCAGCGTACTGGTTGCGATCGCGTTATGCGTTGGGCTGGCTTTGGTAGTGGCGATGCCTGAGATCGTGGGTGTCGCACGCGCCCAGTCGGCTTCGCAGGATTTGGACCCAAACTCGGGCCAATCTCGGGTCGATCGTTTGGAAATGACCTTGCAATCGGTTGTGGACGAAAACCGCCGGTTGGCCGAGGAGGTGAGTTCGCTTCAGCGGGAATTGACTTTCATCCCGTTGGAGTTGCAAGCGCCGAGTGACGGCTACGACTCACCTGCCTCACCGCAATCCAAATTGGAGGCAATACCGCGGGCTGGTTTCACGTCCATCTACGACAACGGCTTCGTGATTCGCTCAAATAATCTCAACGAATCTCCATTCTCTTTGAAGATCAACCATCAGAGTACGTTTCGATTTTCTGGTTTCGACCGAGACGAAAGATCCTGGATTGATAGTGCCGGGAATGTGAAACCAATCAACAGCAGCAGCGACTTTTTGATCCCCCGTGGCCGGCTGATCTTCTCAGGAAATGCTTGGCTGCCGAAACTCTCCTATCTCTTAAACATCGATTACAACACGGTCGGTAGCAATGCGATCGGCTTCCGTGCCTATTCCTTGAGCTACCGGTTCAGTCGCGCCCTAGAAATGTCCGTCGGCCAAAACAAAGTGCCTGGGTCCCGCGAATGGCTACTTAGTTCCTGGGTAGCCCAAGAGGGGCCAGATCGTTCGATGGCGACGACATTCTTTCGCCCAAGCCTTAGCCAAGGAATATGGTGCAGAGGTGAACCGATCGACAGATTGTATTACCACGCGATGTTTTCGAACGGGTTCAATACGCTGAATAAAACGCCCAACCAGTTTGACCAACGAGCATGTTGGTCCGACTCGGTTTGGTGGGAACCCTTAGGTGATTTTGGTCCCGGCTATTCCGACCTCGAGGATCATGACGAACTGGCGATGCGTGCGGGGAGCAGCTATACCTTTGCCCTTGGGCAGGGTAGCCAATCCGATAGCGAAGCAATCGAGAATTCCGCAGTGCGGCTGTCGGATGGCACCTTGATCACTCAGCTAGGCGCACTTTCTCCAGGGGTGACGCTGCAGCGGTACGATCTCTCGCTAGTCGCAATGGATTTGGCGTTCAAGTTTCGCGGTTGCAGTCTATCGACTGAGATCTACTTTCAGGAACTGTCGTCGTTGCAGGGAAGTGGTTCCATTCAGCTCAGTCCAACGCGGGCTCACGGGGGATTTGCGCAGGGAGGATTCTTTCTATTACCGCGGAAGATTGAACTGTATTCTCGCACGTCTTGGGTGACCGGCGAATTTGGATCCGGTACCGAAGTTGCTGGCGGTTTCAATTGGTTCGTCCTTCCAGGGAAAAGCAATCTGCGGTACACGTTCGACGTAGCGGGACTCGAGAGTTCCCCAGCCGATCAAAATCGCACAGGCTTTGTGGCCGGTCAGACAGGGATTTTGTTCCGTACGCAAATAAACGCGTCGTTTTGAGTCGTTCACTTCGTAGCCCCTCCTTGCGTGGCAACTCGTAGCCCCTCCTTGCGTGGCAACACTGAGAGCAAAATCACATCAAGGCGTCCATTTTGGCTTTGCCTAGCCGGTTCAAGGTTGCAATGTTTCTTTCGTAGATCTTTTCGACATCCGGAAAACTTTCGATGGCTCGCCTGACACTGTCTTCACGCAAGAGGTGGAGAGTCGGGTAAGGTGACCGGTTCGTATAATTGGTTACGTCGTCAGGTTCGGTATTTGCAAATTGATAATGTGGATGAAAGCTCGCAATCTGAATGATGCCTTCAAGTTCCAATTCCTCGATGGCCAAATCGCAGAGGACCAGGAACTGGTTGTAATCCATAAACTCGTTAAGTACTCCTGGATGTATCAGCAATGTAGATTCGATCTGCTCCGGATCGGAGTCAACCAAAAGTTCTAATTCGACTTTCAATTCGGCTAACAGTTCGCGACTCTGGCTGGCTGGACTGACCACAAAACGAATCTGCTTCTTTGCATGAATTGCCTTTGCAAACGGGCAAAGATTCAGGCCAATGACGATGTTTTCAAGCCAAGTGATGGTCGCGGCAACAATCGATTCGTTCGAAGTAGGCATAGGTTTCCTAAGGTGATGGTTACAACTATTCTCAGCCCATGGTACTAGGCACATCCGCATGTTTTTTCAACCCAATTAGCCGTTGGGCGATAGCCCCGGTTTTCCAATTGCTCGACATTCGTCGAAAACCGGGGCTATCGCCCTTCGGCTATCAGTTTGTTTCACTCGAAGACTCATGCCGTTGTGCTTAGTATACATCCAACGCACGGAGCTACTCATTGCACAAGATGGCTTTCCGTAGGAAGATGTACTGGTTGGACCGTTTAAACCTCTCCTATGAGTCGACGAGTGATACAAAACATGACTACAACAATGCGAGTGCGAGCGTTCGCCATCGTGGCAGCGCTTTCGGTTCTTACCATGTCTGTCTCGGCGTCTGTCTCGGCCCAAGAGATTGTGGATACTTGGCGATATGTCGTTCGAAAACCGACAGCCGGCTGGGAACAATCCATGTTTGATGACAGTTCGTGGAAGGAGGGAAATGGAGGCTTTGGCGAAGCAAGCACACCCGGATCTCGCGTGGGTACAAACTGGACAACTCCCAATATTTGGTTGCGTAAATCGTTCGAAATCAAAAGTATTCCAGAGAAACCAGCGCTCCTGATCCATCACGATGAAGACGCCGAGGTCTTTCTCAATGGCAAGCAAATTGCCGGACTCTCGGGCTGGTCGACGGAATACAAAGTCATCCCCATCGCCCCAGCGGATCTCGCGGCGATCTTCATTGGGAAAAATGTCTTGGCTGTACATTGCACTCAAAAAACCGGTGGACAATTTATCGATGTCCATGTTGTCGACGCGAACAAGGTCCCTGAACTGCCGCCAGCCAAACGAAGCACGCAGCCATTAGTATCCGAACTCATCACAAAATGGGGAGCAGAAATTACTGCCGAGAATGCATGGACCGAATACCCTCGTCCGCAACTTAGAAGAAAGCAATGGCAGAATCTGAATGGTCATTGGGACTATGCGATCACATCGTCCGAACAAACCAAAACGCCCAGCGACTGGACTGGCAAAATTCTCGTTCCCTTTGCGCTTGAGTCGAAGCTGGGAGGGGTTGGACGACTGCTGCTCGACAACGAAGCACTTTGGTATCATCGCTCGTTCGATGCCGACCCCAAATCTGAGACTCGAATCATCCTGCACTTCGAAGCGGTCGACTACCGATGTGAAGCGTTCGTCAATGGCAAGTCGGTCGGGACGCATCAAGGCGGTCATACACCCTTTTCGTTCGACGTTTCCGACGCCATCAAAAAAGGGCAAAACAGCTTGGTGTTGCGAGTCGAAGACGATACGGAAAAGTATCAACTGCGAGGCAAACAAGTTATCAACGCCGGTGGAATTTGGTACACCCAGGTTTCTGGTATCTGGCAAACGGTTTGGTTGGAATCCGTACCGCAGTCATTCATCGAACACTTGACGATTGCGACCGATGCGGCGACAGGATCGATCGACATCAAGGCGGGCGCTAACAGCGGTGGAAAAGCCTCCAAGATTCGAATGATTGTCAAAGATGGCGACAAACAAATCGCCGAATCTACCGGCGATCTTGACAAGACGACAATCAAAATCAACAACGCGAAGTTGTGGTCCCCTTTATCGCCGCATCTGTATGATCTTGAGATCAGCCTATTGGACTCGACTAACTCCGTCCTGGATCGTGTTGAATCCTACGCGGGAATCCGAACGGTTGGGAAACGAATGGGGTCCGACGGGCATTTGCGACTCACGCTCAATGGCGAAGAAATCTTTCATTGGGGACCGCTTGATCAAGGCTGGTGGCCCGACGGAATGCTTACGCCGCCATCCGACGAATCGATGTTGTTCGACATCGAGTTCTTGAAGTCCGCTGGATTCAACATGATCCGCAAGCATATCAAAGTCGAACCGCGCCGATACTATTACCACTGCGATCGCATTGGGATGATGCTATGGCAAGATCAAGTGAGCGCTGGACACAACCCGAAGTGGACGCGTTTGGAGCCCAATCCAGAAGATGCGCAATGGCCAGATGTCGAGCACAAACAGTTCCTGCTTGAGTTAGAGCGCATGATTGACCATTTGGAAAGCCATCCATCGATCGTCGTGTGGGTCCCCTTCAACGAAGCTTGGGGGCAACACCGTACGGTCGAGGTTGGTAAATGGGTGGTCAAACGTGATCCGTCGCGACTAGTCAACATCGCAAGCGGTGGTAATTTTTGGCCTGTAGGTGACATTGTGGATCATCACGAATATCCCCATCCACAATATCCGTTCAACGAAGGTCGCGACCGGGGCTTTATCAAAGTAATGGGAGAGTTTGGCGGGCACGGATATCCAGTACCGAATCACATGTGGAACGCCGACAATCGCATTTGGGGATACGGCGGATTGCCAAAATCGGAGGCGGAGTTCCGGGAACGATACGCCACTTCCATTGAGAAGTTGGATGCGTTGCGATCTCAAGGGATAGCCGCAGGCGTCTATACGCAAACCACCGACGTCGAAGCGGAAATCAATGGCTTGATGACCTACGATCGCAAAGTGATTAAGATTCCAGCCAAGGAGTTGGCAGCCTCGCATAAAGTGTTATTCGAAAATGGAGCGAAGAAGTAGATCAAGCGAACTGCAGCAGATTTAGGCGCAGCCGTCCACGAATGCGACGATTTCGTAGTTCGATACAATCCGATTGACCAAATCCCCGGATTGTTTTCGTCATGCTCCATCGTCGCTGCGACCCATTCCGCCAGCGAGAAAGAACTGGAAAACATAGTAAGCCAAAGTTGCAACGGATTGCAGTGTGCCAGCCACGTAGGTCATGGCGGCTGCCGTCAAAACGCGGCTGACGCTCGATAACTCTTGGCTGTTGACGATCCCCAACGAAACCAATTCCGTTTTGGCTCGCGAGCTTGCGTTAAATTCCACCGGCAAGTTGATTATCTGAAAAATCACGGTCGCCGAAAAGCCGACAACAAACAAAAGCATCGCAATGGTGGCTAGCTGACCCATGTGAAATGCCGCAAGAGCAAAGGCTGCGAGCAAAAAAACCTGACTGATTGAACTACCAAAACCAGCCACCGGCACAGCGATATTGCGAATCACCAACGGTGCGTAATTCTTTGCGTCTTGGATAGCATGACCGACCTCGTGAGCTGCGATGCCAACCGCCGCTATCGAATGACCTTCATACACATCTGGACTAAGCCGCACGATTTTCGAGGAGGGATCGTAATGGTCTGATAACTGGCCATAAGATTGCTCAATCGGTACATCTCTCAACCCGTTGGCATCCAAAATTCGCCTCGCAGCCATCGCTCCGCTCATTCGAGCCGGAATCTGGCTCGCCCGACTGTAGGTCGATCGCATCATCCACTGTGCTGCCAACGCCAGCAGCATGGGAGGTACTATGAACAGTAAATAAATAAACATATTCTTTAACCCATTCTTGGTTGATCGAGTTCGTTTCCGGTACGCATTTTGGCAGACATCATGCCAGCCCGTTCAGCAGTGCATCTGTCGTGCCGATATTTTGACCTACTTCTCAGAAAAAAAGCAATGGCCCAGATCAAGCGAGCACGATTTGCAAGAAATAGTGTTGGTGTTCGCCGCGAAGTGCCAAATTTGCCGCTATATTCGACGGACTTCGTAACTCCGCATTTCAACTCCTGCAATAAACCATGCGATTTAGAAAAATAAACCTCCGTTCCATTTCACTCTTCTTGACCATGGCTTGCATGACATCATCGATCACATCGGGACAATCGACCTACCAATCCCCACCCGTAGAGATCGTTGACATTATCGATATCAAGCCGGAGCCGGCCATCTCGTTTAGCCCCGACTCAAACTGGATGCTTTTAGTCGATAGAGACTCGATGCCAGATATTGCGGACGTGGCACGCCGCATGGTTGCGCTTGCAGGCAATCGAATCGACCCAGTCGCCAACGGAGCATTTCGAACCGATTTCAATCGGGGAATATCGCTTCGACCTCGCGATGGACGAAACGCAATTCGAATACCTCTGCAAGATCCGTCTCGCGTTGGAACCGTCAGTTGGTCGCATGATTCGAAGTCATTTGTTTACACACTTGTAACGGACAATGGCACCGAACTTTGGTGGGCAGCCACGGACAATCCATCGAAACCCATTCAATTGACCGATCGTTTGAACACGGTGCTCCAGTCGTTTGACTGGATGCCAGACGGACGTCGCGTCCTGTGTTGTCTCGTACCTGAAAATCATGGGCGCGAACCTGCGTCCCCTATTGCACCTTCAGGTCCCAACATCCAGGAGTCCTACGGCAACACTTCTCCGACGAGAACGTATCAAGACCTCCTCACCAACGCTCATGACGAAGCGTTGTTTGAGTACTTCGCTACAACTCAACTTGCCATTTTGGAGCCGGGCAAACCCGATATCAAGATAGGCGAACCAGCGATGATCGATAGCGTGGTCTGTTCGCCTGATGGCATGCATCTGCTCTTGACCAAATTGCTAAAACCATTTTCCTATCTTCTAACATCCAGTTCGTTTCCCAAACAGGTTGACGTTGTCGGGTTGGACGGACGAAACATTTATCACGTTGTCGATATTCCAATGGAAGAGAACATTCCTATCGAAGGAGTTCGGACCGGCAGGCGTTCTGTTCAGTGGCGGCCGGGTCATCCAGCGACTCTCGTCTGGACCGAAGCCCTGGACGAAGGCGATCCGCGCAAAAAGGTACCTCATCGCGATCAGTTGAAGACGATTGACTCGCCATTTAACGATCCGGCACGCGACCTCGTGCGCATCGAACATCGTTATGCTGGCATCTCGTTTTTTCCGAATCCGAACTTGATGATGACCACCGAAATGGATCGCGATCGACGTTGGGTTCGGTCGCTGTTGCACGACGCCTCGTCGACGCAGTCACCCCCTAAGATCATGGTCGATCGAAGTATGCGCGATCGATACGGCGATCCAGGTAGAATACTTACCAAGCCCGACTCGACCGGATATTCCATCGCTCAACAGTCTGGGCCGTGGGTTTGGCTGGTTGGCCAAGGCGCAACCTCGAACGGCAATTTGCCATTCCTGGATCGCAAGAACATTGAGACTCTCCAGATAGAGCGCCTATGGCGCTGCTCATCCGGATTTTTGGAAAGCGTTGTGTCTGTGCTCCCTAACATGGACAACATTGACATTGACGGCAGCCACCCCAAGATCATCACGCGGCGGGAGTCTCCCAATCAACCGCCAAACTACTTTTTGCGGGACTTGTCGACGGCCAGCGAAGTGGCGTTGACCGACTTCCAAGATCCGACTCCACAGCTTCGAGGTATTAAAAAGAAGATTGTTAAATATCAACGTGCCGATGGCGTACCGCTTTCCGCAACGCTCTACCTACCTGCGGACTACGTTGAGGGTACTAGATTGCCGCTCATCGTTTGGGCCTATCCGCTTGAGTTCAACGATGCCAGCACGGCAGGACAAATCTCTGCCAACCCATCGGAGTTTACTCGCATCGGAGGGATCAGCCATTTGGCTTTGCTCACCCAAGGATATGCGATCATGGACGAAGCCACGATGCCGGTTATCGGCGATCCGGAAACCATGAACGATACTTTTGTCGAACAAATCGTCGGGGCAGCCAAAGCGGCCATCGATCACGCGGTTTCGCTAGGTGTGGCGGATGGCAATCGAGTGGGAGTAGGTGGCCATAGCTACGGCGCGTTTATGACCGCCAATCTTCTTGCCCATTGCGATCTGTTCAAGGCCGGGGTCGCAAGAAGCGGTGCTTACAATCGAACGCTCACGCCCTTTGGATTTCAATCGGAACGCAGACCGATATGGGAGGCTAAAGAAATCTACTCCAACATTTCACCGTTCATGCACGCGGACAAAATCAAGACGCCGATTCTGTTGATTCACGGTGAGAACGACAACAACCCAGGAACATTCCCAATTCAATCCCAGCGCATGTTCCAAGCGGTCAAAGGAAACGGCGGAACCACACGACTGGTGATGTTGCCACACGAAAGCCATGGCTACCGCGCTCGGCAATCCGTCCTCCATACGCAAGCGGAAATGGTGGCTTGGTTTAACAAGTACGTAAAGGGTGCTACAAATGTTTCGTCGCGCTGATGGCAATCTCGAATTACGGCCCATGACTGTCAAAGACATACCGGTCGCGCTTCGCATTATTCAAGAGGTTGACGAAGACGACGCCGCCGAAGCTCAAGAGACTTACGGCAATAGCATCGACGATCAATTTTGTTTGTGCGAGAACAGGACGGTGATCGGTGTTGTAGGAGCGAAACCTATCCCTGAGACGGATGGTTCGTTCGGCCTATCCTGGACCTACCTGGATCCAAGCCATCGACGTTCTGGCAAGGGAACTCGAATGCTGAACTGGATGATTGAAATCATGCGAGAACGCGATGGGCGAAAAGCCTTCGTTCACGCGAGCGACTACATTGATCCAGAGGATGGAGACATTTATCGAGACGCCCGCGAAACGTACCTTCAAGTAGGCTTCACCCAGGAGATTCGCCAACCCAACTACTACGCACAAGGTGAGTCGATGCTCGTGTACGGAATGAGACTTTGCGACAAGGAAACAGTCAACGTTGTGCCCAACTTAGATGACATCCGACTGACCGATGTCGACGAGATCCCAGAAACCAATGGTGCGTATTGGCTAGCCTGGGAGCTCGTTTCGCAAGGCCAAGGAACGAAGCCGCAATATTTTCAGCGAGTCTACGATCAAGTGCGGAGCTGGGGCGGTCGGTCTATCTTCATGGCATTCCCATCGGATGTCGCCAACGCGGCGTCCATCCTGACCGCCGCTAGGTTCAAGACTGCCGGAAGACTCGTCGATTACTATGAAGATGGAATCGACGAAGTGCACTATCGCTACGAAGTCTAGTGGTTTGTGACAGCTATTAATTACGGTTGGATGTAGTGGATCTAGCCTAAAGGGCTTTCATAATTTAGCCCAGGGCACAGCGAAGCGCCGCCCTGGGTACCCGCTCCTTCGTCATTCCCGCGCAGGCGGGAACCCACTCCTTCGTCATTCCCGCGCAGGCGGGAACCCACTCCTTCGTCATTCCCGCGCAGGCGGGAACCCACTCCACCGTCATTCCCGCGCAGGCGGGAACCCACTCCACCGTCATTCCCGCGCAGGCGGGAACCCACTCCACCGTCATTCCCGCGCAGGCGGGAACCCACTCCACCGTCATTCCCGCGCAGGCGGGAACCCAGTCATCACTCGCACTCCACTGGATTCCCGCCTGCGCGGGAACGACTTATTTGCGTGGCTCGTCGCGCAGGAGACTACTCGTTCCTGCCCTCTAAATGCCAGCCTTCGATAGACGAGTCTTCGATACGCGAGTCGGTGAATGACTCGCATCTGATCTTGACCTGGAAGAGACGGATACCGTATTGCTTGCAATCGAACCTCTTTTTCCATGAGACCCGCGTATGACTTTTTCGAGAACCAATCGGATCGATCGACGGCGCCGCGTTTTGCTCGATGCTGTTGCTTCCGATTCCGACTACGCTGTGGAAGCGGTTCGTGCCAAGAAGCGTGCGCGGGCTCGCGAGCTTGAGAACCATTCCGAGGACCCTGGTTACACTACCGTTTATCGCGATCCAGGATACAGCCAAGCTGTTCGGCAAACGTGCCAACAAAGAATGGTACAACTCATACCCGTGCGACGAGGGACATTGACTATTGTCTTGGCGTGTATGTGGATTCTGTGGGGCGGATTGCTTTTTTCGCATTACTGGATTCATGTTCGCATTCCTTCGACCTCGTCGGCGGCAACCAGTAGTAACGCGAGTTTCGCTTCGTTGCCGGTATCGCAACTCTTTCATTTGCGATCTTCTCACAGTATCGCGCATTGGCTTACCTGCCAGCTTTGGATGCTCACCGCGTTGGCAGCTTGGATGATTTTTCGATTGCGGCGACACAAGCTGGATGACTACCGAGCCAAGTATCGGATCTGGGCATGTTTGGCCATCGTCGCCCTTTTTTCAAGTTTCGACGCATCCAGCTCTGGGCTTTATCTGCTGGGAATCAGTATCGATGGCTGGGCTCGCAAAGAGATCGGTTACGGTGGCTGGCCATTGGTGTTGGCGACATTCGCATCGTTGGTCGGAGTACTCGGAATTCGACTGTGTAGTGAACTCAAATCCGCACCGACGAGTGTTGCCTGTTGGCTCATTGGGCTTTTGTCATGGGCGATTTCATCTTTGCTTGGAACAGGGCTGATCAAAACATCTTGGTCGCCGGCAAGTATCGACTTGGTGGTGGGTGGCTGTTGGTTGGGAGGGATATTGGCAGTCTTTCAAGCGGCAGGAATCTATCTCCGTCAAACCTACATCCACGCGCAGAAACGATTCTTGCAGCGGCAAGGCGCAAACCTGAAGCCAATCCAATGGAAATTGCCAACGATCTCGTTGAAGCGAAGTCGGATTGAAGAAGAAGTTGACGAGACGGACACGTCCGAAAACGAATCATCCGACTTAGGCGAAAGTCGGAAATGGAAACTGGCTTGGCCCCGCAGAAGTGAAAAGTCATTGGATGCAAAAGATGCGCGCGAGCAAGGGACGCGTGACACCAGATCGTCGGCGAACAAGCAGCAAGATCGAAACACAAGCTCTGGTCCATCTACCGTTCGCATGAACGAAAAAAACATGGACAGCGAACCCATTCGCCAAGAGGATAGGCTGACGGTGGACACGGGCCTAACCAAGAAAAAGGGTTGGTTTGGAATTGGAGGCAATCGCAACGCAGAGGAATCTCAAAAGCAAACAACAAGTATTAAAGGGGATTCGAAGAGTTCGGGAAAAATCGATGCGGACGCTGCAAGCGATCTAGAATCATCCGCCGAAGCACCAAAAAACAAGCGTTCGTTCTGGCCGGGTAAGCGAACTGCTTCGCCACAACCCATTGCCGATTCAAAGTCCAATACGTCTAAAGAGTCCAATACGGAGTCCAATTCGGAGGCACCGAAGGTCAAACGAAATTGGATACCCAAGATTGGCAAGAAAACCATTTCCAACGAGGCGGATCCGATTTCTGAAACCAAGCCAGCGAAAGCTCCGACCGTAACCGCAAAGAAGCCAGACACGAAGTCCCAGTCTAGCGAACCGATGGCCGAAGGATCGAGCAAGCGATCGCGGATGTCGCTTCCTTCTCTTGGGCGAAGGCTTTTTGGAATGTTCGATGGCTTTAAGCTCAAGCCACCGGTTGAACAGAAGGGTCCTGATGCAACCATCAACGCCAGCAAGCCTGTGCCGATACAGCAAGGCCAAGTGCTTCCATCGACCAGATCCGCAGAGAGTGACGAGGAAGACTCGGATGACAATTATTCAGGAAGACCGATGAGCAAAGCGGAACGCAAAAAACTACGTCGAACTCAGCAAGAGGATCGACGAGCCGCGTGACGCAAAGCGCATCCGCATATGTTTTTCAACCCAATTAGCCGTTGGGCGATAGCCCCGGTTTTGGATCTTGCTCCCCTCGCCCTGGTCTCGGGGAGAGGGGTTGGGGGTGAGGGGCGTTGCACTTTGTTTTGATTGGATTTGTGAACGTGAATTCAATGTCTAGCTGCGTTTCAAAAGTGTAAACAAATGGCTGCACCGGAAGCTACCTTTTCACGGCTCTACCCCCACATCTTTACCCACATCTTTGGATCTTGCTCCCCTCGCCCTGTACTCGGGGAGAGGGGTTGGGGGTGAGGGGTTTTGAATTGTGTTTTGATTGGCTTTTGATCGTGATTTCAATATCTAGCTGCGTTTCACAAGGGTAAACAAATAGCTGCACCAGAGGCTACCATGTCAGGGCTCAACCCCTCACCCCCCGACCCCCTCTCCCCGAAACGGGGAGAGGGGGAGAAAACGCGCTGGGGTCACGCAAATCCATTGGGATTTCGAGTCTGGCGTGCTGCCTCGAAGACTCATACCGATGTGCTGCGCACGCTCCTACGGGCCTACGTTCCAGGCTCCGCTACTTCCTGGGCTACGCCATCCGCTACGGCCTCTCCGGTCGCGGCTGCGCTTCGCGACCTACGGGGCCTTCGCTACTGGCTCCGCCTCGCCTGACTGGACCAGACGAACTCAAGGCGACACGAAAGCCCAGGTAGTGGATCCGGAACGACGGGTTGCGCCAGTAACGGTTCGCGGACCGGCAACCCCAGGCGGAGTTGATCCAGCTCCCGCCCCGGAGCACCCGGTACGAGCCTAACTCAGATCCTTTCGGATTGTTTTGTCCGGCCGCCTGTACGTAGGTGCCGTACCAATCTTGGCACCACTCCCATACGTTTCCGTTCATGTCATACAAACCCCACGGATTCTCGTGTCCTCCAGCTTGCACACTCTCGGCCAAGCTATGCGTTCGTTCCCCAGCATTCTCTGTATACCAAGCGTGATTCGCCAACTGACTCTCCTCTCCAAACCAGAACTCGGTTTCTTGGGCCGCCGTCTCGTTTGCCCGGCAGGCCGCCTCCCACTGCGCTTCCGTCGGCAAACAGTACGCAGCACCCAGCCAGCGACAAAACATAGCGGCCCCATACCAATCCAATCGCACGACGGGTCGATCGGGTTGGTCAAAATCCTCCCCCTCACCTGACTCAAAATGCAGATCGAACAACCGGTACTCCGCGTTGGTCACGACGAACTTGCGCAACCAGAATGCGGAGATGGTTACGGGCGAGGGGCGTTCGCCTTGGAAGCTCGTCGAAGCAGCATTCGGCGGAATGAGGCGATACTGGCCATCTTGCGTCTTGTTTCCCAGCTTCGTATCAGGTCGATCGCGAGCGGCTACAAACTGAAGCGACAGCGCTAGTTCATCATTGGCGACGCACAGCGCCCGGAACTCTTCGCGGAACTGGGCGATCAGATCGGCTGCACCAGGTAACGGTTTGGCCAGCGCTGATTGGGCATCCCTAGTCCGATTCGGCGGCTCTAGCCAATGCTCCCACGCCCGCCACATTAACTCGCACGGCCGCGTTTGATCCGTCCGATTTGGGTCCGGTCGTTGGAAGAGCACACCCAACGATTGAATCGCAACGCGGCCCTTCACTAAATCCCGTGGCATATCGATCGCTTGCCGCCAACAGTTGCTTAACCACTCACGATCGAACGCGAAGTCCGCCGCGCAGCGGTCTCCTGCGCCTGCGATTTTCTGTCGTAAGTCGTTGGTCGTGGCATATTTCATCAGATAGAGCGCCGCGTACCATTCCATGGTCTTTCTGTCTCGGAAGCTACGGCACTGGTGGCTGAACGAATCGATGTCGCCACGATGCGAAAATTCGATCTTCTCGAGCATCCACTCGGCCCACCGCCAACTCTCGAGAGTACTCGAAGTATTGTCAGAACCCGAGCTTCGCTCCCCTGACAAGAACCGCGTACGAGCGCGTTCGAGAAACGATCGCACCGCGCTGACGTCTTCGTGATTATCGACGCTCGCGTTATACTTCTCTTCCAACATCATTTGAAACGCCAACAGGCCGCACACTCGAAGCAATAGATCTAACTGCTCATGCTTGTCGTCCGGTCGACGTGCATCCGTTGGAACCGGTTCGTTCGCATAATGCTTTACGGCTCGTTGCAGCAGCGCTCGGGCCACCATCCCATGCAACTCCCCGGTCGATGAAATCCGCCGAACTCCCTCTTCACGTCCGATGTCCACTTCGATCAAGCGACGAATTTCGCGGAGGTGAAATGGAATCGCCAAATCCTCCTCGATCTCGTCGCGCGCAACGCAGACCCAATCGAGCGGTTTGGTCTGCCGCTGTTGAAAGAAGGGATCGGCTTCGTAGTCTTCGAAGTAGCGATCCTGCTGTTCCCTGCTCAAGCCCGTCAGACGCAACCGCATGGCACCTAATTCTTCGAGCTCTGTTTGGTACATGCGGAGTGCGTACGGTCGGCCTGTAATCAGCCATGCGCATTGCGCCGCATAGTCGCGGTCGATCTGCTCGTGAGCGTCCCCGTTCAGGAGGCTCGCCACGTGCTTGCGCTCCTCTTCCGTCATTTGATCGAACGCATCGACGATTATCAATACACGACGGTCGTTCATTGCGGCGCTCACCGCGTTGGCGATCAATCTCTCATCCACTGTCTCATTTTCGTAACGCAAGCTGCTCGCGATCGATTCTTGCAGAGAAGCGGCAATCGTGCGCGGTGCCCCGTTCGAATCACGGAGCCACTCCCCTTCCAACCGCACGACCAAGGGCAACTTTCCACGTAACTCGGGCAGTTTCGCTGCCGAGTCGATCAATAGTTCAATCAACTTCAGCGTAAAGGCGGTCTTGCCCATACCGGCATCGTCGTACAGGACAACGTTCTTGGCGTTCTTGGCATCCAGCAGAGTCGACAACACGGTAAGTGCAGGTTCGCGGTCTTGGCCGGACAGTTGCGTCCGCACAGGTCGCCCATGTTCGTCGGTCCGCGCCGGATCTTCCCAAGCCAATCCGGACCAGACATAGCGATCGAGCAGCAGGTCGTGCATGCGACGTTGAACCAAAGTTGAACGGGAAGGACCTTCGTTTGTGGCGAGCGCTTGGCTTCCAAGCAACTTTTTCCAATGGGCGGCATGCCGTTGGAGAACCGTATCGACGTCGCGAGGCTTGGCGCCTGACGCAACGAATCCCGGCTCTCTGTCTTCAATGCCCGCCTTGAGTCTCAGGTAGGCCGTATCGTCCTGGTCGGGATCGCCTCTGAATTTGACCCAAGTCAGTTGTTTAAGGAACATCGAAAGATCGCGCTCGTCGGGGCGTTTTTTCCCAGGCAGCAGTACTGGGATGACGCGAAGGCCCCGATTCATCTCGACCTGGAGGCTTATGGCGGCTCGCATTTCCAGCTCATGGTACGGTCCCATCCCTTCGTCACCGATGAACACCGCGCACGAGTCACTGGCGCGAAGCGCTCGTTCGAGCGCCTCCTGCCAAAGAGTACCAGGAATGAGATGCGACTCATCCAAGAAGAATGAGATGCCGTCACGTTGCAAACGCTCTGCGACAAGGCGGACGAACGGCTTGTCGCGACTCGCGTGGGACAGGAAAACTTGGTAATGATCGCCCACGCGCGCTCCAAAACGACAACGATTATGAAAACGAATCTGGTTATGAAATCGCGCCGCTCGGAGCGTTCGCACTGGGCTACCAGCACCGAGCGGCGCTTTCGGCATTCGCCCATTGGGACTTTGACATCCCCACGGGACTGGCAAGCGGTCGGTTCCGTCTGGTCAGTGAACTTCTCCTTTACAGCGGAGCTCAAGGCGACACGAAAGCCCAGGTTGTTGTTCCGGTTCGACGGGTTGTTCCTGTTACGGTTCGCGGACCGGCAATTCCTGGCGGAGTTGATCCAGCTCCCGCCCCGGTTCACCCGGTTCGAGCCTTTCGACCGCCGCCGCCAAACGTTCTAACACCTTTCGACGGAAATTCCAACTGGCCAGTCCTCCCGCTTGAGTGAATTCGACCAAAGAAGTGGCCCGCTGCTGCATTTCAAGTTCGCCGATTTCGCCGCGCGAATGCTCAAGCTCTATTGAGTGCAGCTTGCGACGAAATCGGACCCGGCTTCGCCGATTCAATACCATGCGGCTCGGGAAAACCCGCGCGCCCAAGAAATCGACCCCGTGTACCGAGCGATTCCAATAGGGAGTCGGTTTGAGCGTCAGCCCCAAATTGTCGAACAAGAATTCGGAAATCCTAGCAAGTGCCTGGCGCAGTTCGCCTCTGGTTGCGCCCCAAATCAATATGTCGTCCATATACCGAACATATCCCGCCGCCCGCAAATGTTCTTTGGCGAAACGGTCGAACCATCCGAGATAGAAGTTGGCGAAGTGTTGAGAGGTAAGACTGCCAATGGGTAGCCCAACTCCGACCGTCGCGCGATGTGAACGGACGATTCGTTCCAGAAGTTCAAGCAGTGGCCGGTCTTTGAACAGTCGCTGCAGGCGACTGTTCAACGCTTCATGCGGCACGCTGTCGAAGTAGTGTCGAATGTCTAGTTTCAAGAACCAGGGAAAACGCCGCGAGAATGTCTGGGCGCGAGCCAGCGCCTTAAGACGCCCCTTGCCGACGCGGCAGGCATACGTGTCGTAAATCAGCCATCGCTCAAACACCGGCTCGCAGACGTTCATGATCGCGTGATGCATGACGCGCTCCTCGAAACAGGGCGCTGTAATGATACGTCGCTTGGGGTCGTGAATGACGAATTGTCTCGACCGGCCAACCGGAAATGTGCCCTCGCATACTTGCTCTGCCATCGTTTCAAGACGGGTGTGCAACGCAACAGCGAACTCGCGAGTTTCGGCCCGGACACGCTTACCACGGCTAGCGCGGAAAAACGCTCGCAGCAGATTGTCAGGTTCGATGATCCTATCAAACTGTTGGCCCGCTCGACGCATTGGGCTCGGCTCCGTTTTTAGAAATTACCGTAAGAACCTGCTCACCGAACTTCTCAATGCGCGCATCGCCGACACCGTCGATCTTCTCCAAGTCGGCTTTCGTCGCGGCGCGCAGTTCGACCATCTTTGCAAGTTGTTCGTTCGTAAACACCATGTAGGGTGGAATAGCCTGTGCAGCCGCGAGATCGCGTCGCCAGTCCTTGAGCAAACAATAAAGCCGGAAATCACTGGGGGACAACCGTTCTCGATAGTCGATTCGGTCACGCGCGGCAGCGGCCACGGGCGCAGTCGCGGATTTTCGACGCTCAAGGTATTCGATGCAAAAGCACCACGAGCTATGTTCTCCCTGGTCTGACCAGCGCCGCTCAATCTCAACGATCTGATGCGCCGCCAGAAAGGCGTTTAGTTCAGCCTCGGCTTCACGCGGCCAATGAACAGGAATAAAAAATGTTCGATATGGCATCAACTCACCGCTAATTTTCGTGGATCTGAGCGCAAGAAACCTACGCAAATACCCTAAATTACCACACTGTAAACACAAACGCGCCAGGGCTTCGCCCTGGACCCATTTCCTTGCACCGCTCCGCCTTGCACTTCGGCACCTACGGAGCGGCTACGCACGCTCCTACGGGCCTACGTTCCAGGCTCCGCTATCGCTCGGGCTGCGCCAAACCAGAGCTGGTCCCCTGACCAGACGAACTCAAGGCGACACGAAAGCCCAGGTAGCGGCCCCGGAACGACGGGATGCCCCTGAAACGGAGCGCGGACCGGCAAAGCCCGGCGGAGCTGAACCAGCACCCGCCCCGGTACACCCGGTCCGAGCCCTCATTCGGACCACGTGGATCGACCTTTGGCGAATTAGCATAGTAGCCTTTATCATACCGGTCTGCACACCACTCCCAGACATTGCCGTGCATGTCGCATAGGCCCCATGGGTTCGGGTTCTTTGCACCGACTGGTTGTGTTTGACCATTGCTGTTCGCCTCAAACCATCCGTATTCTCCTAGTTTCGACTCGTCATCCCCAAAGCTGTATTCGGTTGACGTTCCCGCACGGCAAGCGTATTCCCACTCGGCTTCCGTCGGTAGCCTCCCGCCCACCCACTTGCAAAACGCCGCAGCCTCGTCCCAACTCACTCCCACAACCGGTTGTTCCGGCTGATTGAACCGACGATTGTCCCAATATTCTGGTTTTTTCAAATCCTTGTTGCTTTGTAAAAATCGTTGGTAATCCGCGTTCGTAACGGGGTATTTACCAAGCCATAGACCGCGAGAGATTTTGACCGTATGAATTGGCTTCTCTTCATCGGTCATTTTGTTCGATCCCATTTGGAATTCGCCCGGTGGAATCCATACGAACGTGATTCCGGTTTTCTGATCTACGTAAACATCGTTCGCGACTGGCTCGGATGCAATATCGACGCTATGCACTGCGAGAATTTCTCTCGCAAAACTACGCGTCGCTTTGTCCGTGGACTCCGCCAATCGGTGACTGATCTCTTCAAGTTCTGGAACTTGATCCGAGCGGTCTCGCAATAGGCGTAGCACAGCGGCGATGCGTTTTTCCGATTTTGAATGATTGAGCACATCAACAAACGGGCTGGGGACAAAGTATAGGGCTTCTTTCAAACACCGCTCGGCCAGATCGGGATGGTTTTCCGCGATCCCAGCTTCGAGCATTTCGCGAAAAAAGGCTTCGCAAAACGGGCGAGAGCGGCGCAACGATAACAATGCCACTTCGCGCCACCAACTCTCCGCCGCTACCGAGGCCAATTCTTTCGCCAAACCTTCGCGGGCCGCATGTTCCGCCGCCAAGTATTCCTGAAAGCTTAAGTGCAGAAAGCCGCAACGACCTTCTCCCTCGCCCGTCATTGCCATGATGCCCGCCTCATCGCGCATTCGCTGTAGGAAAGCCTCGCCATCGGTTCCGAGCCGAGAACTTGGGGCGACCTGTGCCAGACCTAGCGCTGCTTGTTCGGCCAATTCCACCAACGGTGCCGACGTTCGATCCTTTTGCTCGTGCATCCACCAGGCAACACCCGCAAGGACCGACTGGGCCGCCTCGGCGTCATACGACTTCGCACTCGTTCCACCCTCTTCCAAATACAGATCGCCTCGCCAATACTCGAGTAGCACGCGGACGCAGTGCGAGTACAACTCGGCGCGACCCGTTGGCAACTTGCGCTCCTCATGAAAGACGATGCATAGGATGGTCAGCAGCAGTGGATTGGTACAGAGTTCGCGAATATGCCCGTTCTGGTATTCGTCCTGAGCCAAAATGCGCAGCAACTCATCGTTATCGACTTGAGCGCGCGAAGCTGCTCGATCGCCAGGACCAAGCAGCTTCGTATATGCCGCAGCAAACCACTCGCGGACGAACTGCTGGACTTGTGTATCGGTTAACGGGCGGACGTGAAATTCAACGAACTTGGGACCGAGTGGCACACCCGCACGAAAGTAACCTTGAAAGCGGCAAGTGACCAAGAAGCGATCTTGTGCGCGTTGTTCGATGGCCCGCTTCATCCAGCCAGATACTTGTTCGCGGGCCTTTGAATCGATGACTTCATCCAGGCCATCTAGAATCCACAGCAGTCCCGATTTCAAGTTCCAGAGTTCATTGCCGGGCGTTTGGAGACCGTCCGGAGCATTTTCGCGGTGCGTTTCCGCTAGAAGAAACTCTTTAAGTCCTCCCGACTTCTTGGCCAGGATTTTCGAACTGAGGTTGCGGAATCGAAGCAGCACCGGAACAATCCCGGCGGGCAATCCGAGATCCTGAGGCAAACATTGACCACTCGACAATCGCCAGGCAAGTTGTCGCGCGCCGGTTGTCTTGCCGGATCCTGGTTCGCCCAAGAGGATGACACCACGTTGGCCGAATTGATTCGATTCTCGAAACACATCTCCCAGTTCGACATCCTTTTCAAATTCGGCGTGGCCTTCTTTGAATCGCCCGGTTTCCCGCTGTTCCATCGAACGGGACAGCGTCGTGCGTAGAGGAACAAACGCCTCTGCAATCGGCAATTCAATTTGCAGGCTGCGGCCCATTCCCAATAGCGTCAAGTGCGAGGTTTCTGCTGACAGGCTCTCAAGGTAGTGGTCGATACTATCTGGCAGCGACGATGGTTTCACCGAACTGGTCCGTTCTCCCGGTGGGCCTTTCTCCCCCGAGGCGACTGGTTTCAGCCTTTCAAGAAACGGTAAGAGATCATCATAAGACTCGCCGTAAACTATTGGAAACAATCGCCCGCGCCGTGGAAAAGAATCTTTCGTCGTGACCAACCGGTAGTGTCGATGTTCGACTCCGGCTGTTGTCTCTACGGCTTCGAGCCAACTCAAAAAATTGCCGAAGTTCGGATCGCTCAGTCCTTCTTCGCCGCAACCCACAAACAACAAGCTGTTGGTCATCGCCAGAGCCCGCATAATGGCTTGCGTATGTTCGCTGTTTTTGACCGCTTCATAGGACCGAATGCCTAGCACAACCGACTCGGGTGCGTCCCAATGTCCGTGCAAATGCAACACGCGACGATCGTCGTTTCGCACGACTCGAGCGACGTTGCGGGAATCTTTCCAAGTGACATGTTTTAGTCCGGTCACTTCCTCGATCAGCTGATCGTAGTTCGTAGTCAGCAGCGGAAGATCCAGTGCGGCCAATGCTTCAATAACTTTAGGGTCAACAACTTCTAGCGATTCAAACATCGTCCGCATCCAGCGGGCTAGTTCGCCTCCACCGTTGGCGCTCAGTTTCTCGTGAACCAACTCGGCAGCTGAAAGCAGCATGACTGGTTCGTCGTCTTGTTCGAGCTGCCCGGAGACCGATTGGCACCATCGTTCTTTGGCCCCAGTCGCACGGCAATGCTGAATTCCAGACTCGATCAACTTGCGCCAAGTCGGCGACTTGCGATTGGTGGACATGGAAACACCTGAGCCCACGACGACCACGACCTGTCGCCGTTTGATCATCGTTAAGAGATCGGCAAGTAACGGGTCGGTTGGCGTTTCCGTTGGATCAAGCCTGGCTGGTTGGTCGGTCATGAATTGCTTTTCGGTGCGAAGAATTACTGTGGGCGGAGGGCAGAATGAAAACTACCAATCATAACCCGATACGTGAGTGAGGGACCGGCGAAATTGTCCCTCGCTAACGCTTTTTTCAGGTTGCAAGTTCTCTGTGCTTCCGGGCCAAAGGTCCGACCACATCTTTTGTTCTTGCTCCCCTCGCCCTGGTCTCGGGGAGAGGGGTTGGGGGTGAGGGGGCTTGCACTGTGTTTTGATTGGCTTTTGATCGTGAATTCAATGTCTATTTGCGTTTCAGGGGGGTTAAACAAATAGCTGCACCGGAGGCTGCCATTTCACAGCTCCACCCCTCACCCCCCGACCCCCTCTCCCCGAAGCGGGGAGAGGGGGAGAAAACGCGTTGGGGATCGCGCAAATTCATTGGGATTTCGAGTCTGGCGTGCTGCGAAATGTGGGTAGAGATGCGCCCATCAGGCTGGGCTATGTAAACGACCTGGGCTATACCCCTAATCAAATAGCGCAACTTCAAAACTTACGCGTCGGGTTGGGATACGGCAATCTGCCGCTCGCCTTACAACTCGCCGGAGTCGGACAAACCGACGGACTTCCTACCCATCCGCCAGTAGGTTGAGTTTGCTATAATGGTGAATCCCATTTTGAAAACAACTATCTCTTGGAGACGAACCGGATGAACTTCCAGAAAACACCTCTTGACCGTAGAACGTTTTTATCCGCTAGCGCGATTGCGGCCGCTGCCGTTGCGGGAGCGACGCAAGCAACGCACGCATCAGCCACTGAAAAGGCCGCCGAAAACCAGAGCCTACCTGTGCCACCCTCCGGGAAAAAGATCTTGCTCTCGTGCAAGCTCGGAATGATCACCAAAGACGAGGGTGGCAAGAAGCTTTCGTTGACCGAACGACTCAAACTGGCTGGCGCAGCAGGTTTCGACGGCGTCGATTTCGATGAAGCGGGAATGTTTACGGTAGAGCAAGCGAGGGCAGCCGTTCAGGAATCGGGCGTGTTTTGTCACAATGCGATCAATCATGCACACTGGAATATGCGATTGACGAGCCCAAAGGAAGAGGACCGTGCGCAAGGTGTTGCCAACATCGAACATTGTTTGCGTGTGTCGCACGCAATCGGCGGTAGCGGTGTCTTGATCGTCGTCGGCAGTGGAAACGATGGAACAGCCGAAGAGATAGACGCTAGGGCTCAACACGAAATCAAGAAACTGATTCCTTTAGCAGCGTCTATAGGTCAATCGATTCTATTCGAAAATGTTTGGAACAAGATGCATTACGATCACGATGCTCCGCCTGAGCAGAATCCCGATCGATTTATTCGATTTGTCGATAGCTTCAATAGTCCATGGGTCGGAATGTACTATGACATCGGTAACCACTGGAAGTATGGGCAGCCACGTGCTTGGATCAATGCTTTTGGTCGGCGCGCCGTGAAGCTAGATATCAAGGGTTTTAGCAGAGCCAAGAACAAGTTTGTGGATATCACTTCGGAGGATGATGATTTGCCATGGGGCGATGTGCAAAAGGGGCTCGACGAAATCGGCTTCACTGGTTGGACGACAGCCGAGGTTGGCGGCGGCGGCTTGGAACGTTTAACCCTCGTCCGCAAGCAAATGCAGAAAGCGTTAGGTCTCTCTTGATTCCGACGAGCAAGACCACGAATCTAGGGCTTTTGGGAAGTCACAGTCGACAAAAGTCAAAGTAGTAAGCACATTCCATGTGCCGTCCAATTGGAATCTTCGCAAAAGCTTGACTGCGGACGGCACGGCGGAGCGTGCCTGCTACTTTTGACGGCTGTGTCTTGGCGGACGGCACGACGGAGCGTGCCTGCTACTTTTTGTCGGCTGTATCCTGGCGGACGGCACGACGGAGCTCTCACCTGATTACTTCGACTTGGCCATTTTCCGGTTGGTTACATATTGGACCAGATCATCTACGGTATCGACGTCCAAAATGTCGTCGTCTATTTTGATCGAGAATCGCTTTTCAAGCTCGAACGTCAGTTCCGCCATAGCGACCGAATCGATACCGATCATAGCCAGGGAATCGTTGCCGCGAGGGGAGCCTCCACATACCTTCTTGAGGTACTCAAAAATTTGCACTCGTATTGACTGGTGCTCGGTGCTATCCATGCGGACGTTTCCTCGATGTTATTGTACAACGGGTAAGGAATTGGAATTGGCAGATGTCGGTAAGCTCTCCATTTTCTTACTCGGCCCTGCTAACTTAAGCGCTTCAAGGACTTGAGTTTCGGTGAGTATGTCCCGTAAGACAATAGGATTATCTGGAGCAGAAGCAGAATATATGGCCAAAATCGGAATCGACAAGCTATTGAGCTCGTTTAGTTTTGCTCGGATATTCGGCGGGTAGTTTGTCATGTCGGCAACCATGGGAACGATGCCATCCGACTCCAGGAGTTCTTTCACTTTCTTGGTTTCCAAAGCAACGCGCAGATTGAGTTTGCAGTTTTGGCACCAATTAGCAGTAAAATCGATCATGACGGTTTTGCCATTTGAAACCAGTGCATCCAGCTTGGATTCGTCATATTCTTGCCACGCAAGCTGATAGCGCGATGGTTGCAATAGGTAAAACGAACCATAGGTACCCAGCAAAGTAACAATCGCAGCCACCCCCCATGCTTTGACCTTGGTATTTGTCTCGGCCCAAGCGGGAACCCTCCCGATCAGCCAACACGAAAACCAAACAAACATAAGGGCCGAAAGCATTGCCATTCGGTCCTCATCCAAAAACCCGCTGACCAGGAAAACGACCGAGAGCAACATCGGAAATGCCAGAAGTTCCTTGAACGTCTCCATCCAGGGACCAGGCTTCGGCAAAAAGGAAAGCATGGATGGCTGTGCGGCGACCACCAAGTAAGGAAGTGCCATACCTAGCCCAACACCAAAGAAAATCAGCAGCACCACCCAAGCAGGCTGGCTCAACGCAACAATAAACACTCCCCCCAAGAACGGTGCGCTGCATGGCGTCGCCAAGATCGTCGTGATCAAGCCTTTAAAAAAGGCGCCTAGGTAGCCTTCCCGATTGGAAAGCTCCGTACTTGTCTTGCTCATCGCAAAACCTGGAATTGGAATCTCCCAAACACCCAGAAAACTCAACGCCAAAGAGAACATAAAGGCTGTGATAATCACTCGAAACCCAATGGCACCGAATTGCTCGCCCCAACCATATGCGGTCCCCGTATTGTACCGAATCAAAATACTGAGTAGACCGAGCGCCAAGACCAGAGAGACGATGCCCGCAGCATAGGTCAATGTGAGCAACGATGCCGTCCTGCGATCACCCCCCGCTTCGCTCACGAATCCAAGTACTTTGAGGCCAATCACCGGCAAAACGCATGGCATGAAATTGAGGATAAAACCACCAAGCATCGCCAGGCAAAACTTGGTCCAGATCTCGAACGAACTCAGCGTCAGCTTGATCGTCGGTCCATCGATCCATTTCGATAAATTTGGATTCTTTGCGACATCGTTAAACGAAACCGCGGTCATCGCGGCGTTAACTACTTCCGCTTTCGATTCGGAGCCGACATTGACATCAAACTGGAATCGAATCCCGCGAGGTTCATCGCAAGAACCATCGGTGCAGCCTTGGTAGCCGATCATTCCCTCCATGGGATAAATGCCGCTGATCGCTTGCTTTGGGACTTGAAGAGGGATTCGCCACGTCACTTCCCCTTGGTAGTATTCGACATCGATTCCGCCACCGAGATCTTTCAAAATGACTTTGCTATTCGTCTTGGGACCGCCTGCGACCAAGCCAGCTTTCTGAGTTAAAGCAATAAGCGTTCGCGATTCGGTTTTGCCATCATTCGGATCGAATTTATAGATGTGATAGTTCGCATCGGGTTTCGCGACGAGAACAAGATCGAACGTATCCCCTGCTCTAACCACAGATTTGGTTTGTGAAACGGTCCATTCGATAGGGCTGTTGGGTGCTCGGAACGGACCGGTACTTGCTTGTGTTTTTGCGGATGCATAGAAGCCCTTGAATTTCGCTTGGAGTTCCAGTCCGCGGACGGGAATGCACGATCGTTCACATACTTGCGAGTCCACCTTGATCTTTAAAGGAGGAGCGCCGGTGGCGATGGGTGTCTGGAAAGTGACGGGTGCAGTCCAAGAAACGGTGTCGTGATGCAACTCGACGCGCACGCCCTCGAAACCTTCTTCTTTGAGCGATATGTCAAACGAGGTGTCAGGCGAGAATGGGCCGGCGAGCGTTACCCCGGGAGAAGTAATGGTGATGACAGTCGGGGCGGGACCTCCTGGAGGCTGCGTTGTGGAAAAGGTGTGATAGCCAGCATTGAGCTTGACTTGAACGTTGACCCGCCCGCGAAGTCCACCCTCCTCAGCTTCGTAACTCGCTTCGTACTCGTATGGAGTGCCTAGCAGGGAGTCGTTGAAACCGTCGCCGAGACCGCTTCCAAGTCCGAAGTCCAAGCTCTTGGATTTGGACTTTTGGAAACCGTAGACGTCGGCCGAGAGCAAAGGCAAACACAAAACCAGGCAAAGCGCCAGGAAAAGACGTGTTAAAAAGGACGGCATTGGCATTATCTCGCTTGAAAGAGTGGCAGTTTATTTTACAAGCTTGGTGGTCGATTGGTCAACCTACTGCCTAAACGCGGTGCTTGAGTCTATTCGCAAGTCGCGTCAGCGTGCTGCTTGCGTCCCCCTCAGCCAATTTTGCGTGAATAAGATGTAGCTGAGATCGATCCGACCATGCGGCATTGAGAGCCACGTCGAACTCCGATTCCGTCGCTACTAGATAGCCTTTGCCTCCGCCGTACACTTCCGGCAATTTGGAGTAATTCCAAACCGCAATCTCGTTGTATTTCCAGGTCCCTTCCTGCAAAAACCGCTCGGTTCCATAACCGTGATTATCGAGCACAATAATAACGGGATTGTGGCCGAGCCGAATGAGCGATGACATCTCTTGGCCTGTCATTTGAAATGCACCGTCGCCAACAATGACCAGCACTCGATCGTCCGGTTTGGCGACGCAAGCACCCAATGCAGCAGGTACCGAAAACCCCATCGAGGTGTAATATGCGGGCGACAGAAAGTCTGTTTTCTCATGGATCACCAATTCAGACGAGGCAAAGAGCGCATCTCCAATGTCGGCAATCACAATTGTTTGTGCATCGATTTGGGAATTGATGCGTGACATCATTCGACTTACCTCCAACGGGCGGTCCGATTCGATTTGGAATCCAACAGGCTTTTTAACATGGAGAGTGTCAGGAATGACACGCTGGGCTGGTTGCGGATTTGCTTCGATGAGACGGTCTAGAAAATCGGCCAACGGTACTTGTGGATAATGGTGATACGAAATCTGAAGATGCTCGCTCGTGGCATAAATGCAATTTCTGACTTCAAGTTGGGCGGTGTAGATCCCCAAGTTGATGTCGGTCATAAATGCACCGAGCAGCAAAATGCAATCGCTCTCCTCGACGTACTTGGTGACATCGTCGCGTCCCATGGCTCCCTCGTATAGTCCGCAGTACAACGGGTGAGTCTCATCGACAACACTTTTCCCAAGAATCGTAGCCGCGATTGGGATCTTCGCCCGTTCGGCCAATTTGATCAATTGATCTTGCAAGCCGAATCGGTGGATTTCAACACCTGCAATAATCATGGGCTTATTTGCATGGTTGATCCGTTCGATGGCTTCGCGAACGGCCTCCTCCAATGCGAGCGAATCGTACTCAATCGATGGGCGTCGATATGCGTGCGTTATCGAGGGGACGACATTGACCATGTCGCGGGGTAATTCGATATACACCGGACGCTTGAATCGATAGCAAGCGTCCAAAACGCGGTCGATTTCGCTAAACGCCACGAGCGGATCGACCAATTCCGTTGACGCGATGCAGAGTTTCTCGAATACTTCGCGTTGCGTGCTGAAGTCGCGAACCTTGTGGTGAAGCAAAGGATTGTTGATGCGTTCATTCATTCCTGGAGAACCCGTGATCAAAACAACCGGCGATTTTTCTGCAAAAGCACCCGCGACACTGTTACAAACCGACAGACCTCCAACGCAATAAGTCACGCACAACGCACCCATGCCTCGGATCCTTGCGTAAGCATCTGCAGCAAACCCAGCGCAATCCTCGCGGGTACAGCCGACCATGTTGATCGGGCTTTTCTCCAACATGCTATAAAAATTCAGGACATAGTCGCCCGGGATTCCGAAGCAATCTTGTATCCCATAATCTTGCATACGATTGATGATGTACTGCCCGATCGACAAATCCAACTGGCCCGGTCGTTGGCTGATGGTCGTTTTATTCTCGGTGCGTTTCCCGATGGAGCTAAGTGCGTGGGACATATGATTTCCGGCTATGTGATACGTGAATGGCGATTACGGCAGGATGAGAAGGTTCGCTCATTGTAAGGAAGTTCATCCGTTCGCGGATATCCCTATCGCGACCTCCGCGCTTTTAAGGCGATCGGCAGTGCAAAAGCTACCACGTAGTACAGGCTGCCAGCCTGTGTTTTGCATATCGAACCAGGCTGGCAGCCTGTACTGCGGCCTAAGCGGCGAACCAAACTTTTACGCGACCAACCCAACTTTTAGACACAGCCGAAAAAAGGTGCAGCCCAAGCTCCGCCGTGCCGTTCGCAGTCAAGCTTTTGCCAGGATTCCAGGTGGACGGCACATGGAATGTGCCTACTACTTTGGGCGGAACCCTAAATTAAGCATAAAAAAAGGGCCAATCCTTCGATTGACCCTTTTCCTATTGATTGCATCTGCTCGAAAAGCAAAAGACTGTTAGCTTTAGACGCTTGGCGGAGACTGGATCAACAAGCCTTCGCTCCCCAGACCACCCTTGAGTTCCATTTGCGGCTTGTCGGACTTGGCTGGTTGCTGATTTTGCTCTTTTTCTTTTTCAGCCTCAGCCAGGATTTGTTCTTCGGACCAATCCACTCGCTTGCGAGATAGACCGATCTTGCGCTCATCGCTGTCGACCCGCAACACCTTGACCTCAATTTCATCCCCCACCTTGACGATATCTTCTGGGTTTTCGACTTTGTGGTCAGCCAACTCGGAGATGTGTAGCAAGCCCTCGAGGGAATCCTCAAGTCCGACAAAAACGCCGAAATTGGTGATCTTGGTGACCTTGCCCTTGACCAATTGGCCAGGCTGATACTTGGCAGGAATCGAGGTGTTCCATGGATCATCATCGAGTTGCTTAAGACCCAGTGCAATACGGCGACGTGTTTGATCGACGCTCAAGACCCGGCAATGAACTTGTTGACCTTTGGTCAGCAATTCGCTTGGATGACTGATCTTGCGCGTCCACGACATATCGGAAACGTGGAGCAAGCCATCGATCCCTTCTTCGAGTTCGATGAAGGCACCATAGTTGGTAAGGTTTCGAACCTTGCCGGTGACCTGAGCGTTCTCTGGATACTTCTCGAGGACGATATCCCAAGGATTCGATTGTGTTTGCTTGATGCCCAGCGAAAGCTGTTGACCTTGAGCGTCCACACCGAGAATCTTGACATCGATCTTGTCGCCGATTTGTACCATCTCGCTTGGATGATTGATGCGTCGAGTCCAAGACATTTCGCTGATGTGCACAAGTCCCTCGATACCTGGCTCGAGTTTGACGAACGCACCGTAGCTCATCACGTTGACAACTTCGCCCGGAACCGTTGTGCCGACAGGATACTTCTCGGCAATGTTGGTCCAAGGGTTGTTTTGCTTTTGCTTGAGTCCGAGAGCAATCTTTTGCTTTTCGCGATCGATTTGCAAAATCTTGACTTCGATCTCTTGATCGATGGCAACCATTTCGGTCGGGTGTCCAATTCGTTCCCAACTCATGTCGGTAATGTGCAGCAAACCATCGATTCCGCCCAAGTCGACGAAGGCACCGAAGTCTGCGATGTTCTTGACGATACCTTTTCGAACTTGGCCAATTTCGAGTTCGGCCATGAGGTGTTCGCGATCTTCCTCGCGTTGCTTCTCGATGAGTGAACGACGGCTGACAACGATGTTGCGGCGCGTTTCGTCGATTTTGAGCACTTCGCACTGCACGACCCGTCCGATGTAATCGCCGATGTCGTTCGGACGACGAATGTCCACTTGGCTAGCTGGCAAGAAGACAGGCACGCCGATGTCGACAAGCAATCCGCCCTTGATTTTTCGCGTAACCGTTCCAGTGACCACTTGGCCTTCCTGGACCGAAAGCATCATCTCCTCCCACTGGAGAATCTTCTCGGCTTTTCGCTTGCTCAAGCTGATCATGGCCCGGACATCTTCCGGTGCACCATGCTGGTCTTCGACTTCTTCGATCAGCACCTTAACGGTTTGCCCGATTTCAGGCGGTGGTTCGTTTTCGTCCCATTCGTTCTTATGGATAGCACCTTCGCTTTTGAACCCTACGTCGACGACTACAAATTCATCGTTGATTTCAACGATTTTGCCTTCGACAATTTGATTGACGTCGAATTGCTTATTTGCGTCTAAGAGCGACTCGTCAAACATGGATTCAGCGGTATCGCCGAACATCAATGCGAGTTCTTGCTCCAGAATATCGTCCTCGAGGGAGCGAATGAGGGTGCGGTTAACCATGCGTAGAAGTCCTTGGGAGAGCTAGCGGGAGATTCGGCTAGACGCATGAGAAAGAGTTAACAACCGACTTAAAGATCGATTTACGTGATTCCTTCTTGGCGATAAAGTTTGGGACCGACTCTCGACGCAGCGTTAAAAAAAGAGGTTTCGATTGGCTGAGTGTGTGGCAACTATGCCAGCACAGTTGAAAACTCATACAACCTTGGGTCACGGAGTGTAACAGCGTTTCGACGCGACGGCAACAGCGTATGGGCTCTCGGCCTGGCCGATTCCCCTGATGTTTTAAAGAAAACAGCCCGATAGCCGAGGCAATGCTGGTCTCAAGAAACCAACCATCCCAATCCCTTTTTCCATGCAAGAATTCGTTTCATGACTAACTCCGCTCCTCTCCGCTACGCAATCGGCGGCGATCACGCTGGATTCCTGCTCAAGAATGATGTCCTCAAGCTCGTTCAATCGCAGGCAATCGATGTCATCGACTGTGGCACACATACGTCGGAATCCTGCGATTTCCCAGATTTTGCCGAAATGGTAGCAAGGAAAATCCTCGCCAGAGAAGTCGATCGCGGAATCCTCGTTTGCGGTTCAGGAGTTGGCGTGAGCGTGGCGGCGAACAAGTTCCCCGGGATTCGCGCTAGTCTCTGCCATGACACCTACTCGGCTAGGCAAGGGGTCGAGCATGATGACATGAATATTCTGTGCATCGGTGCTCGCGTGATCGGCCCCGAGCTCGCTTTCGAAGTCGTGCGAGCTTTTCTGAATGCTCGATACAGCCCTTCTCCCAGACACGCCGCTCGGCTCGCGAAAATCGCGGATATTGAGCGACGCGTTTTGTCGGGTGAGTTTTCGAATGGCGAGCACCAGCGCTAAAACGGCGAACGGCAACACAGTCAGCCAAAGCAACCCTGGTCCGGTTCCGTATCTCGATACAACCGAGGATATCAGCGTTGCAGTCACATACCCAAGCGATTGGGCGAGCGTCATCGAGGCGATTCCCATCACACTCGGATTCATCCGATGGGCGTGCTCGTTTGCCGATATTTGGAATGGGCAGTTCAAGGCGAGGGCAAGTCCAAAAAGCCCAAATAACGCCATCCCTTGAGTTGCTAACAAACAACCACTAAACAACAAGATCCAACCTGCAGGCCCAACGAATAGAAGTTTTCTTTTAAATCTTGGAAAAAAGGGCATCGATATAAGCAACGAGATTTCGATCGCCACCGCGAACGCAAACACGAAGTAGCCATAGTTGCCATACGTACTTGTCAAAAACTCATGTGCGTAAAGTCCATACGACATTTCGCAAATCCCAACCATCCAGACAAGTAGCAAAAGTCCATACCAATCCCATTTGCTCCCGTTTCCAGGCTTTTCGCTTCGAGACGGCACCGCTTTGTGGTTTCCGCGAGTCGGAACAAAACCATCGCGGTGTTCATGCAGTCGACACTCCGATGGCAGCATCAGCCATGCAAGAAACGCAATCGAAGCATGGCAAACACTGATCGCTGCGCCAATAAACAAATGATAGGTTTCGACTTGTTTCTCGGTCGCACTTGATGCGCCCATGATGAGCAATGCCGCCATGTAACCCGCTGAACCTGCTGCCCTAACCGTGTAGGCATAGTCACCCATCGTTGAAACCCCGATGTGGTTCAGCAATGTCATCACGCTCGACTGAACACAGCCAAGCATCAGCAAGCAAAGCGACACGTCGACAAGCGGACCCACCAAGAAATTCCCGATGGAAGCATTTTGCATTCGCCAGCCGAGAAGCAATTGCATGCAACCCAAAACGACCGCAGTGCAGAACAACATCCATTGTGGCGACCGAGTCCAACCACGATTCTCCGCAAAGCGAAAGAGAAAATACGTCATGCAGGCAGCAATCGGAATAATGCTAGCCACCAGACTTGCTGTGGATGGCGTCAGAACGCGGCGCAGATGCGTTTGCAAAGGAAACGAACTGAATCCCAATGCCAGAAAATGGACGAAATAGGTTGTGCCTGAAAAGAAAATCGCGGAAGCCGTTCGTTCCGTCAATTGGTTGCGCGTATTCAAGGGTTGTCCAATTTTTGTAAAGCTTGCTCGACTACATCCATGTGGACTCTATATTGCCTCAAAAGGCGAACGATGTCCAGACACAAAAATGGCGAGTGGGTTCGTCGGGTGCGCGGGCACCACTTTCGCAATCATTAGCCCGCAGCCGAGCAAAAACGACCACGTAGTACAAGCCTGCCAAGTACAAGCCTGCCAGCCTGGTTCGATATTCAAAATACAGGCTAGCAGCCTGTACTACGGGTACACGAATAAAGTTTCGGCTCTCATCCTTGACTCCTTGCGATTCAAAGGTTATCCTTCGAATCGACAAAGTTAATACAGGAGACGCTAAATTAATAAAAATAATAAAAGAGCCGTTAGCTCGCATGGTGCCGTTCATATTCGTTCGTTGAAAGTTTTCTACGACGTCGTTCGCCGCCGGAGCTTTTCCATGGCTGCGAGCGACCACGGAATGACTCAAAGTGCGGCGAGCCAGAGTGTGCAACACCTAGAAGATTTCCTTTCGGTCCAATTGATCGATCGCACGAAACGTCCGTTTGTGTTGACCGCAGAAGGACAAAAATTCTACGACGGATTGTCCGGTGTCCTTCGACAGTTCGATTCGCTGGTAGACGAAGTCCGATTGGGTGGAATTTCCTCCGGTGAGACTGTTGCCGGCCAAGTTGTGGCTGCATCTATTTATTCGATGGGACTCAGCTACATCCCAATCCTTCAAGAAAAATTTCAAAAGCATTATCCTTCGGCCACCTTTGCATATCAGCTCGCGCACCCGCACGAGGTGTATCGAATGGTTGAGCAAGGGTCAGTCGATTTTGGTTTGGTAAGCTATCCCGATCAGAATCACCCGGCTTTGCAGACGACACTTTGGCGACATGAGCCGATGATTCTCGTCGCTTCACCTCGTCATCGACTTTCGTCCCTTGGCCGAATCTCCCCGGAAGCGCTTTCTCAAGTTGGCTTGGTTGCGTTTGCCAGCAATCTGCGTATTCGGCAAGAAATCGACAAGGAGCTTCGCAACCTTGGAGTGACCATGCGCGTCGTGGTTGAGCTCGATAACATCGACTCGGTCAAGCATGCAGCCATCGTGAATAGTGGCGTTGCCTTTCTGCCGATGTTGACCGCCCAAAACGAACTTGCAGCCGGCTCATTAAAATTGATTCCTTGCGATGGACTTGAGCTAACTCGTCCATTAGGAATCATTCAACGCAGAGATGTGACACTAAGTCGGGCAGCACGAAGCTTTGTCGATTTGATGATGAAGAACCGGATCTGGGATCAAGAGCCGATTAAATCTACCGACTCCGAAAATTCCGAGGATAGCCCTTTGGAACCGTATGTGGATTCTAAAGCTGCTAACGAAGCTGCTTCGACGCTAGCAGCTGGTTAAGCAGTTGTTGTCCGTTTGATTCCAAAGCGGTAATCCAAAGAGCGGTCTTGCCCCTTCTCAACCCAAATTAAAAATACGCAACGCCCAAGTAGCAAGTTAAGGATATTCGATAAGATGAACGCACCATTTGGCTTCCCCGAAAAGCAGGGGCTGTACGACCCGTCGTTAGAGAAAGACTCTTGTGGCGTAGGCTTTGTGGCGCATATCAAAGGCAAGCCGAGCCATCAAATCGTGATGGACGCTTACACGATTCTCAAAAACATGGAACATCGTGGCGCATGCGGATGCGAACAAAATACCGGTGACGGAGCCGGAATTCTGGTCGGTATGCCTGACAAGTTCTTGCGGCGCGTTGCCTTGAGCGAGCTTGGAATCAACTTGCCAAAACCGGGTGTGTATTCGGTTGGAAACATTTTTTTGCCAAAGGACTCGGTGGAAAGAGATCATTGCAAACAAGTTTTAAATCGACTCATTGCGGCTGAGGGTCAAAAACTATTGGGTTGGCGTGCGGTGCCCCAAGAGGCAAAGATTGCCGACATTGGGCCAGCAGCCCTCAAAGCAGAACCGGTTATCGAGCAAGTCTTCATTGCCGCGAAAGATGGGCTCTCGCAACAGGAATTCGAAAGACAACTCTACCTCATCCGCAAGCAAGCAAGTCATGCGTTGCGAACCGACAAAAATCTAAAGCAAGCTTTACTTTTCTATGTATGTTCTTTGTCAACAAAGACGCTCATCTACAAGGGGATGTTAACTCCAGAGCAAGTTGTGCCCTATTTTCCCGACTTGAGCGATCCGGATTTCGAAACGCACTTGGCGATGGTTCATTCGCGGTTCTCGACAAATACCTTTCCGAGTTGGGACCGGGCGCAGCCGCTTCGATTCATGAGCCACAATGGCGAAATCAACACGTTGCGAGGCAACGTCAATTGGATGCGGGCACGCGAGGGGATGGCGAAAAGCGAATTGTTTGGCGATGACCTCAAGAAATTGTTCCCGGTTGTTGAACCGTTTTGCAGCGACTCCGGAACGTTTGACAATGTTCTTGAATTCTTGCTTCTCAATGGACGAACACTGCAAGAAGCCGTCATGATGATGGTGCCAGAGGCTTGGCAAAAGCACGAAACAATGTCGCCTGGTAAGCGCGCGTTTTACGAATTCTTTAGCTGCATGATGGAACCATGGGACGGCCCAGCTTCGATCGTTTTCACCGACGGCAACTACATTGGCGCCACCTTGGATCGAAATGGTTTGAGACCCAGCCGCTACTATCTGACCACGGACGACCGTGTCATCATGGCCAGTGAGGTAGGTGTTTTGCCGGTCGATCCGGCTATTGTGAAATCCAAGGGTCGCTTGCAACCCGGCCGCATGTTCTTAATCGACTTCGAAGCCGGACGACTTATCCCGGATGAAGAACTGAAAGAGACATTCGCAGCCATTCGACCTTATCAGGATTGGCTCAAAGCCGAACGCATCACGCTGGACGAGCTATCGACGGAAAAAGAATCGCACGGGTTCTACCCAGATACGCTCCTGGCTCGGATGCAAGCGTTTGGCTACACCGTGGAAACCATGCAGTTCATGCTGCTGCCGATGATCACCACACAAGTGGATCCGATCGGTTCAATGGGAAATGACTCGGCGCTCGCTTGCCTAAGCGACCAGCCTCGCTTGGTGTACGACTACTTCAAGCAGTTATTCGCACAAGTCACCAACCCATCCATCGATTCGATTCGAGAAGACGTCATTATGTCGCTGGAATGCTATGTTGGTCCCGAGCAGAACTTGCTCGAGGCGACGCCAGCGCATTGCCATCGTCTCTTGATTCCTCATCCCATTTTGACGAACGAAGAGCTTGCCGCCATTCAGCACATGACCAACCGCGGTTGGAAGACGAAAACAATTGATATCACCTTTGATCGCTCGCTAGGAAAAGCTGGCATCGAGCTGACACTCGAACTCATATGCAAAGAAGCCGAACGAGCGATCGACGACAAGTTCACGATGATTGTTTTGAGCGACCGTCAGATCGGTCAAGATCGAGTGGCGATCAGCAGCTTGCTCGCATGTGGAGCCGTCCATCATCACTTAGTCCGTGCCGCCAAGAGAACACGGATCGGAATTGTGCTTGAGACCGGTGAAGCCCGTGAAGTGCATCATCATTGCTTGCTCGTCGGTTACGGTGCCGATGCAATCAATCCCTATCTTGCGTTCGAATCGTTGTGGCAAGCCAGCCGCGATGGATTGCTCGAAGGCTTGGACGATAGCAAGATTGTCGCTGGCTACCGAAAGGCAGTTGCCAAGGGGATGCTGAAAGTCATGGCCAAGATGGGCATCAGCACCTTGGCAAGTTACAAGGGTGCCCAAATCTTCGAAGCCCTCGGACTTCAAGACGAGGTCATCGCACGTTGCTTCACTGGTACCAACAGCCGTATTCAAGGTTGCAGTTTCGATATCTTAGCGGAAGAGACCTTTCGTCGTCACTCTCTGGGATATCCAGTCGACAAAGCCGACGCTTCGTCGATGCTCGCAAACGTCGGAGAGTTTCATTGGCGTGCCGAAGGCGAAAGGCACGGATGGGACCCTGCCGCTATCGCAGATATCCAAGTCGCCGCGCGAGCGGGAGACAAGAATGCTTACCGGCGTTTTGCAGACCACATCAACAACGATGCGAAGATGCGATATGCGTTGAGAGGTTTGCTTGATTTTAATGAGGGAGTGGCCGGACCTGCAATCAGTATCGAAGAAGTCGAGCCAGCCTCGAGTATCGTCAAGCGATTTTGCACCGGTGCGATGAGCCTTGGGTCGATCAGCGCCGAAGCCCACGAAACCGTCGCTATCGCCATGAATCGCCTCGGTGGCAAAAGCAACACCGGCGAAGGGGGCGAAGATCCCGTGCGATTCAAACCCTTGCCCAACGGAGACACCAAGCGGTCGGCCATCAAACAGGTCGCTTCGGGTCGCTTCGGGGTCACGATTGAGTACTTAGCAAACGCGGACGAACTGCAAATCAAGATATCGCAAGGCGCTAAACCGGGTGAAGGCGGAGAATTGCCTGGCAAGAAGGTTGACAAGTACATCGCAAGAATTCGCTATAGCACCCCAGGTGTTGGGCTCATCAGTCCGCCCCCTCACCACGACATCTACTCGATCGAAGATCTTGCCCAGTTGATTCACGATTTGAAGAATAGCAATCCGAGTGCCCGGGTAAGTGTCAAACTCGTGAGCGAAGTCGGCGTTGGCGTCGTTGCATCTGGCGTTGCAAAGGCCCACGCAGATCACATCCTCATCAGTGGCGACACGGGTGGCACAGGTGCTTCGCCTTTGACAAGCATCAAGCATGCCGGACTTCCATGGGAGTTAGGCATCGCGGAGGCTCACCAAACGCTCGTCTTGAATAACTTGCGAACACGCGTCACGCTACAAACCGACGGCGGTCTCAAAACAGGTCGCGACGTTGTGATGGCCGCGTTGCTTGGGGCTGAGGAGTTTGGCTTTGCGACAGCTCCCTTGATCACTTTGGGCTGCATTATGATGCGGAAATGCCATCTGAACACTTGCCCCGTTGGCATAGCCACTCAAGACCCAGAACTCAGAGCCAAGTTTGCCGGTAAACCCGAACACGTGGTCAACTATTTGTTTATGGTGGCAGAGGATGCTCGTGAAATCATGGCCAAGTTGGGCTTCAAGCGTATCGACGACATGATAGGTCGCACCGATTGTTTGACGGCAGATCATGCAATCTCGCACTGGAAGGCGGACGGTCTCGACTTGACGCCGATTCTGCGTCCAGCCAAAAAGTCGAGCCCCGGCGTTCAAGTTCGATGCACCGAAAAGCAAGATCATGAACTTGAAAAGTCACTGGATATGACGGAAATCGTACCGCGATGCATGTCGACACTTGAAACTCAAAAACCTATTCGATTCGATCTGAAAATCATCAACACCAACCGAACGGTTGGTACGATCCTCAGTCACGAAGTGGCAAAGCGATACGGACAAGGCGGCCTGGCAACCGACACCATTCATATCCATTTCACAGGCGCGGCGGGTCAGAGCTTCGGAGCCTTCCTGGCTCATGGTATCACACTTGAGTTAGAAGGAGACTCCAATGATTATGTAGGCAAAGGACTCTCGGGCGGTCGAATCATTGTGTATCCGGATCGGAAGTCCAATTTCCGTCCAGAGGACAACATTATCGTCGGAAACGTTTGCTTGTACGGTGCCACCATGGGAGAAGCGTTCATTCGAGGACGAGCGGCAGAACGATTTGCGGTTCGCAATTCAGGCTGCTCGGCAGTCGTCGAGGGAGTTGGCGACCATGGCTGCGAATACATGACCGGTGGACGAATCGTGATCTTGGGCGAAACGGGTCGAAATTTTGCCGCAGGGATGAGCGGTGGAGTTGCCTATGTATTGGCAGACGTCGATGCATTCCGAATCCAATGCAACCTTGGTACCGTGGAATTAGAAACGGTTGACGAAGAGGAAGACATTGCAGAACTGCATGCACTCATTTCAAAACATGCGGAAGTAACGAATTCAACAGTAGCTCAATCCTTGCTCCAGGATTGGACAAACAGTATCGGTCGCTTTGTCAAAGTCATGCCATCGGACTACAAGCGAGTCTTGCTCGAGACCAAGCGGGATGAAAAGTTACAGTTGGCATTAGGGTAATCAAACGCCCATCGCCTCGCTCATCACACACACACTCAACCTAACACCTCACAAACGCAAGTAAGACAATGGGAAAGCCAACAGGTTTTAAAGAGTTCGATCGAAAGAAGGTCGAGTGGAGATTGCCTATCGTTCGTCTCAACGACTACCAAGAGATTTATACGACTCCAAAGGAAGAACAGTTAAAGGAACAGGGCGCTCGCTGCATGGATTGCGGGGTACCGTTTTGTCAATCGGCCACAGGTTGCCCAATCGATAACCTGATTCCAGAGTGGAACGACCTTGTTTATCACGGTCGATGGCGAGAAGCAGTCGATCGACTTCACAAGACCAATAACTTCCCTGAGTTTACGGGCCGGGTTTGCCCGGCACCTTGTGAGGGTGCCTGTGTTTTGGGCATCACCAACCCGCCGGTCACCATCAAAAACATTGAATCGGCGATCATTGACCGAGCGTTCCAAGAGGGATGGGTGACGGCCAATCCACCCCAAACGCGAACGGGCAAAAGCGTTGCCATTATTGGGGGAGGTCCTGCGGGATTAGCTGCAGCCGATCAACTCAACAAGGTCGGGCACTCGGTCACCGTTTACGAACGGGCGGACCGAATAGGCGGATTGCTCACTTATGGGATTCCGAACATGAAACTGGACAAGGGGGACGTTCAACGTCGATTGGACTTGATGGCTGCCGAAGGGGTCAAGTTCGTGACCGGCGCGGATGTTGGTCGAAATGTCGATCCCAAGCAGTTGATGGCCGAGAACCATGCAGTCCTTCTGTCCACAGGTGCAACCAAGCCCCGAGACCTGCCGATTCCGGGACGACAACTCAAGGGCGTCCATTTTGCGATGGAGTTTTTGAGTGCAAACACCGCTAGCTTGCTGGATAGCAAACACGCGGACGGAAAGTTCATATCGGCCAAGGGGAAACGGGTCGTTGTCATCGGTGGCGGCGATACCGGCTGCGACTGTATCGGTACGAGCATGCGACATGGCTGCACCGAACTGGTGAATTTCGAATTGTTGGACAAGCCGCCTCATGAGCGTGCGGTAGACAATCCTTGGCCTCAATGGCCTCGCGTTTTCCGAGTGGATTACGGACACGAAGAAGCAGAAGAAAAATTTGGTCATGACCCGCGCGAGTACTGCATCTTAAGCAAAGAATTCATCGATGACGGTAATGGAAATGTAACAGGGATCAATACCGTTCGCGTGCGATGGGTCAAGAAAGATGGCCGGATGGTAATGGAAGAAATTGCCGGAAGCGAAAAGGTCATCGGTGCGGATCTCGTGCTCTTGGCGATGGGTTTCCTCGGACCAGAGCATTATGTTTCTGAGATTCTCGGCATCGAAACCGATCCTCGCAGCAACTACAAGGCCGAGCATGGCAAATTCCAAACGAGCGTTCCAGGAGTCTTTGCCGCCGGAGATTGCCGTCGAGGTCAGTCGCTGGTCGTTTGGGCCATCAATGAAGGGAGAGGGGCCGCGCGTACGATCGACATCTACCTTCGCGGGCACAGCACTCTGCCGGCACCGGGCGTCACCATGGGTTCTGCGCTGTTGACCTCCGGCAGTTGGACTTAAGAGCGAAAGGCGACAGTGTCTGCTGGCAACGACGTCTCGCCGCTCACCCAATTCCAAAAAAGGCCGCTAACGTCACCTCTCCCAGCAAAGCTGGGGGAGGTCGGAGCGAGCGTAGCAAGCTCCGGGAGGGGGTGCGACCAGGGTTTCGGACCGAGGAGACTGCTGCTGTGCTTATGCCCCCTCCCGAATGTCGCTGATGGCTCCATTCGACCTCCCCCAACTGCGTCGGGAGAGGTGGCGAAGTTGCGAGAACTTGTTGATCTAGAGAATCGGATCGTTGAGAATGTACTTGTTGGGAATCCTTTTTCTTGGTTCCCCAACTCGGATGATCACAAGGAGCCTCAATCGATGACAACGGAATTAATTCGTAAAGCCCGCGAGTTACGACATCGCCAAACAAAAGCGGAGTCGTTGGTTTGGAGTGTTCTGCGAGCAAACCGACTTTGCAACAAAAAGTTTCGTCGACAACACCCTGTTCACCCATTCGTCGCTGACTTTGCATGCTGCGAGATGGCGATGATCGTCGAAATCGATGGCGGATATCACGACTATACGTACGAGGATGATACTCGTCGGCAGCAGTATCTTGAAGAACAGGGATGGCGAGTTCTTCGATTCTCCAATGAAGAAGTGATCGAAGATGTGGAAGCTGTTGCGATTGCGATCGCAAAATCGATGGGATTGAAA